>OGXU01000583.1_pt1 | contig 21450 bp, 20 predicted proteins | sample 1576381 | NCBI WGS metagenome assembly OGXU01 (sample SAMEA3541544, study PRJEB24748) | human gut metagenome | biome: human gut; feature: human-associated habitat; material: faeces | place: China | collected 2012 | reverse complement strand
CGCACCAAATCGGTGCGACCGTTAAATATTTGATTAATTATTACTGTTCGTTTTCAACGTCAATTTGCTTTGAAACTGTATCTGCTTGGAATGCCTTTTCAGGGTCAAAGTCCTTTTCAGGGAAGATGAGGTTGAGCACGATACCTGCAATTGAAGCAACTGCAAGAGCGGTAAGAGTGATGTTGTGACCGCCTACAGTAAATGTGATACCGTTTGTAAGGCCGAGTGCTACAACAAGGATAACTGCGGCAATAATAGTATTTCTTGCCTTTGAGAAGTCAACCTTAGCCTCAACAACGTTTCTTACACCGATAGCAGAAATCATACCGTAAAGAACGAATGAAATACCGCCTACTACTGCACCTGGAATTGACTCGATAATAGCGGCAAACTTAGGGCAGAATGAGAATACCATTGCAAAATATGCGGCAATTCTTACTACTCTTGGGTCATAAACCTTTGAAAGAGCAAGTACGCCTGTGTTTTCGCCGTATGTAGTGTTAGCAGGAGCGCCGAAAAGGGAAGCAAGTGTTGTTGCAAGACCGTCACCTAAAAGTGTTCTGTGAAGGCCAGGGTCTTGAATGTAGTTTTTCTTACAAGTAGCTGAAATAGCAGAGATATCGCCGATATGCTCCATCATTGTTGCGATTGAAATAGGAACAAGAGCGATGATTGCAGAAATTGCTTTGCCGCCGTCGTGAACACCGCCGAATACGGTTGAACTCCATTCGATAGGGAATCCAATCCAAGCAGCTTCTTTAACACCTGTGAAGTCAATTGCAAAGCTTTCTACTCCACCGATGTTACCTACAACAACTGCTGTAAGATATGCGCCGATTATACCGAGTAAAATAGGAATAATCTTAATCATACCTTTACCGAAAATGTTAAAGATAATAACAAGAACGAGTGCTATAACGGCAAGCCACCAGTTTTTCGTACAATTGTTTACTGCTGACGGAGCAAGTCCTAAGCCGATAGCAATGATAATCGGTCCTGTAACTACAGGTGGGAAAAGTTTCATAATCTTATTAATACCGACTGCTTTAATTAATGCGGCAAGAATGAGATAAATAAGACCTGCACACGCTACGCCGAGGCAAGCATAAGGTAACATTTCTTTATTAGCCGTTCCGTCCTTAGCCATCGGTGCTACTGCTGCATATCCGCCTAAGAATGCAAATGACGAACCAAGGAATGCCGGTACCTTAAATTTGGTAAGACAGTGGAACAAAAGAGTACCTAAACCTGCAAAAAGAAGAGTAGTGGAAATACTCAAACCTGTAAGAAGAGGTACAGTTACGGTTGCGCCGAACATAGCAAACATATGTTGAAAGCCAAGCACAAGCATTTTTGGAGTGCCGAGCTGTCTTGCATCGTAGATGCCGTCTCTGCCGACTTTTGGTTTGTTAGACATTTTTCAAGTCCTCCTAAATTATTAAATTTGTAATGATATAGAAAATAATTCTAAAGTGAATTAAAATTATTTAGTACCAAAAATTCTGTCGCCTGCGTCGCCGAGACCCGGAATGATATAAGCGTCATCGTTGAGCTTTTCATCAAGAGCGGCACAGTAAATATCAACGTCGGGATGAGCTTTTTTGAGAGCCTCAAGACCTTCCGGAGCGGCAATAATGCACATAAATACAATCTTTCTCGGATTTCTCAATTTGATTTGACCGATAGCGTCAATTGCTGAGCCGCCTGTTGCAAGCATCGGGTCAACAACATAAACGTCTCTCTGGTCGATATCCTTCGGTAATTTGCAATAATATTCAACAGGAGTATGAGTTGTTTCATCTCTATATAATCCGATATGACCTATTCTTGCGGCTGGAACAAGGCTAACACAACCGTCAACCATACCCAATCCGGCACGAAGAATAGGAACAAATGCAAGTTTTCTTCCTGCAATGTGGTTACACTTTGCAATACCGCAAGGAGTTTTAACGTCAACCTGCTCTGTAGGTAAATCTCTTGTTGCTTCAAAAGTCATAAGCATTGCAATTTCGTTTACAAGTTCACGGAAATCTTTAGTGCTTGTATTTTCGTTACGAAGAATGCTGAGCTTATGCTGAATAAGCGGATGGTCAAAAATGACTACTTTTCTTTCCATAAATATATCCTCCAAAATCTTTTTGCTCAAATTTTATCATATTATGTCTAAATAAACAATAAAGGTTACACACTTGTAATTATTTTTTGTTAATAAAATGTTAAATATTGTCATTAACACTCAAAACCTTGCCTTTTTTAAATTAGTATATTATAATAGACTAAATATGGAATATTATATCTAATAGAGATAGGCATGGTATATATGGATAAATTTAAACTTGTAAGTAAATATAAGCCGACAGGCGACCAACCGCAAGCAATTGATGCGTTGGTAAAAGGTGTACTTGACGGCGATAAAGAGCAAACGCAAATACCAGATTGCGATGCCTCAATTCATTCGGTAAAACCTTTACTATGGCTAATATAATTGAAAAGGTAAATCGTCCGACGCTTGTCCTTGCTCATAATAAAACTCTTGCAGCTCAGCTTTGCAGTGAGTTTAGAGAGTTTTTTCCCGATAATGCAGTTGAATATTTTGTTTCTTATTATGACTATTATCAGCCGGAGGCTTATGTTCCGACAACAGATACGTATATTGAAAAAGATTCCTCAATTAACGATGAAATAGATAAGCTTCGTCACTCGGCAACTTCTGCGCTTTTTGAAAGGCGAGATGTAATTATAGTTGCTTCTGTTTCCTGTATTTATTCAATCGGTGACCCGATAGATTATAAGAGTATGGTTATATCACTTCGTTCGGGTATGGAGTACGGACGTGATAAACTTATTGAAAAGCTTGTTTCAATTCAATATGAAAGAAATGATATTAATTTTGTAAGAAATAAGTTCAGAGTAAGGGGAGATACGGTTGAAATCTTTCCGGCAGGCTCTAACGGCACGGCTGTCAGAGTTGAATTTTTCGGCGATGAAATTGACAGAATTTGCGAAATTCAGCCGCTTACGGGCAAGGTAGAGGGTATTCTTTCTCACGTTGCGATTTATCCTGCTTCTCACTATGTTGTCGGCGCCGAAAAAATGAATAAGGCTATCGATAAGATATATCAGGAAATGGTTGAGCGTGTTGCCGAATTTGAATCAAAGGGTAAGCTTCTTGAAGCACAGAGAATTAAAGAGAGAACAATGAACGATATTGAAATGCTCAGGGAAACAGGTTTTTGCAAGGGCATTGAAAACTATTCTGCTGTTATGAGCGGTCGAAAGCCGGGGCAGGCGCCGTTTACCTTGATAGATTATATGCCTGATGATTTTCTTCTTTTTTGCGATGAAAGCCACGTTATGCTTCCACAGGTTAGGGGTATGTATGCAGGGGATCGAGCAAGAAAGGAAAGCCTCATCGAATATGGCTTCAGATTGCCGAGTGCGCTCGATAACAGACCGCTTACTTTTGATGAATTTTATAAAAAAATAAATCAGGTAATATTCACTTCTGCTACCCCGGGTCAATTTGAAAGAGAACACAGTGCGCAAATTGTTGAGCAGGTTATCAGACCGACAGGCCTTCTTGACCCGATTATTACCGTTAAGCCTACAGAGGACCAAATGGACGACCTGTTGTCTGAAATAAATAACCGAGCCGCATTGGGTGAAAGGGTACTTGTAACAACGCTTACTAAAGCGATGGCTGAGGATTTGACACATTATCTTGAGGGCTTCGACGTTAAGGTAAGATATATGCACCACGATATTGATACAATCGAACGAATGGAAATTATACGTGATTTACGTTTGGGTGAATTTGACGTTCTTGTCGGAATTAACCTTTTGCGTGAAGGGCTTGATATTCCCGAAGTATCGCTTGTTGCTATTCTTGATGCTGATAAAGAAGGCTTTTTAAGAAGTGAAACTTCGCTTGTCCAAACAATAGGCAGAGCGGCAAGAAATGAACACGGTGAAGTTATTATGTATGCCGACAGCGTAACTCCGTCTATGGAAAAAGCTATAACGGAAACTGTTCGCCGCCGTGAAATTCAGGAAAAATATAATGCTGAACACGGTATTACTCCTAAAACTATTAAGAAGGATGTTCATCAAATTATTGAGATTACGTCTAAGGAAAAACTCGATGGAAAGAAAAAGCATCTGTCAAAGAAGGAACGTCAGTTGATGATAGCCGAGCTGACAAAGGAAATGAAGGAGGCCGCAAAGTTGCTTGAATTTGAGCATGCTGCATATCTTCGTGACCAAATTGCTGAGCTTGAGGGTAAAAAGTAAAGTGAAAGGAATGTTACGATGAATAAAAATATTGTTATTAAGGGTGCGAGAGAGCATAATTTAAAAAATATAGATTTAACTATTCCGAGAGATAAACTTATTGTTTTTACAGGTCTTTCAGGTTCGGGCAAATCAAGCCTTGCGTTTGATACTATTTATGCCGAGGGTCAAAGAAGATATGTAGAATCACTTTCATCTTATGCAAGGCAGTTTCTCGGTCAAATGGAAAAGCCTGATGTTGATTATATTGACGGTCTTTCTCCCGCTATTTCAATTGACCAAAAAACTACAAGCCGTAACCCTCGTTCAACTGTTGGAACAGTTACCGAAATTTATGACTATTTAAGGCTTCTTTATGCAAGAATCGGAACACCTCATTGTACTAAGTGCGGCAGAGAAATTACTCAGCAAACTGTTGACCAAATAGTTGACAGGGTGATGGAACTTGATAAAAAAACACGTATTCAAATTTTGGCTCCGATTGTTAAAGGCCGCAAGGGCGAATTTGTTAAGGAACTTGACGGTATAAGAAAGTCAGGCTTTGTTCGTGTTCGTGTTGACGGCTCGGTTTATGATTTGAGTGAAGAAATAAAGCTGGAAAAAAATAAAAAACATAACATTGATGTAATAGTTGACAGGCTTGTTATAAATGATGATATTAAATCACGTTTGACGGATTCTGTTGAAACTGCCACTCACCTTGCCGACGGCAATGTTGTTGTTGATATAGTAGGCGACAGAGAGGAACTTTTTTCGCTTAATTACGCCTGCCCCGAGCATGGTGCGGTTATTGAGGAAATGAGCCCCAGAATGTTCTCGTTTAACAATCCTTTCGGCGCTTGTAAAAAGTGCGGCGGTCTTGGCTCATATAAAGAAATCGATCCTGATCTTGTAATTCCGAATAAAAAACTTTCTATTAATCAAGGTGCTGTTAAGGCTTCAGGCTGGAGCGTTAAGGATGGCGCTATTGCAAAAATGTATTTTGAGGGAATTGCTAAGGAATATGGTTTTTCACTTGATGTTCCTGTTGATATGATACCAAAGGACGGACTGAGAGCAATTCTTTACGGTACCGGCGGAAAGAAACTTAAGATGAAACGTGTCACCTCTTACGGTACAGGCGATTATCAAACTGATTTTGAAGGCGTTATTCCTAATTTAAAGCGCAGATATGAAAGCACAAGCAGCGAATGGGCACGGAGCGATATTGAAGCAGTTATGACTACGTGCACCTGCCCTGACTGTAAGGGTGCAAGGCTTACTCCTGAGATTATGAGTGTAACCGTAGGAGGTAAGAATATTTATGAATTTTGTTCAATGCCCATATCCGAAGAATTGGATTTCGTAAATAATCTTGAACTGACATCACGTCAGCAAATGATAGGTAAGCTTGTAATCAATGAAATTAGACAAAGACTAAGTTTTCTTAACAGTGTAGGTCTTGATTATCTTTCGCTTGCTCGTGAGGCTGCGACTCTTTCTGGCGGTGAGGCTCAACGAATTCGTCTTGCAACTCAAATAGGTTCGTCCCTTATGGGTGTGCTTTATATTCTTGACGAGCCGTCAATCGGACTTCACCAAAGGGATAACGATAAACTTCTCGGCACTCTTAAAAATCTTCGTGACTTGGGTAATACGCTGATTGTTGTTGAACACGATGAAGATACTATGCGCGCGGCGGACTTTATTGTCGATATCGGACCCGGAGCAGGAATTAATGGTGGTGAGCTGATAGCGGCAGGTTCTGTTGATGATATCATCAATTGCGAAAGGTCGATTACGGGTATGTATTTGAGCGGCAAGCGTAAAATTCCCGTACCTGAAAAGCGGAGAAAGGGCAACGGAAAAAAACTTACTGTTTTCGGCGCTCAGGAAAATAATCTTAAAAATATTGACGTTGAATTTCCGCTTGGTAAATTTATTGCAGTTACCGGTGTGTCAGGCTCAGGTAAGTCAAGCCTTGTCAATGAAATTCTTTATAAATATCTTGCCAATGTATTAAACGGGGCAAAAAAACGTCCCGGTAAGTTCGAAAAAATCACAGGTGTTGATAATCTTGATAAGGTTATTAATATCGACCAATCCCCGATAGGCAGAACTCCACGTTCAAATCCTGCAACATACACAGGCGTTTTTAACGATATCAGAGAACTTTACGCTCAAACCCCAGACGCTAAGCAAAAGGGTTATAAAGCAAATCGCTTTTCGTTTAATGTTAAGGGCGGTAGATGTGAAGCTTGCGAGGGTGACGGTATTGTTAAAATTGAGATGCATTTTCTTGCAGATGTTTATGTTCCTTGCGAGGTTTGCGGCGGAAAGAGATATAACAGGGAAACTCTTGATGTCAAATTTAAAGGAAAATCCATTTTTGATGTTCTTGAAATGACTGTTGATGAAGGTGCAGAGTTTTTTGAAGCTCAGCCGAAAATTTACCGTAAGCTTAAAACTCTTCAGGATGTCGGCTTGGGATATATCAAAATCGGTCAAAGTGCAACAACACTTTCCGGTGGTGAGGCTCAACGTGTCAAGCTCGCAACCGAGCTTTCAAAAAGAAGCACGGGCAAAACCATTTATATTCTTGATGAACCTACAACAGGACTTCACACAGCCGACGTTCATAGGCTTACAACTGTTCTTGATATGCTTGTAAATGCAGGAAATACCGTTGTTGTTATTGAGCATAATCTTGACATAATCAAAACGGCGGACTATATTATTGACCTCGGCCCTGAGGGCGGCAAAGGCGGCGGAACAATTGTTAAAACCGGTACTCCCGAGGAAATTGCCGATTGTGAAAATTCATATACAGGTCAATATCTAAAACCTCTTTTGAAAAAATAGATTATTTACACATAAAATTTAATATGATATAATATATTTGGCAAATAAAACGATTTTTTAGATATTCATAAGGGGGAATATTTATGAGAAATCATTTAGTTACTTCCAAGCAACCGCTTTTAAATATCGACGGTACTTTGCGTGAACCCGGCTGGAGCACAAGTCTTGTTCAAACATATAACCGCAGGGATATTAAAAAGCGTGTTACCCGTATTAAAGAATGGGATTATTATTCGGTTATTTCAAATAAGAATAATATCGCCGTTTGCTTTACTGTGTCTGATTTGGGATATATTGAACTTGACAGTGTAAGTTTTCTTGATTTTTCTGTACCGAGAGAGCATACTCAAGGCAATATTTTGCCATTTCCGTTGGGAAGGCTTCATATGCCAAGTGATTCTTCAACCGGCGATGTAAAAATTGCCAATTCAAAGCTCGGTCTTGAATTTTTGGTTAAGAATAAAAAACGCATTATTCGTTGCGATTTTCCTGAATTTGACGGCGGCAAGGGTCTTAAAGCAAATATCACTCTCGAAAGTCTTGATGATGACACTATGGTAATTGCCACTCCGTTTAAAACGGATAAAAAGGCGTTTTATTACAATCAAAAAATTAATTGTATGCGTGCTTCTGGCAAGGTAATGTATGACGGGAAACTGTATGAACTTTCGCCTGAAACAGACTTCGGAGGTCTTGATTGGGGCAGAGGTGTTTGGACCTATGATAATATTTGGTATTGGGGTTCAGGCTCAGGAGAGGTTGACGGTCACCGTTTCGGTTTTAATATCGGTTACGGGTTCGGTGACACATCTGCCGCAAGTGAAAACGTGATTTTTTATGACGGTAAGGCTCATAAGATAGATGATGTTAAATTTAATATCGGAGAAAATTATACCGAATCTTGGACCTTTACGTCATCAGACGGCAGATTTGAAATGAAATTTGAGCCTATTATTGACAGAAGCGATTATACAAGCGCACTCGGTATAATTGTTACAAATCAGCATCAGGTTTTCGGCAGAATGACCGGTAAGGCTGTTCTTGATGACGGTACGGTTATAAGAATAAAAGATTTTCTTTGCTTTGCGGAAAAGGTACATAATAAATACTGACCTAACTTTAAAAATCCCTCGAAAAAATCGGGGGATTTTTTTATGCCCAAACGGTTACAAAAATTAATTTGTGTAATATTGCTATAAATGCTATGTAATATTTGTGTAATTATTTTTAAAATAGTTGTTTATTTTATTGTTACTTTCTGTTATAATATTATAGATTTATTTATAAGGAGGAGTGCACATGCCTAAATTTAAGGGTGTAAAAATAATTGCCGTATTGTGCCTTGTAGCATTTTTGTTTTGCGGCTGTAATAGCTTTCGGCTCTCTTCCTCGATTGATGATTTGATTTCTCCCATTTCTCCGAGCGGTGATAATGCAGGTGTTCAAAGTGCTGTTGATGAATATTGTAAAAGCGGCTATTCAATCAAAATTCCGGCAACAGGAAATTACACAACGTCTTTCATTTTAAAAGATATTGACGGCGATAAAATTAATGAAGCCGTAGCATTTTATGAACCGTCAAACAAGGTTGGCACGATTTCTATGGCGGTTATTAAAAAAAGCGGTGAGCGTTGGAGTGTTATTGCAAATGTTGACGGTACTGCTACCGATGTAAACAGTGTTGATTTTTGCGATTTTAATAATGATGGAAAATTGGAGATAATTGTTTGTTGGAGTGTTGTATCAAAGCAAACCGGTACATCCATTAACGTTTATTCTCAAAATGAAAATGACAACAAATATTCATTAAAATCTGTTTCAAAAGCAATTACAGGCAGTAATTTTATTTGCGTTGACGCTAATGATGACGGTGTTATGGAACTTCTTGTTTTTGCAACCGGCACTTCGAGCGAAAATCCGAGAGCAGAGCTTTATTCGTTTGGAACAGGTAAGAGGGAACTTATCGGCGAAACAAGGCTTGACAGCACGATTACTTCATTTGAGAGTATAAAGTATGCTAAAACCGATGAGGGTACTTCTATTTATGCCGATGCGCTTTGCGCCGACGGTTCGTCAATGGTGACTGAATTTATTTATTGGTCTGATTATTATAATTCAATTATTTCGCCGTTTTACAGCTATTCGACGGGAAGAACTAAGGAAACTTTACGTTCAAGTCAGGTAACATGCCGTGATATTGACGACGACGGATATATCGAGATTCCTGAGGATACTTCTTCTAAAAAGCAATCATCTGAGATTACGTCTCAAAATTGGGTGAATTACGGTAATACAGTTTTATCGCATAAATGTTATTCGTTTTCTTGCAAGCGTGACGGTTATATTCTTGTGATTGACGATGATGATTTTTCTAAAGTTAAAGCGAATTATGACAGTGAATCAAGAAAACTTACAATTATCAATAAAAAAAATAAGAGTAATGTTTTTGAAATAGTTACACTTATCAATTCAAACTACAGCGTTAATGACCCTAAATATAAAGACTATACAATGATTATGAAAAACAGCGGATTTGTTTATCTTGCGAAGGTAAATAAAAGTTCCGATATTGATATAAATATTCAAACCTTAAAAGATATGATTAAAGTATACTGATTTTAGGAGGTATATGTATGAAAAAAGTGCTTGTTGCCGAAGACGAAGAATCTATCAGAGAGTTTATAGTTATCAATTTGACACGAAGTGGCTACAATGTTGAGCAGGCTGAAAATGGTGCTGTTGCGCTTGAAAAGTTTTCTCAGGATGAAACAGGCTTTGATGTTGCAATTCTTGATATTATGATGCCGGAGCTTGACGGTCTTTCTGTTTGTAAGGAACTTCGCAAACGTTCAAGTGATTTGGGTATTATTATGCTTAGTGCTAAAACTCAGGAAATGGACAAGGTTACGGGTCTTATGTACGGTGCTGACGATTATGTTACTAAGCCGTTTTCGCCAAGCGAACTTATGGCAAGGGTTGACGCTGTTTACAGAAGAGTAGAAATGACACGTGGTTTTAGAAAAAATGATACAACGGGCGACAGTATTATTCTTGATGAATTTGAACTTAACCTTCGTAATCGCACCCTTTCAAAGAACGGTGAAATGATAGAACTTACTCAAGTTGAATTTCAAATTATTGAATATTTCTTTAAAAATCCGAATGCTGCTCTTTCAAGAACAGATATTCTTAAGACTGTTTGGGGTGCTAATTATTTCGGAGATGAAAAAATTGTAGACGTAAATATCAGACGCTTAAGAATGAAAATTGAGGATAATCCATCAAGTCCGACAAGGCTTGTAACTATTTGGGGACTTGGCTATAAGTGGATAACGGATAATCAATAATTTTATTTTTTTATAATGGCAGGACTAACAGTAATGAAAAAATTTTCTAAGGAAAAATTGCATTTACCTAAAATTGACGGTATTACACTAAGATGGCTTATTAACATTATAGGCGTTATTGTAGTATTTTTTATTATTGTTTTTATTATTTCAGCCTTTTCAATTAAAAATACATATTATTCCAATGTCGAAAGTATACTCAATTCCGGTGCATCTTCAACTGCTGTCAGTTATTTCAGTGCAAATCTTGATGCGGGTAACACTCTTGAACAGTCAGCCGCAGAATATATTGACAGCTATAGTTATAAGGAAAAAACTACTACCTGGATAATTGATATTGACGGTAATGTTGTTGTATCGTCAAGCGGTTTTGCTATTGAAAAACAAGATATGCCTGATTATACGCAGGCGCTTCAAAATGACAACAATAAAGCTAAATATATTGGTAAAATCAGCAACGGCGAAAAGGTTATGGCAGTTTGCAGAATCATTAAGGATTCAAACGGAGACAATGTCGGAGCCATTCGTGTTTTGTCTTCACTTGAACAAATTGACAGGCAAGTTACAACGCTTATATTTCTTGTTTTAGCGGCGCTCATTATTGTATTTGCATTAATTATATTTTCTAATTTGTTTTTTATACGTTCAATTATTTTTCCGGTTCAGGAAATAACTGAAACCACTAAAAAAATATCACAGGGCGATTATTCTGCCCGAATTGAAAAAAAATATGACGATGAAATAGGTAATCTTTGCGACTCTATTAATACAATGGCTGAGGAAATTTCAACTACAGATAAAATGAAAAATGATTTTATTTCAACCATTTCTCATGAGCTTCGTACACCGCTTACATCAATTAAAGGCTGGGGCGAAACACTTATGCTCGGTACAGATGATTCTGTTGATGAACTTACACGCAAAGGTTTGCAGGTTATTGTTAAGGAAGCGGGAAGACTTGAAGGATTTGTTGAGGAACTTCTTGATTTCTCACGACTTCAAAGCGGAAGAATGAATCTTCGCCTTGCTAAGACTGACTTATTTGCCGAACTTGACGAAACGGTATTCACATTTCGTGAAAGAGCGCTTAGAGACGGAATTGAGGTTAAATACAGTATTCCTGAAGTACCGGCGATTGCAAATGCTGATGCTAACAGATTAAAACAGGTGTTTATGAATATTCTTGATAATGCGCTTAAGTATTCACGTTCGCCAAGCAAAATATTTGTTAAAGCAGAGTTCACTAAGCTTGATAATCAAAATTTTGTTAAAATTGCTATTGCTGACCAAGGTTGCGGAATAAGTAAAGAGGATTTGCCGCACGTAAAAGAAAAGTTTTATAAAGCAAATGTTTCGGTCAGAGGCTCAGGCATAGGTCTTGCTGTTACAAACGAGATAGTTAATCTTCATCACGGCAAACTTGAAATTGACAGTCAAGAGGGCAAGGGTACACTTGTTACCATTTATCTTCCTGTTGAAAACAGTCCGACTAAAAATGAACTTAATGATATGAAGCAAAATGAGACTGTGCAGGATGCTGAAATTAATGAGGGCGTAGAAATCAACAAAAACTGAAAGGCTAAAAGTATGAAAGATAAGAAAATGCATAAAACCTCAGTCGGAGGTCAAGCTCTTATTGAGGGAGTTATGATGCAAGGTCCCCGTGGCATAGCAACAGCCGTCCGCAAAACTGACGGAGATATTGTTGTTAAACATCACGAATTTAATCATTTACGTGATAAGCACAAATTTTGGGGATTGCCGGTAATCAGAGGTATGGTCAATTTTGTGGAATCAATGATTTTGGGCTATAGAATGCTTATGTATTCAGCTGAAGCGTCAGGTATGGAAGACCTTGAAGATGTTGAGATGAATAAGTTTGAAAAATGGCTTACTGACAAACTTGGCGATAAATTTATGAACATCTTGATGGGTATTGCTACTGTTTTAGGATTTGCTCTTGCTTTTGTGATTTTCTTCTATCTTCCTGTTCTTGCATTTAATAAGCTTAATCAGGCTTTTGACGGCTCATTAACACCTTGGCAGGGAACAATTGAGGGTGTTATGAAAATACTTATTTTTGTAATCTACATTGCACTTGTAAGCCAAATGAAGGATATTAAGCGCACCTTTATGTATCACGGAGCAGAGCATAAATCAATTGCCTGCTATGAAGCCGGCAAAGAACTTACAGTTGAAAATGTACGTGAAAGCTGTCGTTTTCATCCGAGATGCGGAACTTCTTTTATCTTTGTAATGCTTATTTTCAGCATTATTTTCAGCACTGTTTTGTCTAAGATATTTCCCTCAATTGCTCAAGTAAGAGTATTGTGGATGCTTTTAAAGCTTGCATTCATTCCGCTTCTTATGGGTGTTGGATATGAGTTTATTAAGTATGCAGGTAAACATGATAATTTGCTTGTTAAGATTTTGAGCGCACCCGGTTTGTGGATGCAAAGACTTACTACTAAAGAACCGACTGATGATATTATAGAGGTCGGTATTGAATCTCTTAAGGCAGTTATTACGGATAATCCCGAGGATGATGAGATAAAATGACATTGAAAGAGGCATACAGCTATGCTGTTACTTTTTTAGAAAGAAACGGTGTTGACGAAAGCGATTTTAAAGCGCTTTGCGTTGTTTGCTCAATTTTAAATATTAAAAACAGCGAATATGACTTACACAGAAACGATTTTGTACCAAACAAAAAACTTGCCGATATGCTTTGGAAATTGAAAGACGGTCAACCGCTTCAATATGTTTTGGGCAAATGGGATTTTTATGAAAGCGAATTTTATATAGGCGAGGGTGTATTGATTCCTCGTCCTGAAACGGAAGAACTTGTTGAAAAAGCAATTGATTATATTAAAACACTTGGAAAATGCACTGTTTATGACTTATGTGCCGGCAGCGGCTGTATCGGCTTAAGCATTGCAAATAAGTGCAAAAATGCTTTCGTTTATCTTATTGAAAAAAGTGATGATGCGCTCCTTTATTTGGAAAAAAACGCAAAAGGCATTGAAAATGTTAAAATCATACAAGGTGATATTTGCAAAAGTGACAGCTTTTTTGAGCTTGAGAATGCCGATATAATTATTTCAAATCCACCATATATTAAAAGCGATGATATCGCTTGTTTGCAATGTGAGGTTTTAAAAGAACCGCTTATGGCTCTTGACGGCGGAAAAGACGGACTTGACTTTTATCGTATAATCAACGATAATTGGAATAATAAACTTAATAAAAACGGCAAACTTTTCTTAGAAATCGGAGACGAACATGGAAAAGATATTTTGCAGATACTTTCAAATTTTAATAATATTAATGTTTTTAAAGACTTATATGGCAATGACAGAATGGTTGTTGCCGATAAAAAATAATAAAAAATAAAATGAAAACAAGGATGATTCTATGCTTTCGATTCTTTCATATTTAAGATCAGGTAATTATATAGAGGCAATTATTGCTATTTTGTCACGTTGCTTTGTCGTGTTTTGTTGCTTACCTATTCACGAACTTGCCCATGGCTTAATGGCTGATAAACTTGGCGATCATACTGCACGAAATCAGGGCAGACTGACATTTAACCCGTTTGCTCACCTTAATCTGCTTGGCACAATAATGATTTTTCTTTTTGGTATTGGCTACGCAAATCCCGTTCCGATTAATCCTAACAATTTTAAAAATCCTAAAAAGGGAATGGCGCTTACCGCACTTGCCGGTCCTGCCTCCAACCTTTTAATGGCTTTTGTATCTCTGTTTTTTTACTATGGAATACTTGATATTGCAGGACTTAACAGTACTGTTACTTATGCTGTTGCTTATTTCTTCTATTTTGCCGCAAGCGTAAATGTAACACTTGCAGTATTTAACCTTATTCCGATTCCTCCGCTTGACGGCTCCAGAATTTTGCTTGCCGTTTTGCCCGATGACAAGTATTTTGGCTATATGAAATATGAAAGATATATTATGATTGCAATTATGATTGCTCTCTTTACAGGTGTGCTTGATACTCCTATTTCTTTGCTTTCTAATGCTCTTATGAGTGTTGTAGGCATAATTCCAAAGCTTTTGTTTGGTCTTTTGGTGAGGTAATTAATGGAACAGCTTAATTATAAAATAGATGTTTTTGAAGGTCCGATGGACCTTTTACTTCATCTTATTTCAAAGCATAAATTAAATATTAACGATATTCCTATAGTTGAGCTTGTAAATCAGTATCTTGATTATGTTAGGCAGATGCAAGAACAGGATTTTGATATTGCCGGCGAATTTCTCGAAATGGCTGCGAGATTGATTTATATTAAAACAGTATCGCTTTTGCCTCGGCACGAGGAAGCGGAAATTCTTAAAAAGGAACTTACCGGAGAACTTATTGAATATCAGGATTGTAAAATAATGGCAGGCAAGCTTGCAAAACAAACTGACGGTTTTAACAGATTCGTTCGTCAACCTGAAGAAGGTCATATCAATTATGATTATGAGCGTTTTCACGAGGGTGAGGAGCTTTTGAGCGCATATATCAATGCTGCAGGCAGGGGAAGACGTAAATTACCGCCTCCGCTTGATTCATTTAAGGTAATTGTTGCAAAGAAATTTGTGGCTGTCGCTTCAAAAGTGTCTACCGTTATGAAAAAGCTTTTTGGTGGCAAAAAAGTCAAGTTTTTAAATTTATTTACCGATGCTGAAACCAAAAGCGATATGGTGGCAACGTTTCTTGCCGTGCTTGAGCTTGCTAAAACTAAAAAAATTCTAATTGATGGCGAAATGAATAATCCAACTGTACAAATGATGGACGAGGTGAATGATATTGAGCGGTAATAATATTATGGCTTCTCTTGAGGCTATGCTTTTTGCGGCAGGTGATCCTGTTGAGCCGGGTAAATTGGCTGAAGTGCTTGATGTTGATGTTGAAAACGTTATTAAAATGCTCGGTCATCTTGAAGCTATGTATGATGAAAATAATCGTGGTTTAAGACTTATTCGCATTGACGGCAAATATCAACTTTGCACAAGAGAGGAATATTCAGACGAAGTCAGAGGACTTCTTGAAATTAAAAAGAATACTCCTTTAAGTCAGGCGGCATTTGAAGTTCTTGCGATTGTGGCTTATAATAAGACTGTTACACGTTCTTTTATTGAGCAAATACGTGGCGTCGATTGTTCAGGCCCGGTATCTAATCTTATCCAAAAAGGGCTTATTGAGGAAAAGGGCAGGCTCGATTTACCCGGAAGACCTCTTGTATACGGTACGACGGACAGATTTTTGCGCTGCTTTTCTCTTAACAGCCTTGATGATTTGCCAGATTTACCTGAGGAGGAAAAGCAGGACGATTCTCAAACCTCGCTTTTTGAGGATGAAAAGAGCAAAGAACCTGATATCCCCGATGCGCAAACTTTTGAAGAGGGGGTTGAAGAATAATAATGAAAATATTTCTTATAATTGTTGCTGTTTTGGCAGTAATCATTATTGCAATTCTATCTCTTTCGGCTACCGTCACTCTTGTTTATGACAAAGGTTGGCACACAAAAATTCAAATCCTTTTTATTGAAAAGGATATAGTTCTTTCAAAAATTCTTTCTTTTGTGCTTTTTCCTGAAAAAAAGGCAGAAGAAGTAGCTAAGGAAAGCAAAAATAAAAAGAATAGCAAGAAAGACAAAAAGAACAAAGAAACGCAAACTCCTATCGAAAAAGTTTCCGACGTTGCCGTAGAGGCTGAGGCAAAATCTCTCGAAACTGACGAAACTCAAAAAACAGAGGAAGTCAAAAGTGAAAATAAAAAGAGTGAACAGCCGCCAAAGCCTAACCCACTTAAAAAGATTTGGGATACGCAGGGCATTGTAGGAATACTCGATTTGTTAACAAATGTGGCAGAAACTGCGAATAATGCTGTTTTAACGCTATTTAGGGGTTTACATATTTACTCACTTTATGTTATGATACTGGTAGGCGGCGGTGATGCAGACCTTATCGCCCGTGCCTACGGTACCCTTTGCAAATATTATTATCCGCTTAAGGGTATGATTTTAAATGGTATGAAGGTTGACAATTTCGATGATTATATTCAGCCTGATTTTCTTGCAGAGAGAACAGAGTTTGAATTTCAGCTTATAGCAAGCATTAATGTCAAACTTATATTAAAGGTCGGCTTTAAAGCAGTATTTATATTTATCAAAAATTTAATTATAAATAAAAAATCTATTAAAGGGGATAAATGATTATGAAGGAAACTCCGGTAAACAAAATAATGGAAAACACTCTTGAAAAGATGCGTCAGATGGTTGATACTTCAACTATTATCGGCGAACCTATGGTTACAGGCACAACTACTTTAATTCCTGTATCTAAAGTGTCTTACGGCTTTACATCAGGCGGTACAGATCTTCCGTCAAAGCAAAATCAAGAGCTTTTCGGCGGCGGTGGCGGCGGTGGTATCACCATCACTCCTGTTGCTTTTATTGTTATTGAAAACGGCAAATGCAGAATGATGCAGATTAATAACTACACCTCATCTGCTGACCGTGCTATTGCAATGATTCCTGAACTTGTTGATAAGGTTACAGAACTTCTTAAGCCTGAAAGCAAGGAAGAAGCACCTGCAAGCGAAGAAGCTAAGGCTGAATAATTTTGTTATTATCTCAATCACCTGCATATATTTATGTAGGTGATTGTTTTGTTAAAGAAAATTGCAGTATTTCTTTTTACTTTATTATTTGCATTTCCCAATGTCGCTTTTGGCTCAACCTTTTCGGCATCAAGTTTATGCGTTATGGATATGACCACTCGGCAGATTCTTTATGAAAGTAACATCTATGAGCACAGAAGTGTGGCGTCAACTACAAAAATTATGACTTGCCTTATTGCTTGCGAAAGTAATAAGCTTAATGATATTGTAACTGTTACCTCTCAAATGCTTGACGGTACTGAGGGCTCGCTTATATATCTAAAGACGGGGGATAAAATATCGCTTTACGATTTGTGCTTGGGTATGATGCTTTCTTCCGGTAATGATGCCGCAAATGCCGTAGCTGTATACCTAAAAGGAACTATTGAAAACTTTGCAGAGTATATGAACGATACGGCTAAGAGTATCGGTATGAATAATACGCACTTTTCCACACCGTCGGGGCTTGATAAGGGGCAACCCTATTCTTGTGCGCACGATATGGCTTTGCTTGCTTCTTGCGCTATGGAAAATAAGATGTTTTCAAAGATTGTATCTTTGCAAAGTGCCGATATAAAAATTAATGATGATGTTAAAACGATTTATAATCATAATAAACTTTTGTCTTATAATCTTAAAGACGGCAAATTCATTGGTGTAAAAACGGGTTTTACAGAAAAAGCAGGAAGATGCTTGATAAGTGCAAAAAAATATGAAAATAATACAATAATTTGCGTAACACTTAATTGCCCTGATGATTGGGATGCTCATACCTATTATACTGAAATTTGCGAGAAAAAATATAATTATATTACTATTTCAAATGAAATCAAAATTGATTTAGTCGGCGGCAATAAGAATTATGTTAAGTGCAGATATAATAAAAAACGCTGCCTTTTAGGCAATGTTAAAGTTATGGAATATTACTATCCCTTTGCTTACGCTCCGATAAAAAAGGGGGATAAGCTCGGCGAAGCGATAGTTTATTATAATGATAAAATATTGGAAAGACTGCCGATTGAGGCAGACGAGGATGTTAAAGAAAATGGGTAACAACAATTTAGTACGACTTCAAAAGTTTATGGCTGAATGCGGTGTGGCATCAAGACGCAAGAGCGAAGAACTTATAGAAATGGGTAAAGTTAAGGTAAACGGCCATGTTGCGCATATTGGGGATAAAATCAATCCTAAAAAAGATATTGTTGCTGTCAGAGGTAAAAAAATTACCAAAGAAGAACGTATGTATTATATTATGCTAAATAAGCCACGTGGATATGTTACAACCGTATCCGATGAGCTTGGAAGAAAAACTGTAATGGACCTTGTGGATTGCGATGCAAGGGTTTATCCGGTCGGCAGGCTTGATAAAGACAGTGAGGGACTTCTTATTCTTACTAATGACGGTTCGTTTGCTAATGCACTTACTCATCCAAAGCATAATTACGCAAAGGTTTATCGTGTTACGGTAAGGCCGAGTGTTAACGATGAAATGCTCGAAAAAATGAGAAACGGAATTGAAATCGATGGCAGAAAAACTGCTCCTTGTGTTATTTTAATTTGTTAATAATATCTTTAAAAGCAGTTGAGAGTTGAGAACAGAGAGTTGAGAATTGCATATCGTAACTCTCAACTTTCAACTCTCAACTCTCAACTATAGTATATTAAGCTTCTTCTTCGTCTTTCATGAAAGCGGCAGCCTTAGCAGCGTTGATAGCTTCTTCTTCGGCTTTGTCCATGCGAGCTTTAGTAGCTTTCTTCTTACCGGCACCACCCTTAGGAGCGTTTTCACCGGCAGCTTCCATATCTACCTTTTCTGCTTTTCTTTCTTCCAATCCTTCTGCCATAGCAGCGCAACAAGCATCCAAGATAACTTCGATAGACTTAGTAGCATCATCATTAGCAGGGATTACGAAATCTACATTTGAAGGATCTGAGTTTGTATCAACGATAGCAAATACAGGAATACCCAAACGGTTATATCGTCCGTCTGTAAAAGCGCCGCCTTTATCCTGCCGTAGTCCCTGCCAAAGTCAAAATAATCCCGCCATATCATTTCGTAATCCTGCATCGTCGTATCAAACAAAATTACGCTGTCTTTTTCCTGACGGATACGTAACAGTCTATGAAATGCACAGACTGCATATTCCTGTTCGGCGAGTTTTTTAAAATGAAAACACTGCCCACATTCGAGTGTCTGCGCAAGATCAAAATCCCTCAGTTCTGTAAGTACAACATTTCCCTCATCATAAGAAATCTGCATTGCTTGTCCTTTCTGCTATAAAATTGAATTATCCTTTGTCATGGCGCGCGTCAGTGAATCCTTCGCATTTTTCCACGGCTCGTCTGCATATTTATGGTCAAATTTATTGATAAACCATGCCACATCATCACGCACACGCTTCATATTTTCCAGATACAGTCGGTCTGTATCCACACGGAAGTTTTCTGCCGTACTGCCCGAAAACTTCTGTGCACCGCGCTCGATTAACATGCCGTAATGCGCTGTACAAAAGCCCTTGCTGTGCAGGTATTTCTCTTTAAATGCCGCATCGGACTGATATAAATGCAGAACCGTATCCACATACCGCTCAAATGTATTTTGTATACGGTTACACACAAAGCAGGACTGTTCCAGTTCTTTAATATAATCGCATGCTGACGGTGTTTCTGCCTTTTTAAACAAGGTCTTTGTCTTTACCGGTTGTTCATTTCTTTTTTCAATCTCGTTAATCACCTTGTCCATATGTGTCTTCATCACCAATGCAAATCCCAGACGGTTTTCTACGTTATAAATCTTTTTCAAATGCTTCCGGCAGAATCCCATTTTATCTGTTTCGGCACGGATATCATCTTCCATGTAGCTTGGTCCCATCGTATATTCCACCGCATTATTTTCCAGTTCCTGATACATTGCGCAGAGTGGACACTCGCAGTCTTTGTCAAATGCATCATTAACCGGAATCGTATATATTTTTTCTTTCATTTCTATACTCCTTTTTATGTATACTGCCTGCATAACAGACAGGGCCGCCGGCACTCTTTGCGGCAGCCCCTTCTAAACTCTTTGATTGTATCATACTGTATGCACAAATGCTATTTACATTTTTTATCAAATTCGGGATTAAAGGCATAGAAATTATTAAAGTCTAAGCGTTGCTGCACTAAAGAAAGTGCCTCACCGAAACGCTGGAAATGCACGATTTCACGCTGACGTAAAAACCGCAGCGGCTCTAATACATCTGCATCGTCCGTAAGCCGGATAAGGTTGTCATAGGTCGAGCGGGCTTTCTGCTCTGCTGCCAGATCTTCAACCAAATCTGTAATCGCATCGCCTTTGGACTGGAACTCGCACGCATTAAACGGAATTCCTCCTGCCGCCTGCGGCCAGATTCCGGTCGTATGGTCTACATAATACGCTTCAAACGGTGTCCCCTTAATCTGGTCAACGCTTAAGTTCCTCGTCAGCTGATGTACCATAACGCTGACCATCTCCAGATGTGAGAGTTCCTCTGTCGCGATATCCGTCAAAAGCCCGGAAACTTCACGGTACGGCATGCTGTAGCGCTGGGACAGGTAACGCATGGAGGCGCTGGACTCCCCGTCGGGGCCTCCGTATTGACTGATGATCATTGCCGCAAGTGCCGGATTGGGATTCTTAATATGAATCGGAAACTGTAATCTTTTCTCATAATTCCACATCGTTTAACCCTCCATTTCCCACGGCATTGGTGTTGCAACCCAGTTCCAGTAGTTTTCATTTGTTACATGATAAAAACTTAAAGGACCCACATTTTCATTGTAAAGCCGCACTGCTTCTGCGTACTGATGCTTCATATCGGCATAAAATGCCAGTGCTTCACCGTCATCGGGATGGGTATCCAGATACAGCGCCGTTTCCACCATAACAAATCCCAGCTCATACACATCTGCGATATAACGGCTTTTGTTACACTGCTGATTCTGTACAGACTGCAGTCTTCTTTCTGACATTCTGTTTTCCGGCACCAGACGCATATTCTCCTGGCATCCCTGCATTGGCAGACGATGCTCCATTCTGTTTGGCATTCTCATTTCTCTTCCCATTCTGTCAGTACACGGACAGTTTTCTCCTGCCCTTCTGCCGGCAGGATTTTTACTGCCTGCCTGCTCCGGCCGGATTCCCTGACAGCCGCAGGAATCCCCTCTACCTGGCATATATGGATTTCTCATATCCTTCACGTTTGCCATGCTCCTCTCTTTATACGCGGCATGTTCAAGTGGATAGATTAGTTTTGTTTTCTGACCGCTTAAAAGTTCGTAGAACC
>OGXU01000559.1_pt1 | contig 21863 bp, 15 predicted proteins | sample 1576381 | NCBI WGS metagenome assembly OGXU01 (sample SAMEA3541544, study PRJEB24748) | human gut metagenome | biome: human gut; feature: human-associated habitat; material: faeces | place: China | collected 2012 | reverse complement strand
ATGACAGTGTGATGGCTGCCGCTTACGGAGAATATTGTAAACGGATGAAATCACAGGAGGCCGTTATACGTATTGCCCGTAAATTGGCCAATAGGATATTAAAGATTTTAAGAAGTGGACAAAAATATGAATATGACCGGTGTCATTAGTATAGAATATAAAAGCCTGTTAGGCAAATTTCAGTTTGGGTGACTCCTATGTTGCAACTTGATGAGCAATTACTGCTGCATCTCAAAAAAAGTTTGTTGCGCCCATCCTATTATTCTGAAGAAGTAAATTGTTGCCTGTCATTGCACAGTTCAACTTATAGAAGTTTGTTTAATAGGGCTTTTATTTAGATAACAATTACAGTACGGATGTCAAGAACTAAGTACTGACTGGGATTGGGATAAATATCTCAAGAGAAAAAGTGTTGTCGCTTAAAATTGGGACAAAGTTCTAAGTGGTTGATTTATAGTGTTAACAACTAATAAAAAGTATTCGATTATTTGGAATACAACATAGAAGTTGCACTAAATTATTGTATCTCTCTCTTTCGTTTGTTGTAGGCTCACGCCGCCTGAGTGGGTTATTATGATATAGTTGTATAGTATAAATTATTATATAACCTGCCTATGGTTGACTCTGCAATTAGGATAGGGCTTCATAATAAAAAGAATACAACTAAAAATTAAATTCTAAATCAGGCACGACTTCCCTACAAGATTCAACTATTAAATCCGGATCAAAAACAAAAATCTGAAATAAACTGTATATCATACCGCCGATTCATCTTCCACACTATCCCAATCTCCATACTCTTCATTGGTACTGGAGAATATATCAGTGTGGAAAATGTACGGCGGCGATATATGTCTTGGAATTATGGCTGGAAAGAGTTATACTTGTAAAATCCGAATTATAACCCTCTTAATTAGATAGAACTACTGCTGGTACGTCTTGTCTGGTGATGAATAGGATGTATTTTATACCGGTCACACTACCATCCTAACATATTGCTTGACTTTATTAACACTATGTTTTCAACATGTAGTAAACATTATCTCTCTTATCTGGTCAGAGATGATAAGACGGAATTCTCCTGTATGATTTTCATTTGCATATCTCGGTTTTGTAGTCAGGGGGCACTTCCCAAAATAAAAGCCTCCCGGAAATGTAGTATTCCAATTGACCGGAGATGTAACCTAAACCTTAACCATACAGACTACACCATTATCCGGAAGACTTGAATAGATAAACGGAAAATTGGTGCTGAATGTTCTGTGGAGCTGAGAATAAAAAAACATAATATTGAAGTATAAAATTATTATATACCCTTTTGGGCTATCTGTGTGATGGGAGGTCTTTATGCTCCTTAAATTGATGATTCCAAGGCTTGGAGTTGTTTTCTTGCTTGAAAGCCGGTGGACCATGCCGCGAAGCGTGTCAAAGATTTCTTCAAGCCCCCCTCATTCTTCCATTTGCTGAAATAGTAATACTCTGTCTGCCATTGAGCAAAGTCCGAGGGAAGCATACGTCATTGGATCCTGTCTTTACGACATATAGAATGCCGTCAAAACTGAACACTGTAAATATTTCTGTATCTTTCTTCAGGCTCTAACATGTTTTTTATAACTTGCCACTGGTTTTCAGTAAGATTGGTTGAGTATTGTTTCATAGCTTAATTGATTAATGACTATAAAGTTACGAAATCTCTCTGTTAATATGTTAACTTTTAACTATTATAAAGAATTTACTTCTAAATAAATTTCTATATTTGCAGTGTTCCTAAAATTGATTTTCAAGAAATTAGCTGTTTGACCTTTTTAAGGTGTAAAAATAGAATCCTATTTTTGTTAAATGAATGGAATTCGGTGTTACTATTATTGTCATATACCATAAAATGAAAACTATAATTCGTTAATGTTCCCTAAAAGAGGATGAATAGTTCTTTGAAATATAAAGCGCGACGATTTAAAATCATATCTTTGTTAATTAAAGCGGTCTCAAAATGAACTTAGATAAATACGTTTTTACTCAGTTAGTAGAATTCTTAAACAATGATAAGTTCAGAAGAATCGCAGATAATATAATGGCGATTGATATGTGATACATTTCACTTGCTAAACGCAGGGAGGACTTATAGACATCACAAATATGCATATACAAACCTATTAGTTTTAACTTTTTCTCCTTGGAAATCATAATTAGAAAATGAGTGGTATAATTCTCCTAATATACTGACTTTTAAGGAGAATTTGAAATAAAGCAATAAGATATTAACTGAGATGTAAACTTTTAGATCGTGAATCAATATTAATATTTCAACTCCTGATTTGCATTAATTATTAACTCGTCCCGATTTTAACGGGACATAAATGACTATAATTATGGAAAAGCACTTTTATAAAATTTATGTATTGTTAATGATTTTGTTTCTAACTTCAAATGTGGTTTTGGCCCAAAATTATTTTGAGGATTTTCCTGTACGAGCTAATCCCAAAACAATAGGAGACAAGTTGAGTAAGCGTTTTCTTGAAACCCAACACCAACTTTATTTCGATAAAGGTATACACTATGCCGAAGTTTGTACATGGTATGGGGCGCTCCGATTTGCAGAACAGACAAATAATGAAGAGCTCATAAAACAATTGAGAAATCGTTTCGAATTGCTGTTTCATATTGAAAAAGATCTCTTGCCTCCTCCGATTCATGTAGACCAAAATATGTTTGGTTGCCTACCTTTACGATTCTATAGTATTACAAAGGATCAACGTTATCTTCAACTTGGTCTTCCTTATGCTGACACACAATGGATATTACCGGATAATGCTACTGAAGAAGAACGTGAATGGCATAAAAAAGGTTACTCATGGCAGACACGTCTGTGGATTGACGATATGTGTATGATTACTATTGTGCAGTCAGAAGCATATAAGATAACCGGAGACACTAAATATATAAATCGAGCTGCAAAAGAAATGGTTCTCTATTTAAATGAGCTACAACATGCCAATGGACTTTTCTATCATGCTCCTGACGTACCTTATTATTGGGGACGTGGCGATGGTTGGATGGCTGTAGGTATGACAGAAATACTTTGTAATTTACCGGAAAATAATTCTAATCGTGCACGTATCATGAAAGGGTATTTGTTGATGATGAACAGTCTGAAAAAGTATGTCAACAAAGACGGACTCTGGAACCAATTGATTACCGAACCGGATTTTTGGACAGAAACCTCAGGATCGGCCATGTTTACGTATGCAATGATCGTAGGTGTCAAGAACGGTTGGTTAGACGAAGATGAATATGGTCCTATAGCACGTCGTGCATGGCTTGGGTTGTGCAATTATATTAATGAAGAGAATGATCTGACTGAAGTTTGTATCGGAACCGGCAAAAAAGACAGTAAACAATATTATATGGACAGACCCCGTATAGCTGGAGATTATCATGGGCAGGCTCCAATAATATGGTGTGCTTATGCGCTATTGAATAAATGAAGTTATAAAAAGTGGAAGATAATTTGTGTAAATAGAAATAAGAAGCTGTTTTAAATTCGTTTGAAAAGCAATATTATATAAATGACTATCCGCATACTGTCCGTTAAATATTTAACATTACGCAGATGAAATATCAGGTCTACACTTTTTTGTATTTTACTGAATTTCAGCATATTTATAATGTAAATCATAATCAAAATATTATGAACATATTGAAATTCATACAACAATTCCCGAATGAAGCGTCTTGCATCGCTTATCTGAAGGAGCAGAAGGAACAATCCGGTATTGTCTGCAAGCGTTGTGGCTGTAAGGATCGTATCTGGTGCCCGGCTAAACTATCCTTTAAATGCAGACATTGTCACAGCAGGCAGTCCTTGTGTTCAGGAGGCGTTATGGAACATTCCAAACTTCCTTTCCACTACTGGATAGCAGCCATGTTTCTGCTAACGAGCATCAAGAAGTCCTTTTCTACAGAAGAACTCCGCCGTCAGTTAGGACACAAATGCTACCAATCCATCTGGGAAATGGTCTGCAAATTAAGAGATGTCATGGGTAAACGTGACGACCGTCACCAGCTCACCGCACAGGTGGAACTGGACGAAGGATTCTTTTACATTGAGCTTCCTGAAGAGGAAAAAGACAAACCATTAAAGCGGGAACGTGGCAGTCAAAAGAAAGCCAAGGTACTTGTAATGGTCAAAAGTTCGTCTTCAGAGAAAGCCCCAAAGAAAGGAAGATCCTCCAAAACGGTTAGGCATCTTAAAATGCAGGTCATATCCAACCTAGAGTCGGAGGCTATTACCAAGATTGTCAAAGAACAATTGGAAACGTCCGTTGAATTAACTACGGACGATTCCACATCCTATATTAAGTTCAATGAACAGGTGCAAAGCCACCAGACGGTGAAAGCAGACAAGAACATTATAAAAACCTTCCTGCCATGGGTGCACATTGCAATAAGCAATGCAAGAAGGTTGTTACTAGGCATTCATTATAAACTCAAAAACGAATATTTCCAATACTATCTTAATGAGTTCTGTTACAAGTTCAATAGACGGTACTTAGGAGAAAAGATATTCGACGGGCTAGTGGCTGTGGCAATCACCTATAACACCGATTTCAAGTCCAGAACTTATAATAGGACACTATGCGAATAATCATTTATTTTCATCTCTACGGCACCATTTATCACATCTTTTTTTCTATTAATGTAACATAGACAAAAAAGAATGTAACACTAATAGAAATCCATGTTACAAAAAACAAAATACAGGTATCATTCATAGCCTATTGTCTATTAAATGATTAGTATTTTTGCTTATACCAAAAGTTGAGGATATATTCCTCACTTCGCTGTTAACTAATGTAGAGAATCAAAACAAATGTCTAACTCAAAAAAGATAGCATATGAAAACATAAAAAGAACCTTAATGAGTCTACACTTTGATTTAACATTTTTATTCAATTAAAACCTTGTTTTTTTATGAAATGCACAACTTATTATTTTAGGCCTTTGGGGCTATTATTGTTACTCTGCCTGATACCTCTGTGCAGTATTGCTCAGAATATCATGGTAAAGGGTATTGTGAAAGATAATTTCGGTGAACCGGTTATTGGCGCCAACGTAACAGAAAAAGGAACAACCAATGGTATGATAACCGATTTGGACGGAAACTTCTCGTTGACTGTACAGAAAAACGCAACTTTAGTAATTTCTTATATTGGATATGTCACACAAGAGATTGCTATCAAAGGGAACACTAATCTTAACATTACATTAAAAGAAGATTCCAAAGCATTGGAGGAAGTAGTAGTTATTGGTTACGGTACGGCAAGAAAATCAGATGTAACGGGGTCTATCGCATCAGTAAGCGGCGATAAATTGCAAGAAATGCCTTCTACAAATATTACATACGCCTTGCAAAATCGTGTAGCCGGTGTGGACATGACGCAGACGTCTTCACAGCCTGGTGCTACCATGCAAATCCGTATTCGTGGTACTCGTTCACTAACAGCTTCTAATGACCCGTTAGTAGTATTGGATGGTATTCCTTTCATGGGAAACTTGTCTGATATCAACCCCGGTGACATTAAAAGTATGGATATTCTGAAAGACGCTTCTTCCACAGCTATTTATGGTTCACGTGGTGCCAATGGTGTCATTTTAATCACAACGAACAGAGGAGCACAAGGTACACCCGCCAAATTCACATATAATGGTTATGTAGGTGCAAAAACTGTATTTTCCAAATATCCGATGATGGACGGACCAAAATATGCTGAGATGCGTAAATATGCCGGTAAATTTGAAAACTCCTTAGACGAATCAGACGATGTAAACACAGATTGGCAGGATTTAATGTATCGTACCGGCATGGTAACAAGTCACGATGTCAGCGTAGGTGGTGGCACAAATAATGGAAGTTACAGTTTTGGTGCGGCCTACTATAAAGATCAGGGCGTTATTCCTACACAGAATTACACTCGTTACTCATTACGAGGCTCATTTGACCAAGGCGTAGGTAAATACTTCCGTTTCGGATTAACTACCAATACCAATTATAATGTAACAAAAGGTTCTAATATCGGTTTGTATAATGTATTGGCAAACTCTCCTATTGCTAATCCGTACAATGAGGATGGAAGTTTGAAAAGAACATTAAAAATAAATACTCGGGACGAATTTTTTGTTGTAACACGTGATGTTGTGGAAAATTTGGAAGATAGCTGGTTGAATGAGCAAAAAGGTTTCGGTACCTATAACAACCTTTTTGCAGAAGTACAATGCCCATGGGTTAAAGGTTTAAAATATCGTGTCAACCTAGGTCTGAACTACCGTTCTACCAAAGGTGGTATTTTTACAGGTGAAGGCGTAAACAGCACAACAGCAGATACCCCTTCTACTGCATCTCTGGAACACACAGAAACAACTAATTGGGCAGTAGAGAACCTAATAACTTACGACCGTACATTTGGTAAGCACCAACTGAACATCGTAGGTATGTATTCTGCTGAGGAAACCGTTTACACCAAATCGCATATTGCTGCACGTGACATTCCTGCAGAATATTTGCAATACTATAATTTAGGTCGTGCAGAAGGTAATATTACAGTTGATCCGGACAAATGGGATTACCAAAAAAGCGGTTTGATGTCTTGGATGGGACGTGCCATGTACACTTACGATAACCGCTATATGTTGATGGCAACTGTTCGTGCCGATGCATCTTCCCGCTTGGCAAAAGGTCATCAATGGCATACATACCCGGCTGTATCTGCAGGTTGGAATATTGGTCAAGAATCATTTATGGATGACCTTGAATGGTTAGATATCCTTAAAGTACGCGTGGGATACGGACAGACTTCCAATCAGTCCGTAAACCCATATTCCACATGGGGAAAATTATCTACACGTCCTTATAACTTCGGACCTACTGGCTATGCTACCGGCTACTATGTTTCTGCATTACCGAATTATGATTTAGGTTGGGAGTATTCTTCTACATGGAACTTCGGTTTGGACTTCACATTGTTCGGCGGTCGCTTATCGGGAACATTTGAATATTACATTCAGAAGACATCCGATTTGTTGCAAAACGTTAATCTTCCTTCAACTTCAGGTGTAAGCAATTATGTAGGTAACGTAGGAAAGACCGAAAATAAAGGTGTGGAATTTACTTTAAACGGAACAATTCTTGACAACCACAACGGGTGGACTTGGGATGCAAGTATTAATATATCAGCAAACCGCAATAAACTGACAGAATTAGCATCCGGAGCAGATCGTGATGAAGCCAACAACTGGTTTGTCGGCCATCCTATTGATGCAATTTATGACTATGAAAAAATAGGTCTATGGCAAGAAGGTGATCCCTATCTTGATATTTTGGAACCAGGTGGAAACGTTGGTATGATCAAAGTAAAATATACCGGTGAATATAATGAAGATGGTACCCCTGTCCGTCAGATCGGGCCAGACGACCGCCAAATTATCAGTATGGAACCGAAATTCACAGGTGGTTTCAGCACACGCGTTGCCTATAAGGGATTTGATCTGAATGTCATCACAGCGTTTAAATGTGGTGGAAAACTCATCAGTACATTGCATCACTCCAACGGTTATCTGAATATGCTGACCGGTCAGAGAGGTCAGGTAGATGTGGACTATTGGACAGAAGAAAACACTAATGCCAAATATCCGAAGCCGGGTGGTATCCAAAGTAATGATAATCCTAAATATGGTAGTACATTGGGCTATTTTGACGCTTCTTATTGGAAAGTCCGCAACATTTCTTTAGGTTACAAATTTGATGAACAGAAATGGCTGAAGAATTTTGGTATCCAAAGCTTGCGTGCCTATGTATCAATACAGAACCCGTTTGTTATATGTTCTCCATTCCATAAAGAAACAGGTCTGGATCCGGAAACCAACTCTTATGGTAATGAAAATGTGGCAGTAACAAGTGGCATTCAACAACGCTTCTTGACTGTGGGAACCAATGCTCCTTCCACACGTAATTATTTATTCGGCATTAACTTGACATTCTAATTAAGCTTTGAAACTATGAAACCAACATTTACTAATATAAGAGTTCTGGGAACTACGGCATTAGCCTTGATCTTTGCAACTTCTTGTTCAGATATTCTGGACGAACAGCCACGTAGTATTTATGAACCAACCTTCTTTCAAACTGAAAAAGGTGTAGAAGGTGGTATAACTTCCATGTATGCACACTTACGTTACATTTACGGACAAGCATACTATTACAATTCTTGTTTGACAGGAACGGATGAAGCAACTTATGCCCAATCCGCTGATGGAAACTTTAAAGACGCCGACTTATCAGGCGTAGGAAGTTTGACAGCTAGTAGCAGCCGTTCGGATGTATTGTGGAGAACAGCTTTCTCCAATATCAATACAGCTAATGGTGTTATTGAAAATGGATCTAAAGTAGGTGTTTCTGATGCACTTCTCGCTGAAGCACACTTCTTCCGCGGTATGGACTATTTTTTATTGGTACAGACTTTCGGCGGTGTGCCATTGGATTTGGGTGCCGGTGAATTAAAATTCAACATATCAACTTCACGTACTTCCGTACGTAACACCGTTCCTGAAGTGTACACTAAAGCAGTTTTTCCCGATTTAAAGACAGCTGTCACCGAATTGCCGGATAAACCTCGCGTAACAGGTGGGGTTACTAAGACTGTAGCGCGTTTATACTTGTCAAAAGCATATCTGACTTATGGTTGGTGGCTGGAAAATCCTAATAATATTCCAACATATCCGGAATGTAACCGCACAGATCCCGATGGACACGATGCAGCATGGTATTATCAGCAAGCTTATGATATTGCAACTGAAGCTATTGACAATCCTGGCCCATATGGTTTGATGGAAAGTTTCTACCAAGTTAACGCCGGCCCATACGATCGTAACAAAGAAATTCTGTTATATGCAGATCATACGCAAGAAGATGAATATTACAATGGTGGTAGCTTGACTTATGGTAGCGGTGGCGCTCCCGATAACTTTGCAGGCTGGATGATGAATTGGGTCTACACAAACATCCAAGCTAAAGACAAAGATGGTAACACTATTTCACCCGTAATTCGTGTCGCAGAACAAGCCTATGGCCGCCCATGGACTCGTATGGCTCCTCCTCATGGTGTATTCACAAAAACGTTTAGGGATAAAACAAAAGATTCCCGTTACGATGGAACATTTACAACTGTTTACCGCGGTAATTGGTCTACAAATGGAAATGATTGGGAAAGTGTTATAGGAGCTAATGGCATGGAAGTAACTGAAGGAGAACCGTTATTGAAGTTCCTCCCTGAAGATGATCCCAGCATTCAATATCCTCCCGCTTATGACCCAACATACAAAGGCGAAGACAAAGATACAAGGTTTGCAGGAGAGAGCAACATCGGAGCAGGAATTATAGCAGGATACAGTCATTATGTAATGGGCCCCAGTGCAATCAGCCGCCTCGTATATCCCGGCCTTTGGAAACTCGGTCCCTATCGTACAGATAACGGTACCGGTCCAGGTCAGCCGAATGCCGGTAGCACACGTCCATACAATATTGCCAAATTCTCCGAACTTTACCTTATTGCAGCAGAAGCTGCAGTAAAAGGTGCAACAACTAAATCGGACAAGAGTGCGCGTGAATTGGTTAATGTTTTACGTGATCGTGCAGGGAAATGGACATTCAGTAATGCAGAAAATGCAGAAAAAAATGATGATTATGGTTCTCAATTAACAGCTGAAACTCCGGCAACAATTGACATCAATTTCATCCTTGATGAACGTTCACGTGAATTCTATGGTGAGGGTTATCGTTGGTTCGACCTTGTCCGCACACAAAAGTGGAATGAGTATGCCGATAGCTACGAAATCTGCGGAAATAATAAAGGGGATCGCAACATCGTTACTTATACGCGTACTATCAAACCCGGACATTATTTACGTCCTATCCCACAAGGACAACTTGACGGTATGGAAATGAGTGCTGACGAGAAAAAGAACTACCAAAATCCTGAATACAGATAACTATCTTTTAGGATAAGTTCGCAATAGGTATTCATCGAAACCGCTTGTAGATGTCCCAAGGTATCTGCAAGCGGTTTTTTTATAAATATTGATATTATGAGAAAATATATTTTTTGTATTATTTTATTTTTAGCAAGTATGTGTTGGCAGTTACCACTAAAAGCTGCCGAACGCTTTGTAACAAATGACGGTATCGGTTTTGAATGGATACAGAAGGACAAATCTTGTCCGATATTGGTAGATAATGAAGAGCACAAAGGAGTGCTGAGAGCCATTACAAATTTACAGACAGATGCACAAGCAGTAACCAACGTAAAGCCCTTTATAACAAATACCGTTACAGAAAAGCGAGTATTGATTATCGGTTCTATTGACTGTAGCAACTGGATAAAACGACTTATATCATCGGGAAAAATACCAGCCGACGAATTAAAAGGGAAACGTGAGAAATACATTCTATGTACTATTAAACAGCCACTGGAAGGAGTGGAAGAAGCCGTAGTGATTGCAGGTAGTGATAAAAGAGGCACCATCTATGGCATCTATGAACTGTCTTCCCAAATGGGCGTATCCCCTTGGTACTATTGGGCAGATGTTCCTGTAAAACGCCAAAATAATATTTCAATTCTCCCAGGTAGTTATACGGATGGAGAACCAGCCATAGAATACCGAGGAATCTTCTTGAACGACGAATGGCCTGCCTTGGGAAACTGGACACAAAAAGCCTTTGGCGGCTTCAACAGCCAGTTTTATGAAAAAGTTTTTGAACTCATACTTCGTTTGAAAGGTAACTTCATGTGGCCTGCCATGTGGGCCAGCGCTTTCTATGATGATGATGTGCAAAATGGAATATTGGCAGATGAAATGGGAATTGTAATGGGAACTTCCCACCATGAGCCGATGGGATTAGCTCAACAAGACTGGAAGCGTTGCGGAACAGGCGCCTGGGATTATACCCAAAATGCCACCGTACTCCGGGATTTTTGGACAAAAGGAATGGAACGTTGTAAAGATTGGGAGTCTGTAATTACCATAGGTATGCGCGGAGATGGCGATATGCCGATGAGCAAAGATGCCAATATTGATCTATTACAGAATATTGTCAAAGACCAACGTAAAATCATAACTAAAGTTACAGGCAAGAAGATTTCCGCAACTCCTCAAGTATGGGCACTATATAAAGAAGTACAAGAATATTACGACAAGGGGATGCGTGTCCCTGATGACATCACATTATTGCTTTGCGATGACAATTGGGGCAATGTAAGAAAACTGCCTTCATTAACAGATAAACCCCGTAAAGGTGGCTATGGTATGTATTACCACTTTGACTATGTAGGTGGCCCCAGAAACTACAAATGGCTAAACTGCAATCAGGTGGAACGCGTATGGGAACAGATGAATCTCTGTTATGAGTACGGTGTCAGGAAACTTTGGATCGTAAATGTAGGTGACTTGAAACCTATGGAGTATCCCATCCAATTTTTCCTTGATATGGCTTGGCGGCCTGAAGCTTTCAATCCTAATAATATATTCGAACATACCATAACCTTTGCTGCACAACAATTCGGCGAAGAGCATGCCAAAGAGATAGCAGACATTATTAAACTTTACAGCAAATATGCACGTAGAGTCACTCCCGAGCTACTGAATGCAAATACATATCAGTTCAGCTATGATGAATGGCCTACCGTTGTCAGAGAATGGAATAATTTGGAACTGCGAGCCTTGAGAGTCTATCAGAAACTCGATCCCCGTTGGTATGATGCATATGAAGAACTCGTCCTATTCCCAATTCAAGCTATGCAGAACATCTACGAAATGTATTACTCCGTAGCGATGAATGCTAAAGCAGAATCCCCAACAGAAATCAACTATTGGGCACAGCGCGTTGAAAAGCTATACGAAAGAGACTCCTTGCTTTGTGCTCATTATAACCATGAAATCGCAAACGGAAAATGGGATCATATGATGGATCAGGTACACATCGGATACACCTATTGGCAACAACCTGAAAAACAAGTTATGCCCAAGGTGAAAAAATCCGATGAAGCCGCTTACTTATGCCATAAGGAAACCGATGGATACATTTCTATAGAAGCAGGTAACTTCAAAAACAACCACAAGGCTACCGTAATTCCCGACCTCGGCAAAACAGAATGTGCTGTCACTACCCTGCCTGCTTCCGTAACTCCGGATAATGCCTATGTAGAATACGAAATCGAAACTGTATCTTCAGGTAAAGCAAAACTAAGCATATTGCTTGCTCCCACCCTGAACTTCAATGCAAACAAAGGACTATGCTTTGCCATTAGCGTAGACGGTGGACAAGAACAGATTATTAATTTCAACGGTCATTATAGTGGTAAAGTCGGCCCATGGCAAGCTGCCAGCATCATCAAAACAGATATGGAAGTTGATTTTGGGCAAGCCGGCAGACATGACCTTCGTTTCAGGTTTGTAGATCCAGGCGTTGTAATGGAAAAAATGCTTATAGATTTCGGTGGTCTCAAATCATCATACCTCGGAGCTCCCTCTTCTAAATTAATTAAATAAATGCCTATATGAAGAACATTAAAACTTTTATTATTATTATTTTTTCCATACTGAATTTCTCGGCATGCAATACTCCCGAGCCTATAGACCAGGATGGAACCATGCTTTGGCTGGCAAACGGACGAAGCTATGAAGAAGTGTTGGGTTCGGTTGAGACCCGGATAGACAGTGCTCTTTCCAAAGAAGAGTATCACATTTACAATGCCGATGGCAAACGCTATATCGATGGCGGTTCGCAAGCGGCAATCCGCTATGGAGTGTATGCCCTGCAAAGGGCAGAGGTCCTCGGTAAAGCCAATACCGACCTGGATATTCACGAAAAACCATATTACGAATACCGTATTCTCAACCATTGGGACAATCTTGATGATACTGTGGAAAGAGGTTATGCCGGACTATCCATGTGGGAATGGACAGCAAAAGAAATTCCCGCAAAGAGAATCCACCACTATGGTGAGCTCTGTGCCTCTGTGGGGTTGAACGGTGCTGTCCTCAACAACGTCAATGCCAATCCTCTTATCTTGGACAAAGAACATATCGAAAGAGTCGCTCAAATAGCCAACATACTCAGAGAATATGGCATAACCACCTACCTCTCCATCAAATGGACAAGTCCTATCACTCTTGACGGATTAAAATCAGGAGATCCTCTTGATCCAAAGGTACGTCAGTGGTGGAAAAATAAAGCATCTGAAATCTACGCTGCCATTCCCGATTTCGGTGGTTTTCTCGTAAAGGCAAATTCCGAAGGGCAGGCCGGTCCGCAAGATTATGGTCGGACCCATGCCGACGGCGCAAATATGCTTGCTGAGGCAGTAGCTCCCTATGGCGGAATCATTATGTGGAGAGCCTTCGTATACAGCCCTAGCAGCAGCGACAGAGCCAATCAGGCTGTAGAAGAATTCAAATCACTTGACGGACAATTTGCAGACAACGTTATTATCCAAATAAAAAACGGTCCTATTGATTTTCAGCCACGTGAACCTTTCAGTCCTTTATTCGGACAGCTATACAACACTCCCATGATGATGGAATTCCAAATTACTCAAGAATATTTGGGATTCTCCAATCATCTCGTCTACCATGGCACTACTTATGAAGAATGTCTCGACAGTGATACTTATAGAGACGGAAAAGGTTCGACCGTAGCGAAAATGGTTAAAGCCATTGCAGGTGTTGCAAATACCGGTCAAGACTCTAATTTCTGCGGTTACATATTCGCTCAATCCAATTGGTATGCTTTCGGCCGCCTTGCCTGGAATCCTACATTAAGCGCTGAACAGATTGCAGATGAATGGGTACGCCAGACTTTCATCAAACCCAAAGGAATGACATCCACAGCTTATGAACAGAAATTTCTTATCCCTGTCAAAGATATGATGATGAGCTCCCGCGAGACAGCCGTAAATTACATGATGCCACTTGGATTCCATCATATATTTGGCGGTTCGCATTATGGGCCGGGACCATGGGAAAATAGTATAAGACGTCCCGACTGGTCGCCTATATTCTATCATAAAGCAGACAAAGACGGAGTGGGATTCGACCGCACACGCAACGGTTCTGCTAATGTAGACCAATACCATGAACCGCTGGCTTCACAATTCAATTCACTGGAAACCTGTCCTGAAAATCTTCTTCTTTGGTTCCATCATCTTCCATGGAACTATAAACTTTCTTCAGGTAGAGAACTTTGGGACGAGATATGCCTGCATTATGACAAAGGTATCTCACAAGTTGAGGAATACCAAAAAACATGGGAAAAGCTCAAACCTTATGTCAGTGAAAGCATATTTAATGAGGTATCCGAAAAATTGGATATTCAGAAGAATGACGCTGAATGGTGGAGAGATGCTTGTGTAGGCTATTTCCAAACGTTCTCCAACAAAGAGCTTCCTGCAGGTGTAAGACCTCTGAACACACCCATCGATTCTCTAATGAACAGCAGAGTGAAATCCAATCGCTACGGTATGCCTTACCATGATGAAAATCACAAGCCTATCATTATCAAACGTAGTTAAAAACATCTCACCCATGTACAGAACATCCTGTGCGGGGGTATTTTAAAATGATTAAGTAAATACATCTTTGTTCACACACTTTTATTTTGTGAAAAATGAGAAATATAACAATAATGTAATTACATGATGGATAAAAAAGCTTATTTCTACTTTTTTTCTTTCCGTCGGTGAAAACAAAATGCGCCTGCCGTTGTTTATACTGCATATATGATAGCAATCATATTGTTTCAAATAAATTGCATACCGGTCCTTTGTGAAAATCATCGGTATTTGTTAAATCAAAAAGACGGTAAGAGCCAGCGGATTCCTATCGTCTTTTTAATATGTCCAACATAAAGTGTAAGCGACTGCTCAACTACATCTTGTGTATTTGATTTTTTATTGAGATGCACTCCATTGTAAGTGTATCTCAATTTTCATATTATTGTTTATCCTCCTCAGACATTTTCAAATTAATAAAGGAGTAATAAAAAAAGCCGGAACTTAGTCCGGCTAATTTAAAAATGTTTGATAAAGTACTGAAAGTCTATTGAACAGGACAAATACCATACAAAGTGGTGCCTGTTACTTTTGTTGCCAAATTCCAATTGACTCCGTCAGTAGAATAAGCAATACTTCCACTGCTTCCTACCGCCACAAACTTTTCATTTTCATAAGTGACGTCATAGAGTGAATAACCTCCTGTTGTACTCCAATTCACCCCGTCAGTAGAAGAGGCGATTTTCTCATTATCACTTACCGCCACGAATTTCCCATTACCAAAAGCAATGTCGGTAACTTTCATCGCATCATTGATAGTTCCGCCATTACTCCAGTTTACTCCATCATAAGATATATCCGAATATGATGGATTGTTGGCGGTATTTCTATTCCGGACTTTTACATACTTTCCATTTTCATAAGCTATTCCGGTATTAAAACTTTCCGTTTCAAAGACATCCCAGTTTTCTCCATTATCAGACTTTCCACAATATCCGCCTCCGGATTGACCGTCCAAAAGGTAAAAACTTCCATTCAAGAAGACAATCCTACCCCATGTAGGGGATGAAGTGAGGGGAGTCTCAACACATACCGGAGTCCAATTCGTCCCATCAGAGGAGACATGGACACCACCTCTGCTTGAGGTTATGAATTTACCATTTCCAAAAACTACGCCATTTCCATTATTATATCCGGATATATCAGGTAATACTTTAGGTGCATCCCAATTCATGCCATCGACAGAGGTTGTATAATATCCATCTGCCCAACTACTTAAACTGCTATTTCCCACTGCTACATACCTCCCATTCCCATGTGCTACAGCATTCCATATTCCACTTCCTATAAGTGCCATATTATTATCTCCTACAATTATAAATTCATTATTCCATTTAATTATCCCGTCTGTTGATATTGGCTTTTGTGGTTCTTGTGGATTCTCCGGTTCTATAGGAGTTCCAGGTTCCTGCGGTTCTTCGGGTTGTTCTGTTGGTGGAACAACCGGTTCTTCCGGAATAACGGGTTCATTTTTCTCACAGGTCATAAACACGCAAAGGCACAATACGATACAAAACAGTTTGATTTTCATGATTTTACTTTTAACTTCTACAGCTTTGATGTAAAATACCAATCATATTATGTGTAATAAACTACAAGTTTAAATAGGTGAAATCAGATTTCTATCCTTTCAATATAACCGTTGCTTCCACAGACGATAAATCCTGCCGGTCCTCTTTCCTGGCTGCATGTGAAAAGGATAGTGTTTCCGGATTCTTCCTGGGTAAACATATCGTATTCCGTTCTCTCATTCCCAGTATTTCTACCGACATCAAACATCACATATTCGGGTATTCCGCTTCTGTCTATGGAGTTGAAGTTATCTCCCGAATGCCATCCTACGGAAAATCCTACTGTTTCCGTTTCTCCCGAATCTTTTCCGTTGACAAGCTTTCTTTTCAGGGAAGATACGTTGACCCTTTGCGTTCCACCTGTGGCCGGAACAGACATAGAGTCAGTATCTATGAAGAAGGCATATTCCCATGTGATTGCTCCTGCTTCCTGATACACCACCATTTCATTTCTGCCTTCTCCATGGGATGCGGTAACGACAACGCTTCTTTCCTCTCCTGTATTCTCTACCGCTGTCAGTATGTTTTCCGATAACGACCAGCCGTTACTATGTGCGGGTATACTGAAAAACGGTGTTTCGGAACCGTCTATGTCTTCCTTACTGCCTGAGTTCCATTCCCTGATACCTTTCCTTTCCGCTGTTCCCGACAATAAGGATGTACCGCCTCTTGCACCTATTCTTATAGGGTCGGCCGATACATCAACAGTCCAGTTTTCCCAGGAATCCGAATAAGAGTTAGCAGCCTGATAAACATTAGCCCTACCAGAAGTACCAGTCTTACCGTTTAAGGTTACTGATAAGGTTACAGTGGCTACAGTGGTTCGACTTGAAGCGGTTGTTCCTTTAGAAGGTGCTGTAGTAGCTCCTTTAGAAGGGTTTGTTGTGCCCGTCCCGGAATTAGGCGCCTTAGTAAAAGTCAGTGAACCTCCAGAAGTAACAGTTGTGTTTTTTCCTGATACCCAATGAACAACCTGACTATAAGAATAAGTAGGCACGGCAGCTGTTGCTCCAGACGCCGGAATATCTGAATTATAAACCAAGGAAACTGTTGGATTTGCATGAGAACTGATAGAATCCGCATTTTGTTTATGAGTTGCAGCAGCTGTTTTTTTAGGATCAGAACCGAAAGATTCAGACTGAATCCATGTAATGGTACCACTTGGCTGTGTTGATCCGGTATTTGCTCCATAACTGATAGTATCACTCGCGGCGGTCCATGTTCCAGAACCCGAATTGGAACCAGTATACCCCACATTTGTCTGTGACCCCTCTACATAGATACGGTTTCCGGCTGTGCTATAACTGTATTGTCTCTTATACGAGGTCACTGTGAATTTCTGTGATCCTCCCGCCGCGGATATGGTAGCTGTCGCAGGAGTTACAGAGAAAGCATATTCCCAGTCAAGACGTTCGATATGGTCTTCGGGAACCAGCTGGTCGGCCGCATAGGTATAACCCTTCTTTATATGCAGACCGGCCGCTTCAATTTGGCTTCTTGTGGGACACATCGTAGTGTCTCCGGTAAAGGCTCCGGGAAGAAATGTGTTACAGAAGTCCTTTGTCGCTATTCTGAAATATTGTGCCATTATATAAAGTATATTATAATTTAACTTGGTGACAGGACTGTAGTGTATCATCATCCGGGGTATTGCCACAGCGGATATTCTTATGGTTACCGCCGTTAAAAGGATTAAGAAAACCGTCATGTTTCTCACACAACGGTTTTCGATACACACTATAGTCCGGAATTTACTTCATTCCGTATTCTCACTATCCTATTTGGACTCTTAAGATGACGGATACCGGACTTATATCCAGGGAAGCGTTCTTTATCCTGCTTGCCCCAAGAATTTTAGCACTCTTCCGGTATGCATCCAGAAAGTCGGTCCGGCTTATATGATAGGGATAGCCGAACCCGGGAACTGGAAGTGTGGGGAAAGGGACAGGCATCATAAAACCCTCGTATTCATGGGCGGTCATCATGAAGGCATCCGCATCCATCATATCTTTCGTCGGGTCAGCATTGTAGGGGCCGTAATCAAATCCCCTGTGGAAGGACATGGTGGTCATATTGCCGATTGTGCACAGCTTGAATCTGACCCGGTCCTTGCCGATTGCGTTATCCAGATACGTTTGCACCGATGCTTCAACCGTATCCTTGTCCATTACTTGCAGGTCATACACTTTGCCCGCTATAAATATTTTCTTATCTATTTGAGTGTTGTTATTTTTCATACTATTTTTTATAAATATTTCCGGTTTAATAAATTACTATAATTTACGTTGTGATGATAAGGAACACAACGGTCCGTCATATCGGTCATTGTTTCCCCGCGCCGCATTTCAGTTTATCCAATCCACAACAGTCTCTCCCTTATAACCTTTTTCCCATACAAACCAGGCATAGGCGATTGCATTTCCGTTGTTTGGGATGGCTGTAAAATCTCCATCCTTGGCAACAGAAGCGCGGGAAGAAAAGACATGGATTTTTCGTGGCGGATTGTCCCGGAAGAATGGTTTACGTCTTTTTCCCTCCAGGAATGTCAGCTTCAGGAACATGGCTATCTTTGTTCCTTCATCCGATATATCCAAGGCTTTCTCTATAAATTCCAGGGCTATCTTATAAGGAGGGTTGGTAATGACAGCTCCATAAGGGTTTTCGGTGGCTTTCAGGAAATCAACTCCACCGGTACCATAACCACGATTTATCAAGTCAGTGGAATGAACCTTTTTGCCTAATTCTATCATTCTTTTAGAGAGGTGTCCCATTCCACAAGCAGGTTCCCATATCGTATCAGGGAACTTCTCCACCTCGAATAACCTGTCTATGGCTTCGGGGTATGTAGCATAAAAATCATGTTCCTTCCTTGCCGTACCGGAGTGGTTGGAAGCTCCGATTGTGGTATATATTGCATTTTTCATAACTTTAGAATATGATTTGCATTAAGATTCGATCCGAATAGCATCTCAGGCCAATGTGTTCCACTGTCTGTCCCGTCTCTTCAAACAGCTGGAATTTATAGAACCTGATGAAGCTTGTGATATCGGAATAGAAGTTCTTCCCGGCAAATTTTAGCGGATGTATCATCGGGTATCCACCGACAGCCTGTAACTGGAATGCGCCTATTCCCACCCCGGTTATCAAGGCCATATCCGAATCGTAGATAATTGGTTTATCGGGATCATAGTTGAAGTCCCTGACAAAGAACATTCTGACCTCTTTCTCGCTGATTTCCTTTATTCTGAATTGCGCCATTCCAGAGGTGTATTCGTCCAATGATTCCTGTACCCGTAATTCAATCTCCTCAGCGCTCATATTTGTATTGAGCACTTCTCCGTTTGCTATAAAATAATTCTTCATAATGATTTAGGTTTGGATTTCTGTGATGTGATTGTTAATGTGATATTCCATTCCTTTTTAAGATAAGAGACAAGGCCGGAATAGGCGTCAATCCGTTTTCTTTCTCTATGCATGATTGATAAAGCCTCTTGTAGGGTCAGATTGATGCAGAGACCGGTTTTAAAAGCGTCTCCATATTTCTGTCGGAGCGCTTCTATGTCTCTTTGGTATTTTTCAGGAACAGGTTCGTGTGGTACCGCTTTTTTGATAACGTCAGATGCAGTACGGGGGATCTGACAACCGGTGCCCGGAGAATCCGTCTCCAGGCCCAGTATTCTGTTTATTAAATTACCGAACATACCCTTTCAATCAATTTCCTGTTCATCCTCGAATGTTATGTGCATCATGATCTTGTCCTTGTAGCATCTGACCCCCATCTGCCGTATCTCCTGGCATTCCCTTGTATACAAGTATAGCCTGTAAAAATCGATAAAATTTTGCATGTCGGTAAACCAGTGGCCGTTGTTGTCATTGTAGCAGAGGTCCAGAAGGGGGTATCCTCCTGCCTCCTTGCTGCGGAAACAGTTCATGCTGAATCCGGTAATCAGGTTCATGTCCGTATCGAAAATGGAGTCCGCATCATGCTCTTCCAGTGGAAAGTCACGATAGAACACCATCTTTACCATGTTCCCGGTCAGTTTAAGGATATGGAAGGTGACAAGCTCCGAATCCTTGTCATACAGACTTATTTCCACTTTCCTTTCAATCTCCTCAATATCCATATCCGTATAAAGGATGTCATTATGTACTATAAAAGAATTGTACTTTGTCATAAATATTACTTTTTAAAGGTTTATAAATATTTTTTGGTACTGTATCTCCCCACCGTTCTGTTACGGGGTCCTGCCGGAGGGAAGGCGTTTCTGCTGCCATTGCTTTTACCCGGCACAGCAGTATCCGGGGGACCGGCGCCTGTAAATACAAGCCCGGGTATCCTTTCTGCATTTTGTCTCAACATTTTAATTGTTTTTTTTAATGTGACGTTATTATACTCCATCATCTATTAGGCGGCAGGATGATTTTAACCGCGTTTTTAAGGCTTTCGGGTATCATCCTTCAGCCTTTTTTAATTTCAAGTATCAGGCTCTGGCTGCTTCGGAACGGCAAAAACGCGATTTGGAGGAAGAAGAAAAAATAGGAAGGGCGCCGTTGATCCTTTCTTATGTATCCGGATCTCAGACACCCTTCATTGTGAGTATTTGTTTCTTCAGTGATAAGGCTTTGGGGAGATGTAGGACGGAAAAAAAACATACCTCATATATATGACAGCGCACCGGACATGAAAAACGCGCTTCATTTCCAGTCATGCCCTAAAGGTCATTTTCAGTTTTCAGTCATGGAAAGGATGGCGGGACAGTGGCCGGTTTTGTCATCCTTCCTTTATCAGTATCAAAAATGGCGGTCTGAAAGCGGGAGATTCTTATACGTGTGAATGTTAAATTAATGTACAACTAAAAACTGTAATAAAATAATGACTGAAAAATTAGAACCTGATGAAAAAACTATCGCTTCCCTTAACGCCAGTCTTGAGAAATGCTGGAATGATGCGGAAAGTCCATTGCCGTACATACCTCTTGTCGTGCCACCCATAGAAGTGCCGGAATTCAACCTCTTCGGCAACGGGAAAGAATGGCATACGGAAAGGGAGGATGAATACACGACACCTGTAACACCCGCATCCACACCCAGAGATACACAACAGGCAGACGGAGCGGACGAACTTGACTTTATAATGGGACAATCCTTAAACAGTATGATGATGGAAGAACAACGGAAACCGGTACCGGAGATATTATGGGGCAGTGACGGGAATGGTAACGCGCTATGGTTCGAGAACGAGTTCGCCATCCTTTTCGGGCGGACAAATACGGGCAAGAGTCTCTATGCGGTCCAGATAGCGGAGCATATAAGCGGGCGACTGGGGAAAACCGTATTGTACCTCGACCTTGAACTCTCCATGAAGCAGTTCCAGGAGAGATATACCTCAAAGGGCGGTGAACTGCATGTATGGCCCGATAATCTCCACCGCCCGGATTTAAGCATGATCGGAGACGGCCTCTATGATTCGGGGAAGTTCCTGCCGTTGATAAGGAGAATGATGGCAAAGGTGAACGCAAAGGTACTGATCCTTGACAACCTCACCTTTCTTGTCAATAACGGGGGAATGAAGGCGGAGGATGTGAAACCTGTCTGCCAGGAGTTCTGTAGCTGGGCGAAGGAGGGTTATTCGATT
>OGXU01000523.1_pt1 | contig 22665 bp, 21 predicted proteins | sample 1576381 | NCBI WGS metagenome assembly OGXU01 (sample SAMEA3541544, study PRJEB24748) | human gut metagenome | biome: human gut; feature: human-associated habitat; material: faeces | place: China | collected 2012 | reverse complement strand
GGGGCATCAACCTTCTTTGGAGAGATATAGTAAGACCTGCTATTTTAGTAGGCAAATATCGTTTGTATCCAAGAATCCCCTGCCTTTAAGCATGGGGAGTATGTCAATAAGGACAGGATATTGTTATCAAAAAGCATTTTGCCAAATAGTCTATAGATGGTATAATATAGCTATTGTTTTTAACTATTTATAATTTGTATATATAAGAAAGGATGGAAATGAATGGTTGAATCAGCATGGTCGCTATTGCCTCCGATAATTACCATAGTATTGGCTTTGGCGACAAAAGAAGTATACATGTCGTTGATTGTGGGTATCTTTGTAGGGGCTTTAATGTTCACAGGCTTTGATTTATTAGCTGCTATTGATACATTCTTTGCGATTATGTCCGATAAAGTTGGCGGAAATGTATATATTTTAGTATTTTTGGTCTTATTAGGTATTATTGTAGCAGCTATTGCTCGCTCTGGTGCTTCTCGTGCTTATGGTGAATGGGCAGCAAGTGTAATTAAAGGAAAACGCAGTTCCTTACTTGTTACTTCTATCTTAGGGGTAGTTATCTTTATCGATGACTATTTTAACTGCTTGACTGTAGGTACAGTTATGCGACCTGTTACAGATAAATTTAATGTAACTCGTGCAAAACTCGCTTATATCATCGATGCTACAGCAGCACCAATTTGTATTATCGCTCCAGTATCCAGCTGGGCAGCAGCAGTTAGTTCTTCACTTCCAGAAGATAGTGCTATTGATGGTTTCTCCTTATTCTTGCAGACAATTCCTTTTAATATGTATGCATGGTTTACTATCATTTTCCTGTTGTTCTTGATTTGGACTGGCAAAGATTTTGCAGCAATGAAAACTTTGGAACAAAAGAGCAATGGTAAATTAATTATTCCTGAAGAATATAAAGAAGAACAGATGGAAGTAGTAGGTAATGGTAAAATCTTAGATTTATTATTACCACTCATTGTTTTAATTGGTGGCTGTATCTTTGGTATGCTTTATACTGGCGGTATTTTAGAAGGTACTAGCGTATCTGATGCATTTGCTAATTGTGAGTCTGCTAGAGGTCTAGTAATTGGTTCCTTTATCGCTTTAGTATTTACATTCTTACTCTATGTACCACGTGGGGTGCTTCGCTTTGGTAAATTCTGTGAATGTTTCAACCAAGGTTTTAGAGCTATGACTCCAGCTATCTTCATTTTATGTCTTGCTTGGAGCTTATCTGGTGTTTGCGGTGAAGATTATTTAAATATCGGTGGTTATGTTGGCGGTATCGTTTCCAACAATGCTACTGTAGGTATGTTCATGCCAGCAGTATTCTTCCTTGTAGCTATCGGTCTTGCATTTGCTACTGGTACATCTTGGGGTACATTTGGTATTTTGATTCCTATCGCTCTTGCTGTAGTATCTACTGATCCTCATCTTTTAGTAGTTACAGTAGCAGCAGTATTAGCTGGTGCTGTAGGTGGTGACCATGTATCACCAATATCTGATACAACTATCTTGGCTTCTGCGGGGGCTCAATGTAGTCATATTGACCATGTAAGTACACAGGTTCCATATGTAATCGTAGTAGCTACATGCTCTTTCTTAGGATATTTAGTAGCAGGTATTGCAGGCAGTGGCTGGATCGGTGTAGTAGCTGGTTTTGTTTTATTAGCTATAGCTATGACTTATATTTATAAAGTTTTAATGAAAGATTAATTAAGAAAACTCTAGGATTTATATTCTAGAGTTTTTTTATATCTAAGTTTAGATTTGATATTATTAGGAAAATTATATTTTTTTGTAAAATATAAATATAAAATAAGAAAATAATATAGTATTGGATTTTTACATATATATGATATAATATAAAATTAGTTAAGAATGGATTTATAAATTAATAATAAAATTTGTGGAGGATTTTATGGGAAGATTTTATAAAAAAGCGATAGTTACAGCTTTATTAGTATCAGCATTATCAACTACTGCTTTTGCAGCGTCAGAAGATGTATATACAAATATTGCTGATAGTGCAGTGATTATGGATGCAGCAGATACTTCAGTGTTTAAACCAGCATCGATAAAATCATTGGATGATTATGATGAACATTATCGTTTATATAAATATGATACGATATCAATTAGAATTATAGGCTACAAAGATGCGCAGGGATTGGATAGCATTATGATCGGTACAGATGGCTATGTAAATTTACCTTATGCAGGTAGCGTGAAATTAGCAGGTCTAACTATTGAAGAAGCAAAACAAGTATTGACAGCGAAATTTGGCAGATATATTAAAATACCTGATATGTCAATAATCGTCACTAATTATGGACCTAGAAAAGTACAGGTATTAGGAGAAGTCAATAGTCCTGGTACAGTGGAATTAGCTTCTGATGATATGAATGTATTATCTGCTATTTCTAAAGCTGGATGGGTGACTACATATGGTCGTATCAAAAAAGTACAAGTAATTCGTATAGATGATGGCGTTATGTATGTAAAAGAAGCCAATATTAAAGATTATATAGAAAAACATGATATCAGTCAGAATTTTGCCCTAGAAGATGGAGATATCTTATATATTCCTAAATCTAATAAAATTGACTTCCATAAAGACGTATTACCAATTATCAATGTATATAGTACGTATAGAGCATTGACTGATTAATTAGGAGTGAAATAATGGATATAAATAATGCAAATGATAATGATACAATTGATTTAAAAAAATTGTTTTCTTTAATGAGTGAAAAGAAAATGATAGTTATAGCGATAGTAGTAATTTGTACTATTATTGCCACTATAGTAGCTTTTGTTTTACCAAAATCTTATCAATCCACTACACTTGTACGTGTAAAATCTAGTAGTAGTTCTTCTATGGCTGGTTATGCAGCTATGGCAGCTGGTTTTGGCATAGATATAGGAGGAGGAAGTTCCGGTTCACCTGAATCTTATATAGAACTTATGAAATCTCGTGAAGTTTTAGAGCCTATTATTGCTGAATTAGATTTACCTGATGAAGATAAAGAAAAATTAACAGCAGAAGGTTTTGCAAAGAAAAATTTAGAAGTTACTAATATTAAAAAGACAGATTTAATAACTATATCTGCTTATGGTAAAACACCAGAGGAAGCACAGATGATTTCTCAAGGGGTGGCAGATAATTTCTTAGCATTGATGACTAAATTAAACAAAGAAGATAATTCTACTACTTTGAAATTTCTTGATGAACGTATAAAAATCGCTAAAGAAGAAATGGAAACAGCAGAAAATAAATTAGCTGCTTATCAGCAAGAGCATAAAATCTATGCACCTGATGAACAAGCCAAAGCTATTATTGCTAATTTAAATAATTATGATACAACTATTGCTCAGCTTCAAGCGCAAAGTGAAGGTGATAGTGCAAAACTTGCTGGTGTGACTAGTCAATTAGAACAGCAGAATGCATCTTTATTAGAATATAATGTATCTGATAATACGAATATTGGAAATATCCGTGAATCTATAGTCAATAAACGTGTAGAACTTGTAGGACTTCAGCAACAATTTACTGATGAACATCCAGATGTGATCAAAGCTAAAGAAGAATTAAATAGTCTTGAAAAATCATTATCTGATGAGATCGCAAAGGCTGTAAATTCTCAATCAGTGACTTTAAGTCCAGTGCAATCTAATCTTTTAAAAGATAAAATCAGTACAGAAGTGCAGATATCTGTAAATAATGCTTCTCTAGAAGCTTTGAAAGCAAAACAAGCAGAAGCCCAAGAAAGTATAGCTACATTATCTGCTGATAGTGTGGAATATATGCGTTTAGAACGTAATGCTAAAATTACAGGTCAAGTGTATACTTCGCTTGTACAAAACTATGAACAGACTAGAATTCAAGAAGCGAAAGACTCTATGGATATTCAGATTATTGATGCAGCAGATCTGCCAAAAGAAGATATGCCAGCTAAGCCAAATAAAAAATTAATTGTGGTTATCGGTTTTGTTTTAGGTATAATGATCAGCTTTGGTTATACTCTATATAATTATAGTAGAAGATATGGTTTATAATAGAATTTAAAAATATAAAAGGAGAAGAATTACTTCTCCTTTTATACTATAAATAAAAATAAATGCAATGTAGGTGAATTTATTGGCACAAAATTATAAAACTAAGTTAAAACAGAATATCCGCATAATTTGGTCCGGTATATCACTGATGGCAGATTACCTAGCAGTATTATTAGCTGAGATGATAGCGATTTATTTTAGTGAGGAAAATCTTCCTTATATAGATTTATTTATTGTTATACCATTTATCTATATAGCTTTTATCGCTGCTGCTAGGACTTATCGTCGTACTATCCCTTTTTGGCAGAGAGTAGAATCATTTTTTTATAGTAGTATCTATAGTATTATTGCTATATTATTATTCTTTTTTGTGCGAGCAAGTTCTACTGAGCATAGTATTGCTTTTTTAGCTTTATTATGGTTATTTAGCTTTATTTGTTTAATAATTATGCGTTATTTATTGAAACGCATCTTAGATGAACGCAAGATATTTCAAATTCCTTTACTTATCATTGGAGCTCAAGAAGAGGCATTAGCTTTTACTAAGGCTATTAATAATGATATAGGAATGACTTCTTATAAGGTGATAGGTCTAATCAGTGATAAAACTCCTATAAAAGGATTAGAAAATTATCCGCTATTAGGTGATTTTAAGGATATAGAAAAGATAATCAAAACTACAGGAATAAATAATGTATTAATAGCCGTATCATATTTAAAACAGGAAGAAATACAAAAAATAATACATATGGTTCAACCTTTAGTTAAGAGTGTATGCGTTATACCTAATTTACAGGAATTTCCAATGGGAGGAGCTGATTTAGAAACTTTTTTTGATGAAAAATTTATGTTGATAAAAGTTCGTAATAATTTAGCTCGCAATATCAACAAATTTATTAAATTAATTTTTGATATAATAGTAGGTTTATTGATATGTATACCAGTAATTCCGATAATAATAGCTTGTGCTATATGGGTAAAATTGGATTCCAAAGGACCTATTTTTTATAATGCAAAACGTATTGGTAAAAACGGCAAAGAATTTACTTGTTATAAATTTCGTTCCATGTATACAAATGGTGATGAATTATTAACACAGTATCTAGCAGAAAATCCAGTAGCTAAAAAAGAATGGGATGAGTTTCAAAAGCTTCATGATTATGATCCTCGTGTTACTAAAGCTGGAAAGATTATGCGTAAAACTAGCCTTGATGAATTGCCACAAATTCTCAATGTATTAAAAGGTGAAATGAGTCTTGTAGGTCCTAGACCATATTTACCACGTGAAAGAGAAATGATGGGGCATTTTTATAATATTATTATTTCTACTGTGCCAGGGATAACGGGTTATTGGCAAGTAAATGGTCGTTCCGATGTGACTTTTGAAGGTCGATTGAGAATGGATGATTGGTATATACGTAATTGGTCTGTATGGATAGATATTATATTATTGATTAAAACTATTAAAATAGTTATTTTTAGAAAAGGTGCTGTTTGATAAATTATTGTAGAAGGAGAAAAAATAAGTAATGCAAAACGTATTTATTGTAGGTTCAAAAGGAATTCCTGGAGCTTATGGAGGATATGAAACTTTTGTAGATAAGTTAACAGAATATCATCAAGATGAAAATAATATAAAATATCATGTGGCTTGTAAAGATATTGAAAGTGGAGAATTTGAATATCATAATGCTAGATGTTTTAAAGTAAGAGTTCCTAATATAGGCCCGGCGCAAGCTATTTATTATGATGTAGTATCATTAAATAAATGTTGTGAATATATAAAGAAAAATAATATTAAGAATCCAATAATTTATGTATTAGCTTGTAGAATAGGGCCTTTTGCAGCATATTTTCAAAAAAAAATACATAAATTAAATGGAAAATTGTATGTAAATCCTGATGGACATGAATTTTTAAGAAAAAAATGGTCAAAACCTGTTCGAAAGTATTGGAAAATATCAGAACAATTGATGGTGAAACATGCAGATCTTTTAATTTGTGATAGTAAAAATATAGAGAAATATATTAAAAATGAATATAAACAATATAAACCAAATACAACTTTTATAGCATATGGTTCAGAAACAAAAACATCTGTTTTAAAAAATGATGATAAAAAATATGTAAATTGGTTAAAAGAAAAAGGTTTAAAGAGTGGAGAATTTTATTTAGTTGTCGGTAGATTTGTTCCAGAAAATAATTTTGAGATAATGATACGTGAATTTATGAAGTCAAAAACAAAGAAAGATTTTGCAATTATAACGACTGCAAATAATTCGTTTTTAAAAAAGCTAGAAAGCAAATTACATTTTGAGAAGGATAAACGAATAAAATTTGTTGGAACTGTGTATGACCAAGATTTATTAAAGAAAATACGTGAAAATGCATATGCTTATTTTCATGGACATGAAGTTGGTGGAACAAATCCAAGTTTATTAGAGGCTTTAGGAAGTACAAAGTTAAATTTGCTTTTGAATGTAGGGTTTAATAGAGAAGTAGCAGAAGATGCTGCATTATATTGGGACAAAGAAAATGGGCAATTAGCTAATCTTATAGATAAAGTGGATAATTTATCAGAAGAAGAATTAATAATATTAGGTAAAAAAGCAAAACAGAGAATAATTAGTGATTATAGTTGGAATTACATTGCTAATAAATATAAAAATTTATTTTTACAGGTGTAGTTAAAATGATAAATATACTTTTTTTACATGCTGGTGCAGAAATGTATGGAGCAGATAAAGTCATGTTAGATTTAATAAAAAATTTAGATAAGAAAAGATATAATCCATATGTTATATTGCCAACAAATGGGATTTTAGTGGATATGTTAAAAAAAGAAAATATAAAAGTAGATGTGATACCATATCCTATTATGAGAAGAAAATATTTTAATTTCAAAGGAATATTTAATTATGGATTAAATTTAATAAAATATTCAAGAAAACTAGAGAGTATGGCAAAAAGAGAAAATATAAATATAGTTCATACTAATACTGCAGCTGTATTAGAAGGTTGTTATATTAGTAAAAAACTAGGAATACCGCAACTTTGGGATATACATGAAATTATTGTTAGTCCTAAAATAATGTTTAAATTTACAAGTAAAATAATATCATTATTTGCTGCTAAAACAGTTACTGTTTCAGAAGCAGCTAAAATGCATTTGGAAAAATCAGGATATTTTAAAAAGAATAAAATAGAAGTTATATATAATGGTGTGGATAGTGATTATTTTAATCCTAAAAATAAATGTGATTATTTATATGATGAATGGAATATACCTCGTAATGCTAAAATAATTGGTATGATTGGTAGAGTAAATAGTTGGAAAGGTCAAGAAGATTTTTTAAAAGCATCAAATATTATAATGTCTAAAGATAAATCTGTATATACAATTTTTGTAGGAGGTTGTTTTAAAGGAGAAGAATGGAGAATAGATAAATTAAAACGATTAATAAACAAATCTCCTTATAAAGATAGAATTGTAATGGGAGGATATAGAACAGATACTAAATTTATTCATAAATTATACGATATATTTGTGCTTCCTAGTATAAATCCGGATCCATTGCCAACTGTAGTTTTAGAAGCAATGGCTACAGGAAAACCAATTATAGGATATAAACATGGTGGAATTTGTGAAATGGTAGAAGATGGATATAATGGTTTTTTGGCAAAAGTACGAGATGAAAAAGATTTATCTGAAAAAATAAGTCTATTATTAGAAAATGATGATTTAAGAAGAAAAATGGGAGAAAATTCAAGAAATAGGATGTTAGAAAAATTCTCTATAAAAAGTTATATAGATAACTATTCTAATGAATATAAAAAGTTATATAAAGAAGGTTAAAGATGTTATTTGATAAAAATATTTTATTATTAGATAAGCTTATTATTATTTGGCATATTTTTAATAAGTTTATAAGAGGATTAGTAGTACGTATTTTCATAAAAAAAGTTAAAGGATTTTTATTCGTTGGAAGAAATGTAAAAATAACACATGGTAACCACATTATATGTGGAAAGTATGTAAAGTTTGAAGATTATACAGAAATACATGGTTTGTGTAGTGAAGGTATAATTTTTGGGAATTATGTAACTATTAGTAGAGGAGTTATGATAAGACCATCTAGCTATTATGGAAAAGATTTAGGAAAAGGTTTAATAATGGGAAATAATTCATCTATAGGTCCATATGGATATATAGGATGTTCAGGAAAAATTGTTATAGGTAATAATGTAATGTTTGGTCCTAAATGTAGTCTTTTTGCTGAAAATCATGTTTTTTCTAATAAGGATATGGTTATAAAAGAACAAGGGGTAAAACAGAGTGGTATAATAGTTGAAGATGATTGTTGGATTGGCAGTAATGTTATAATTTTAGATGGTGTTACTATTGGGAAAGGTTCTGTTATTGGAGCTGGAGCTATTATAAGTAAAAATATCCCACCAAATAGTATAGTAATTGATAGAAAAGATAAATTTATAAGAAAAAGATAAATTGAATATATTTAAAGAAGGTTAAATATGAATATAGTTTCTTTTACAATGGTAAATAATGAAAGTGAAATTATAGAATCCTTTATTAGGTATAATTATAATTTTATTGATTTAATGGTAATAATAGATAATGGATGTACAGATAATACAGTGGAAATTTTAAATAATTTAATAAAAGAAGGATATAATATTGTTATATATGATGAATCATTGGAGCCATATAATCAATTTGAATTAGACAATAAGTATTTGAATAAAATTATTGATAATTTTAAACCCGATATAATAATTCCATTAGATGCAGATGAATTTATAATATCAGATAAAAATCCAAGAGAAAGTTTAGAAAAATTAACATTAGATAGAATTTATTATATACATTGGAAATGGTTTGTTTTAACTGAAAAAGATAATATGGAAGAAAAATTTATTCCTAAACGATTAAAGTATTGCTTAAAGAATCCACCACAAAATTATTCAGATGGAACATTAGTTACAAAAACAATTATACCTGCGAATTATTTTAAAAAGATGAAACTTATTTTATCTATGGGACATCATACAGTTTTTGGTAATAATAAAGCTAAGATAGAAGTATTGAATGGATTAAAACTTGCACATTACAGAGCTATTAGTGAGCAACAATTAATATATAAAACTTGTTGTTATACTATAAGAGATATAGCAACAATGAAAAATAACTTTGAAACAGCTCAAAGAACAAATCAGATGTTAATGATTGAGAAAAATATTAATATGTGGGAGGCAGCAGAGAAAGCTTCATATGGAGGATATAATAAAGATATTATATTTTCGCCTATAGATTTAAAGTATTGTAATAGTTCATCTTTAAAGATAAAATATAATAATTTATCGGAAGAAAATTTATCTGAAAGATTATTGAAAACAGGACGTGAGATGGCAATAAAAATATATAATTTAGAAAGAGATAAGAAAGAAAAAATCTTTTTGAATAGAATTATAATATGGATAGATGATATTAAAGGAAAAGAATGTATTTTTCCAAACCCATCAAATCAAATGACATTATTGACTGAATTGTTTAATGTTAGAGGATTATTAAGTAATATAGGTGAGATAAAATTTTTAAAAGCTAATTATAGATTAATAACTGATTTAAAAATGTTGAAATTTTTACCATATGATTATATTATTATATTGGATGATAATAAGTATTATAAAATTAAAAATTTATTAATAGATAATAATATTGAAGAAAATAAAATTTTAACATTGGAGATGTATAAAGAAAAAATAGGTAAAATAAGATTATTATATGCATATTTGAGATTTATACCTAGTATTATATGTAGAATATATGAATATGTAAAAAGAAATGGTATAAAAAATACTTATAAAAAGATAAAAGTTCGTTTGAAAAAAAATAAGGAGAAATGACAAATATTTGTCAATAAACAAATATGATTATAAAAATTAAAGAGATAAATATATTTATTTCATTTTTTTTAATAACAATAAGTAATTCTATTTTTCTTACATCTTTGGGAATAAATAATATTTTTGAAATGATAGGATACATAATTTTAATATATAATGTATTAAAATCATGTAGGAAAAATATACAAAATATAAATATTTTTTTATTCTTGTTTATATTATTTACTTTTTTTATAGGAATATTATTACAAAATAATTTAGATTGGTTAATAAAATTTAGATTATGTTTATCTATGTTTATTATTGCAAGTATAAGTGTAATATCAAAAGGATATATAAATTCATTAAGTGAAATAAGAATTATATCATATAGTATATTTAGTGGAATAATATTTTCAATAGTGTTAGCATGTTTAGGTGGAAATGATTTATTTACTTTAGCAGTTGAAGGGAGTATATCTTCTTTAGGTTTTAATGGAGGTTTACAACATAAAAATTATTTTTCAGTAGATATGATAGCGATTTTTATAGGATTATATTATTATAATATTTATCAAAACAAAAAAATATGGGATAAAATAATAATGATATTAATAGTTATATTATTATTATTATCTAATTCAAGAGGCGGATATATAATTTTTATTATTTTTCTTTTTATATCTAACATGAGATATATAAAAAAAATAAAAAAAGAACAAAGGAAAATATTATTTGGTATAATTATATTTATAGGATTATGTATTTTGGTTTACTTGTATAATTTAATTTTATCAAATAGTGGTTCTTATCTTATTAGAATAATTGGATTAGTTAATTTTATAAATTATTATTCAAATGACTGGTTTTATATTATATTTGGTAATGCTGAAATGGCTTTTTCTAATATAGATAGTTCATATAATGAAAATGTACGCTCTGTATTAGGATGGGAAGGAACAACGGAATTAGCAATATTAAGTATATTTATAAAAAATGGTCTAATAGGGTTTATAGGATATATATTAATATTCTTGCAGTTTATAAAGGTAATTTTACAAACAGAGAATTTTAAATATAAAATAATGATATGTTCAATACTAATAAGTTTTATAATTTCATCTAGTATTGAGACTTATATAGTAAATATGCATATTGTTTATGGTACTTTTTGTTATATAGCATTATCAGGCTTATTAGGAATGGAATATAATGAAAGAAGAAATAAAAAATGAGAAATATTTTATGTGTATGTAATACGTATTATCAATTATTTATGATTTTACAGATGAAATTAAAATTATGGAATAATGATAGTGTAACATTAATAATATCAGATCATATAAAGAATTCTAAAAGTATAGTTGATAATATAAAGTTATTATCTATTTTTAAAAGAGTTATATATATTGAAACTTTTAAAATAGATTATAAAAAAGATACAAGTTTGAATTTAATAAGAGAAATATTAGAGGCATCTATAGGACACTCAAAATGTATAAAAGAAATATTTTTGGAAGATGAAATATATGATGAATTTTTTTATTATAATTATAATGTATCTACATGTTTAATATTCAATATTTTAATAAAACAAAACAATAAGATGATTTGTTCAAGATATGAAGAAGGATTATTAGGATATATGTCATTAAATAATTTAAAAATGAGTAATACAGGTAGACTAAAGTATATTTCATGGATAAGAAAAATTATGAATAAAAAACAATTAAAAAATGTTACTGAAAATTATTATTGTATGTATCCAACCTTATATCAAGGCAAATATAAAGTTAAAAAAATCCCTAAAATTGATATAGGGGATGAATATTTTAAGTGTCTTATAAGAAAAATTTTTAATTTAGAGAAAAAGAATATTTATTGTAAACAGAAGTATATATTTTTTACAAGTGTATGTGATTTTGAAGGAGGTGAACCAATAGGAGAGTTATCATTAATAGAAAAAATAGCTAAGTTAGTAGGAAAAGATAATTTGTTAATAAAGATGCATCCTAGAGATCGAAAAAATGATTTAAAAAAATATGGTTATATTGTAGATAGAAATTCTAATCTCCCATGGGAAGCCATTTGTATAAATTATAATTTTAATGATAAAGTGTTTTTAACTAGTGTATCAGGAAGTTTATTATTTGCTGCTACTGCATTAAGTACAGGACCTAAAATATATTATTTATATAAAATGTGTAATACAGTTAATAATATTACAGCAAAAAATTCAATAAAGTCTATAGAAGAATGTTTAAATTCTTCATCAAAAAGAATGATTTTTAATAATATATGTATTGTCGATAAGTTAGAAGATATACTTAATTAATAAATATATGAGGATATTTATGAATAGAACATATAAATATTTATTTAAAAATATAGGGATTTTAACTATAAGTAATTTTGCTTCTAAAATATTAATCTTTTTATTAATTCCTTTATATACTAGTGCACTTACTGTAGAAGAATATGGAACGTATGATTTAATTATAACTACAGTACAAATAATTTTTCCTATAATAACATTAAATGTTGTTGATGCTGTTATAAGGTTTTTGTTAGATAGAGGATATTCACAAAAAGAAGTAATATCTATAGCATTTAAATATTTAATACATAGTTTTTTTTTGGTAGCTATGTTTTTAATTATAAATAATCAAATTAATTTTATTATATTAATTAGAGGTTTAGAATTACTAATATTTTTATATTATATTACATTTGTATTAAATCAATTTTTTATACAATTTGCTAGAGGTATAGAAAGATTTTCTGATTTAGGCATCGCAAGCATATTAGGGACAGTATCTATGTTAATTGCTAATATAGTATTTTTATTAATATTTAAATGGAATTTAGAGGGTTTTTTTGTTGCTAATATTTTAGCACAAGCAATACCTGTTATATATTTTATTTTCCGATTGAATTTTTTTGATTATTTAATAAAAATACAAGCAGATTCTAAATTGAAAAAAGATATGTTGTCGTACTGTGTACCATTGATTTTTACAATTATTAGTTGGTGGATTAATAGTACTTCATCTAGATATATAGTAGCTTTTTTTTGTGGTATAGAAGCAAATGGCATTTTATCTATAGCATATAAAATACCTAGTATTATAAATGTTATTCAATCAATATTTATACAAGCCTGGCAAGTATCGGCAATAAAAGATTTTGGTGAAGCTTCTAAAAAGTTTTATAGTAATATATTAGTATATTATAATTTTATACTATGTATAGCTTGTTCAATTTTGATAAGTTTATCAAAGCCATTAGCTACAATTTTATATATAAAAGATTTTTATATAGCATGGCAATATGTTCCTTTTTTATTAGTATCTATTGTTTTTAATTCAATGGCAGGTTTTATTGGTCCAATATTATTAGCACTAAAAGATTCTAAAACAATGGCTTATTCAGCAATATATGGATCTATTATCAATATAATATTGAATTTAATATTAATATATATATTAGATATACAAGGTGCTACGATAGCTACTATGATATCTAGTTATGTAATTTATTTATTAAGAAATAATGTTGCAAAAGGATACTTTTATAATGATTATTATAAAAATTTTTATTTAATGTGGTTATTATTGATTATTCAATCTATATTTGAAATATATACATCGTATATGATTTTTGAAATAGTGATTATGATAATTCTTATTTTTATAAATAAGAATATAATTTTAGATCTTGTTTATAGAAAATATAGGATATAATATTAATTTTTTGACTTAAATTTATAGATAAAGGTATAACAATGAAAGAAAATCTTTTAAAATTAAGTATAATAATGAGCATTTATAATGCAGAAAATTATTTAGAAAATAGTTTAAAGTCTATATTAAAGCAAGTGGATGCGTCTGATGAAGTGATTTTGATAAATGATGGTTCAATTGATAGGAGTTTTGAAATTTGCAAGATTTATAAAGAAATGTATTATCAAAAAAATATTATGATAATAAACAAAAAAAATGAGGGAGTATCAGTTGCAAGAAATTATGGATTGAAAATATCAAGTGGAGATTATATATTATGGATAGATGCAGATGACTGGATTAGTAATGAATATATTAATGAAATAAAAAAATGTATAATTGAAACGAATGCAGATATTATATTATTTGATTATTATGAAGTAAAAAAAGAAAAACAAAAAAAAATTAGTTATAAAGATAGAGCTTGCTATATAAATAAAAATGATATAATGAAAGATATTGCACAAGATAAATTTGCAAGTACATTATGGCGATTGGCAATAAAAAGAAAGATATATAATAAAATAGAATTTCCTAATGTAAAAACTATGGAAGATTATGCAATATATCATGAATTATTTTATTATGCAGATTCTTGTATGTATATATATAAACCAATATATTTTTATAGAGTATTGGAAAATTCTTTATCACATAGAAAAGATCAAGATATTATTGATAGATATAAAGTAATAAAAAAAAGAGAACAATTTTTTAAAAAAAATTATTCTTTTTTTAAAGAAATTTATTATAAACTACCAATTTTAATAAATATAGGAGCTTTTTTAGAGAATAATTTAATATCAGATAAGGAAAAAAGAGATATTCGTATATTGATTTTAAAAAATATTAAATTCTTATTAAGTAGGAAATATTTAAGTTTAAGTAAAAAAATACAAATGATAGTATATCTTATTTCTCCTATATTGTTAAGAATTATAAGAAAAAATTATTAATAAAATTATAATTAAAAGATTTTTAAATTTAAAAATGAAGTATTTAATTTAAATAAAAAAATAGTATATTCATTAAAATAATTATAAATATAAAAAGGAGAGATATATAATGAAAATAGTAGGAATAATACCAGCTAGATATAATTCAACGAGATTTAAAGGTAAACCATTAGCTGATATATGTGGAAAGCCTATGATTTGGTGGGTATATAATAAAGTGAAAGATATTAAAATGTTTGATCAGGTATTTTGTGCTATTGACGATGAAAGAATAAGGAAAGTATGTAAAGAATATAATATGAATTATATTATGACACGAAATAATCATCCTGATCATATATCTAGAATACAAGAAGTGTCTGATAAAATAGAGGCAGATTACTATATATGTATAAATGGAGATGAGCCTTTAATAAATGAAAATTGCATTATACCAGTTATACCAAAGGAAGTTAAACAGAAACCATATTTTGGTGGAGCAATGCGCATATTGACAAATCCAGCAGAAACGATAGATTCTGCAAATATAAAATTAATTGTTAATAAAGACGGAAAATGTTTGTATATGTCAAGAACACCAATTCCCTATCCTAAAGGAACGTTGTTATTTAGTTATAAGAAATATGTAGGAGTAGAATGTTTTAATAAAAAGGCATTAGATTTTTTTGTGAATACACCTATGGGAGAAATAGAAAGAATAGAAGATATAGATCATTTAAGATTTTTAGAAAATGGCATAGATTTATATTTTAATTATGTTGTGTCAGATTCAATATCTGTAGATACACCTAAAGATTTAGACAAAGTTAGAAAAATAATGTTAAATGAAAATAAATTATAAATAGGAATAGAGATTGATAGATTATGGTTAGTATATTAGATTGTACCCTTAGAGATGGCGGATATATAAATAATTTTAATTTTGGAAAATTAATATTAAAAGATATTATAAAAAAACTATCAAAAGCATCTATAGATATTATAGAATGTGGATTTTTAAAATCAAATGAGTATGATAACAATTGTTCTTTATTTGGTAATGTAGATATGATAAGAAATATTATAGAAGAGAAGAATTCTAATTTATTGTATGTAGCTATGTTACAGTATGGGGCTATCTCTATTGAAGAAATTGATAATTATGATAATACGTCAATAGATGGAATTCGATTGACTTTTCATGAACATGAGATTGAAGATGCATTTATTATAGGTAAAAAAATAATAGATAAAGGTTATAAGTTATTTATGCAACCAGTTGGAACAATAACTTATACCGATGAAGCCTTATTAAACTTAATCAATAAAATTAATGAATTAAAACCATTTGCTTTTTATATGGTAGATACATTAGGAACTATGTATAAAAACGATCTATTAAGAATGTTTTATTTAGTGGATCATAATTTAGATAAAAAAATAGCATTGGGATTTCATTCTCATAATAATTTGCAGTTATCATTTGCTAATGCTCAAGAATTAATGCAATTAAATACTAATAGACATTTAATAATAGATTCATCAATATATGGAATGGGAAGAGGTGCAGGTAATTTAAACACAGAATTAGTAACAGAATATATTAATAAAAATATAGGTTTAAGATATGATAATATTGAAATTTTAGAAATAATAGATGAGTATATAAAACCATTAAGTATGAAATATAAATGGGGATATGATGTTGCTTATTATATAGCTTCAATAACAGGATGTCATCCTAATTATGCTTCATTTTTATTGAATAAGCAGACGTTACATGCACAAGATATAAATGCTATTTTAAATAGTTTAGATTTTGGTAAAAGAGCTTTATTTGATAAAAGATATATAGAACAGAAATATATAAATTATTTAAATCATTATGTAGATGATTTAAATATTCAAAATGAAATAAAAAAAGAAATTAATAATAGAAAAATATTGTTGTTAGCACCAGGAAAATCTTTAGAAAAAAATATAGAAAAAATTAATAGTATAATTAATAATAGAGAATATTATATTATTAGTATAAATTTTTTTCCTAAAGACATACCTATTGATATGATATTTATTAGTAATATGAAAAGGTTTAAAAATGTTCAGGCATTATCTAAATATGATAATTTAAAAATAATAGTAACATCAAATATAATAACATCAGAAAAAAATATATCTGTAATAAATTATTCTAGTTATTTAAATGAAGAAGATTGTATATCTGATAATGCAGGATTGATGTGCATTAACTTTTTAAAAAAAATAGGTGTAACAGAAATTTTACTTGCTGGATTTGATGGATTTTCAAATAATATAGAAGAAAATTATTATGAGCCTAATATGTATTTGAATATAGAAGAAGAAAAGCTTAGATTAATGAATAAGGCTATTGCACAAAAATTAAATCAATTAGATAACCAGATAAACTTTAAATTTTTAACGAAATCGGTTTATAAAGAATAATTTTAGGTGAATTTGATATGAAGAAAAAATATAATTTAATTATTTTCGATTTAGATGGAACATTATTAGATACATCATTAGGTATATTTAATAGTGTTAGATATGCTGAAAAAATGATGAATTTTGAACCTATTAAAGATGAAGTATTAAAAAAATTTGTAGGACCACCACCTAAAGAAATGTATAAAAAAATATATAATGTGTCAGAAAATGAGGCGTTATTAGCAGCAAAGTATCATAGAGAATATGGAAAAACACAAGCTATTTATGAAGCAAAAGTATATCCTAAGGTTATAGAGGTATTAAATTCTTTAAAAAAAGATAAAATTATATTAGCGGTAGCTACATTAAAATCTCAAAATATAGCAGAAAAAATTTTACAACATTTTGGTTTAAATAAGTTTTTTGATGTTATAGTAGGAATGGATGAAAAAGAAACTTTAACAAAAGCTGATACTATAAAAATAGTTATGGAAAATGTGAGAATAAAAGATAATGTACTTATGATTGGTGATAGTAAGTACGATAAATTAGGTGCAGATGAAGTAGGAATAGATTTTTTAGGTGTATCTTATGGATTTGGTTTTAATAAAATGGAATCAAAATTAATTTTATTAAATAGTATAGAAGATTTACTTATAATATGATTAAATATTTAATAAAATATTTTGTTATTTTATATAGTTAAGAAAATAGAATATTAGAAATTATTATAAGGAAGAGAGATATATACCAAAAAATTAAATCAAAAATATAAAATAAATTAGTATATAGAAATTTTTTGAAAAAATATATCTGCTGAAAAATAATAGGTGAATTTTATGATTAAAAAAGGAATAATCTTAGCAGGTGGTTCAGGAACTAGACTTTATCCGCTTACTAAAGTAATAAGTAAACAATTAATGCCAATTTATGATAAACCAATGATATATTATCCTTTATCTACGTTGATGTTAGCAGGTATAAAAGATATATTAGTGATTACAACACCTAGAGATAGTGAAAGTTTTAGAGCTTTGTTAGGTGATGGTGCTCAATGGGGTATTAATATTTCTTATAAGGTTCAGCCTAGTCCAGATGGATTAGCTCAAGCCTTTATTATTGGTGAAGAATTTATAAATGGTGAAGGCTGTGCCCTTATTTTAGGAGATAATATTTTTTATGGTCATGATTTATCTAAATTAGTAAAAAATGCTACACAAAAAGATGATGGAGCAACAGTATTTGCTTATTATGTAAAAGATCCTGAGCGTTATGGTATTGTAGAATTTGATAAAAATCATAAAGCAATTAGTTTAGAGGAAAAACCAGAAAAACCAAAATCCAATTTTGCTGTAACTGGATTATATTTTTATGATAAAAATGTAGTGGAATATGCAAAATCTATAAAACCATCAGCTCGTGGAGAGTTAGAAATTACAGATTTAAATAAAATTTATTTAGAAAAAGGTAATTTAAATGTAGAAACATTAGGGCGAGGCTATGCATGGCTTGATACAGGAACTCATGAGTCATTATTGCAAGCAGCTTCTTTTGTAGAAACAGTACAAGATAGACAAGGGCTTAAGATTGCTTGTCCAGAAGAAATTGCATATAATTTAGGTTATATAAATAAAGAGCAACTAAAAGAATTAGCAAAACCACTTGCGAAAAATGAATATGGTCAATATCTTTTAGCCATAGCAGATGGAGGTATATCATGGAACTTGTAAAAACTAAATTAGATGGTGTGTATATTGTAGAACCAAAGGTATATGGAGATAACCGCGGTTGGTTTATGGAAACATATTCAGAAAAAGCATTTAAAGATGCTGGAATAGATGTTACTTTTGTTCAAGATAATCATTCGTATTCTGCTCAAAAAGGTGTATTACGTGGACTTCATTTTCAATTAAATCCTATGAGTCAAGCAAAACTTTTACGTGTACTTCGTGGAACTTTACTTGATGTAGTGGTAGATATTAGAAAAGGATCTCCTACATATGGTCAGTGGATTTCTGTAGAATTATCAGCAGATAATAAAAAAGAAATCTTTATGCCAAGAGGAATGGCACATGGATTTGTAACACTTACAGATGATGTAGAAGTTCATTATAAAGTAGATAATTTATATGCACCAAAATTAGAAAGTGGAATTATTTATAATGATCCAGATTTAAAAGTAGATTGGGGTACAGATAAAGTTATATTATCTGCAAAAGATACAGTACTTCCAACATTTAAAGAATGTGTAGCAGATTTTAGATATGGAGAAGATAAATAATGAAAATATTAGTAACTGGTGGAGCAGGATTTATTGGTAGTAATTTTGTTTATTATGAATTAGATAATTATCCAAATGATGAAGTAATTTGTTTAGATAAACTGACTTATGCAGGTAATTTAGAAACATTAGAAGTAGCAATGAAAAATCCTAAATTTAAATTTGTTAAAGGAGATATTGCTGATAGAGCTTTTGTTGATGAATTATTTGCAAGTGAACAGCCTGATGTTGTAGTAAATTTTGCAGCAGAATCTCATGTGGATAGATCTATTGAAAATCCAGAAATCTTTTTACAGACAAATGTAATTGGTACAAGTGTATTGATGGATGCTTGTCGTAAATATGGTAATATCCGCTATCATCAAGTATCTACAGATGAAGTTTATGGAGATTTACCACTAGATAGACCAAATCTATTTTTTACGGAAACAACACCACTTCATACTTCTAGTCCATATTCAGCTTCAAAAGCTTCAGCAGATTTATTAGTACAAGCATATTATCGTACTTATAAATTACCTGTAACTATTTCTCGCTGTTCAAATAACTATGGACCATATCACTTCCCCGAAAAATTAATTCCACTCATGATAGCAAATGCTTTAAATGATAAAAAATTACCAGTGTATGGTAAAGGCGAAAATGTACGTGATTGGCTCTATGTAGAAGACCATTGCTCTGCTATAGATTTAATTATTCGCAAAGGAAAAATTGGCGAAGTATATAATATTGGTGGTCATAATGAACACACTAATTTAGAAGTTGTAAAAACAATTATTAAAGAGCTTGGAAAAAGTGAAGATTTAATTGAATTTGTAACAGATAGACCAGGTCATGATCGTAGATATGCTATTGATCCTACAAAAATTCATAATGAACTTGGTTGGTTTCCTGCTACTAAGTTTGATGATGGCATTAAGAAAACTATTGAATGGTATTTGACACATAAATCTTGGTGGGAAAAGATCATCAGTGGTGAATACAAAGATTATTATGATAAAATGTATAAAAATAGATAAATAAAAAGAGAGCTTAGGCTCTCTTTCTTTGTAAGGAGTGATTTTTAGTGAAGGTTTTAGTAACAGGTTATACAGGTCAATTAGGTTTTGATGTAATACGTGAATTAAAAGCTAGAAATGTAGAATGTATTGGTACAACAAGAAATGAGTTTTCTTTGACAGATACAGAAAAGATGCAAGCTTTTGTTAAAGCATATAAACCAGATGCAGTAATTCATTGTGCAGCTTATACAGCAGTAGATAAGGCAGAAGATGAAGTAGAACTTTGTGATCAAATAAATCATTTAGCAACTAAAGAATTAGCAAAAGTATGTAAAGAAATTGATGCTAAGATGATTTATATCAGTACAGATTATGTATTTGCAGGTAGTAGTGAAGATTTTTATGAAGTAAATGATGAAAAAGCACCACAAAATGTTTATGGGAAATCTAAACTTGATGGAGAATTAGCTGTACAAGAGATTTTAGATAAATATTTTATTGTGCGTATTTCTTGGGTATTTGGTAGTAACGGTAAGAATTTTATCAAGACTATGCTTAACTTAGCTAAAAATCATGATAAATTAACTGTAGTTAATGACCAAATAGGTTCACCAACTTATACAGTGGATTTAGCAAAATTACTTTGTGATATGGCATTATCTGATAAATATGGTATTTACCATGCTACAAATGAAGGGATATGTTCATGGTATGATTTTGCTTATGAAATATTTAAACAAGCAGATATAAAGATAAATGTTGAACCAGTACCATCAACAGCATTTCCAACAAAAGCTAAACGACCACATAATTCAAGAATGAGCAAAAAATGTTTAGATGAAGCAGGATTTAATAGATTACCTGCATGGCAAGATGCTTTATCAAGATATTTGCAAGAATTGAATATGTAAATAGAAAAAACCGCAAAGAATATATCTTCTTTGCGGTTTTCTTTTAGTATGGTTTATGCATAATAAATATTACAATCAAGTATCATATCATCTATTTGCTTATGATCTGTGTATTGCCATATCTTACAAATGCGATCAGGATATTCTAGTTTAAAGCTGTTTTTATAATAATATTGAGCAGACCAGATGGGAATATAATCTGCAAGTAGATTTAAGTCAATGATATTGGTGAGCCAATCATAGGAACTATATAGACCTACATAATTATAATCTAGTTCGTTTAGTCGATTGATGAAATTGCCAATCATATAAGCTACATTGATATTGTTTTTGAACATAGATTTATTTTCTGCATCATACCAGATGCCCAGTGGCGGATTTTGTCTATTGAGATATGTTTTGATTTGTTTATCTACCCAATTAGCTTCTGCTATAGCTTCATCAATTGTTGAAGCATGAGCATAATAATATATGCCATAGGGCAGATTATTTTTTACAGCATTATTTACATGAGAGAGAAACATTTCATCTAGATGAGTGTACTCACCTATTTTGATGATAACGCCTTGAATATTATTTGCTTTTAGTTTTTGCCAATTGAGTTTTTCTTGCCAAGCTGAAATATCTACTACTTGAAAATTTTGCATAAGTAATCACTCCTTTAATGATTTACTTGCAGTTTAAAGGAAGAAATTAAACCTTTTAAGCAAATTTGGGAAAAATTTTTGTTATTTTTATAAAAATTTACGACATGTCGAATACATTTTATTTTTATAAGAGTATAATATAGTTAATCTAAAAAAAAGCGAGATGATTATAATGCTACTTATAAAGGCAGTAGATTATAGGATTTTGGAATTATGTAAGGCTTATAATTTGAGCATAAATGGCTTGGCAAATAAAGCAGGAATGCCACCTTCAACTGTGGCTAGCTTATTAAGTGAAAAAAGTCGTAATCCTACAGAAGATACTATTTTTAAAATTTGTATTGGTTTTGGTATGAGAATGGATAAATTTTACGCCTCGAATTTATTTGACATTAAAAATATAAGTTTAGAAAATACTTCGCAGAAAATATATAAAGTTTAAATTCATAACTGCACATATAGCGAAAGGCAAACTATTATGTAATTTTGGATAATAGTTTGTCTTTTTTTATTTGCTAAGAAAAAATTTTTTATTTAGGGGTTGATTTTTGCCATCTAAGTTGCAAGTAAATAAGTGTAAGGAGTTGATAAGATGAATAAGAAACGGCGGCAAAAGATGTTATCAATCAAAGCTATGATGTATTTTTTAATTTTTAGGCTATGTCACAACAAACAGTTGATAAATAGCCATTTTTATAGGGGAGTA
>OGXU01000501.1_pt1 | contig 23171 bp, 9 predicted proteins | sample 1576381 | NCBI WGS metagenome assembly OGXU01 (sample SAMEA3541544, study PRJEB24748) | human gut metagenome | biome: human gut; feature: human-associated habitat; material: faeces | place: China | collected 2012 | reverse complement strand
TGAATGATTTCCAGAAACGAGAGTCATTGACACGGTCAAATACCTGCATGGTATATTCTGTAGCACTTACGTATGAGAATTCACGTCCTCCTGAGATGTCACGTTTGCATCCACCTATATCATTGCCTTGATATACGGCCGGATAATAAAGATGCATCTGATTTCCAAAGCGTCCCCATGTTGATTCATCATTAGAGAATTGAGCCGCTAGAATCACTTCGCTTACTTTTTCATTGGCTCCGTTTGGCTGTTCATAGTCCCAAAGTTCTACATAATCACTACACAACGGATGTGCATCTACTACTTCCGAACCATATTGAATAACAGCATCGAGGTCGGATGCTACATAATTACTATTCCAATCGCTGTACAATTCAGATGCACGGAATAAATGTGCTTTTGCAAGGAAATGTGCGGCAGCATATTTGTTAATCCGTCCGATTGATTCACCTTTATTGGGAAGTAGTCTGTAGGCTTCTCCAAAATCAGATATAACCTGTATGTATATTTCTTCAGCAGAATTCCGTGTGAAATATGTTTCGGCACTTGTAGACGGAGCTAATTTCAAAGGTACGCCACCAAATTGTTTTACTAATTCAAAATAAGCATAAGCTCTAAGGAAATGTGCTTCTCCTAAACGGGTGTTGTATGTAGGTGAACTCTGATTATAATATTGAGGTATGTTCTGAATCAATATGTTTGCGGGTTCAACTAGTCCGTAGTAATTATCCCAGATGGGTTGGTTGGCACCATTTTCAGATGAGTTTAAATCCTGGCTATAGTGATTCCATGCAGGAATTACATTGTTAGCATCGGTAAACTCGTCCACTCCCATATTGTAACATTGGATCCCCCATATATAATTGAATTTAAATTTAAGTTTCTGATAGGCGCCAGTTACCAATTCATCAAGACCTTCCTGGGTTTTAAAACGGTCTGTACTATATTGAGTCGTAAGATTTTCATCAAGGAAAGACTCACTGCACGATGTGATCGAGCTTCCTGTTACGCTGGCTATTAAAGCAGCAAATAATATTCTATTTAATTTCATAATGTCTTTACTTTAATTTGTTGATTAGAATCCGATGTTGACACCTATTACAAAACTCTTCAAAGTGGTAGGTGAACCAAATGTCTTGGTATTATTGTCATAGTTTACCAAGTCTGTATCTAAAAAGTCACATGCCTTATAGATATTGAATGGGTTCATGGCTTGAACATATAGCTTCAGATTATTGATACCCAACTTCTTTAATTGTTGCGGGGTAAAATTATAGCCCAATGAAATATTACGTACTTTAATGTACGATCCATCTTGATAGTTCATTGCACTGTTGAAAGCATCGGCTCCTTCGCCGTTGGAGCCGGGTGAATAGTATTTTGCATTTTCATTTGTACCAGCCACCCAATAGTCTACTTTACGTTGCATATAGCGACCGTCGAGCGTTACAGCTCCTTGCGGGACTGTGAATCCCCAGCGTGACAGAATAAAGAAGGAAAGCTCAAAATTCTTATAGCTGAAAGTGTTGCTCCATCCACCTGTCCAGCGTGGACGTGTATGCCCTACAATTTGCTTGTCATCGTTAGCATCTATTGCACCATCATTATTTAAATCTTTTACTTTGATTTGTCCTGGCTTACGTCCGTATTTAGCAGCTTCTTCAGCTTCTTCCGTTTTCCATATTCCATCATATACCCAGTCGTAATAAACACCGATTTCTTCACCGACAAACCATTTGTTATTCACATCTTCAGTTCTGCCGTTAGATAATTCGTCAATTCGGTTTCTATCCATAGACCATGTTAAAGTAGTGCTCCAGGTAAAATCTTTGGTTTGTACTGGTATTGCATTTACTTGCAAATCAATACCATATCCGGATGTTTTACCCACATTGGCATACGTAGAAACATAACCCGTTAATGAAGGGATTGACATTTCTAATAATAAGTCATTGGTTTTTGTTTTGTATGCATCAATACTACCGGTAAGTCGGTTATTAAAGAAACCATAGTCAATACCGACATTGTATTGTGTAGTTCGTTCCCAGCCTAAGGTTGGATTAGCCATTTTAGCAGGCTCTTTTTGTGAAGGATCGGAAGGTACATAACCTAAAGATGAATCACTTTGTCCCCAGTTATAGTATAAACCGGTGATGGCACCTTTGGTTGCGTATGCTTTGATAGCTGCATTGCCTGTGACACCCATACCTACACGAAGTTTCAACTGATTCAACCAACTGATGTCTTTCATGAAATCTTCCTGATCCATTCTCCATGCAATAGCTGCAGAAGGAAAACTTGCCCATTTGTGCCCTTCGGCTAATTGAGAGGCACCATCCCAACGCATAGATGCCGTTAACAAGTATTTATCTTTGTAACCATAGTTCAGTCGAACCATATAAGATGCCATCTGAGTTTCGGTTAGTCCAGTACCAAAGGAATTCAATGTACCGGCAGATCCCATATTATACCAAAGCTCATCCGACGAGGCTACATTGGTGGCTCTCATATCTCCCATCTCGTAATGATAGGCAGAAGCGGATTGCATCAATGTCATTCCTAGACTATGCTGACCTAGAGTTTTATTGTAATAGATCAGGTTATCCAATGTCCATGCACGCTTTTGTTCGTTCTTATATTGTGCACCGTTGTTACCATCTCCATTGATGCCATCAGCAGCGTTAGCAACTCCTAGAGTGTAAAATTGAAATTCGGGACCAAACTGAAGACGATAGGATAAACCTTCCAGTGGTTTCCAAATTTTTCCGAAATCAATCTGTGAGTACATGCTGGCAGAAGCACGGAAAGTACGGCGTTGATTGGTATTATAGTCTAATTCCCGGATGGGGTTGATGATATTTACGTCACCGCTTGGATAACGGACATATTCACCGTTTTCATCGTAAGGCACAGTCCATGGGATCATGCTTCTTAATGCACTATAGAAGTCACCGGAACCAGTTACGGATTTAGAGAAACTATATCCATAGTCTTGAGTAGAATATGATGCGTTAATTGAAGAACCCATTTTGAACCAATCAACAGGAGTTATGTCAAATGATGTCTTTAATGTATAACGTTCATAGGCTTGTCCTGGTTGTGTTCCTTTTTGATCTAGATAGCCGAATGAAGCATAACCTTGGAATTTGTCCGAACCTCCGGAGGCACTTAAGGTATGTTCGTGGGTGATACCCGTCTGTTTGCCGTGAGATGCCCAGTCGTAGGAGCCGACCTTTGAGGGATCATAATTGCCGTTTGACCATGCTTGCTCGATATTCTTCCACGAAGCGCTTACACTTCCGAATGCTGCTTTATCTGCTTCAAAAGTTGGAGTGGCCGAAGCATAAGAACCCGCATTGTATTTGGCTAGGCGAGCATAATCCAGCCATTCTGTAGCAGACATCATTTCTGTGACATCATGTAATGTTTCAAAAGTAACAGTACCTGAATAGTTCAGGGTTACTTTTCCCTCTTTTCCTTTTTTAGTAGTTACGAGAATTACACCATTGGCACCACGTGAACCATAAATGGCTGTGGCCGAAGCATCTTTCAAAATGTCAATAGCTTCAATGTCGGAAGGATTGATGTTTTCAATACCTCCATTTTGAATTACCATACCGTCTACGACATACAGTGGTCCTTGTTCTGCATTAATAGAGCGTTGCCCACGAATGTTAATGTTACCGACTTCTCCGGGACGTTGGCTAGATGTAATATCCACACCTGCTGTTTTGCCCTGCATTCCTTCCAATGCATTTCTTACAGGCATTGCTTTTAATTCTTTTTCTCCTACGCGGGCCATAGCGCCAGTTACATCGCTTTTCTTCTGTACACCGTAGCCCACAACTACTACTTCATCCAGCGTTTCAGTATCTTCTTGAAGAGTTATCTTGAAGTTAGTATTTCCTGCTACGGATACTTCTTGCTTTTTGTATCCTATATAAGTGATAGTGATTGTACCTTTGGTTGGTACATTGGAAAGAGAAAACTTGCCATTTAAATCAGTAATTGTACCATTAGTAGTACCATTAACCAACACACTGGCACCAATAACCGGTTCTCCGGTAAAATCTGTAACCGTACCCGAAATCGTTTTGTTTTGGGCATAGGATTCTACTATTAAAAAGGAGAACAAAGTGAGAAGAAATAGCCGTCGGATAGTATCCTTATAGGCATACAGGTGATTACCTTTTTTGTTGCTTTTCATACTTTAATTATTAAGTTATAAATATTGGTTTATAGATCCTTTATTGTTGATTTATCTTTTTATCCTCTAATGAAGACTCTTTGTTTCTTTTTATATGGATATTCCTGTAACGTAGTACTTTATAGAGGTTTAGTAGTATAATATATTGTGTGATATTTCTATATTTACATAGCACATTTATTATAGAGTTAAACAAAAGTTAGATTCTCTTTTTAGCATAACCACCTGTGAATCAAACGGATACATATAGATAGCAATCAATTGAGGATAGGATTTGAACAATTAGTACCATTAATATCTTTTTTACCTATTATGAGTTATCCGGCATGCGAATCTTTCTTCGTTCCACTATAGTTATCTTTGCGTTTGACTATAGTTATCCGCAAGGGTAACTATAGTATACTTTGCGGATAACTATAGTGGAACGAAAAAAGAATAGCGATCGGAATGAAATCGATTAGCAGAAGAAGGAAATAAAAATAGCAGTGAAAAACTATCTATACTATAGCAATTGGTCAAGTACGGCACGGAACACCTTATCGGCATGTTCTTGCATAATCTTAATATAATTAAAGATAGGACGGTTATTTTTCATACTGTGTCCGATACAGTATTCTATTTTTTCAATTTGAATGCCTAAATCATATCCGTGTTGTGCAAATGTCTTTCGGGCGGAATAGTAAGTAACCTTTTTCTTTACCCCCGAAAGTTCTGTTACCTTATTTATATGTCGGAAGACTAAACTATATATTTGTTTATAAGATGAATATTTACCAAATTGCAAATGCCCATTTCTCGACATATATTTATCTATAAGCACTTTTGCTTCAGGCTGCAAAGTAAATACAATTTCATTTTCTCCCTTCTTGCTATTGCGTGTTTTGTGACGCACATAACGCATATCGTTCTTATTTTTAAAATCATATGCTAATAAATCTCTCAGGTTGATACCGCCTAAATAATAAGTAAGCATAAAAATATCTCTCACCATGGATAAAGAAGACTTTAAAAGCCGGACATCACGTATTCTCTTCAGTTCATCTATTGACAAATCAAGTTCCCGCACATTACTTGTCGGCATCTTAAAGAGGACAAAAGGATGAATGGAGTAAGATACATAATTCATCTTACCGGCATAATTTACTATCACCTTTATTAAAGTCAGATATATTCTGATAGTTGTATCTGCCAGATTCTCCTCGTGAAGAACTTTGGCAAATCCTTGGATATGTATAGGTGTCAATTGAATTAAAGGAAAATCCCCTTTCATATATTTGACTAATCTTTCGGAAGCTATCTTATAAAGTTTATAAGATTTCTCCCGCTCTTCTCCTTTCATGAAATTCATGTATTCTTTTGCAACAGCTTGAAAGGTTATACCTTTTTTCTTTTGTTCATAAGTAATTATACGTATAAGTTCGGTACATGAAATTGCTGGTAAATAGCTGATCGATGTAACAATTTCTTCATACTCATTGATTAGTTTCCGAAGACAGGCATTCATATTCGCTGCATTCTCATGCCTTACTACTCGACCATTTTTTAGTTGATTGGCAGAATCCAAAGTAAATTGGGTAGATATATATCTGGTTTGAGAATGATGTGCTACGGCTATCCTTATTCGATGTCTGCCATTTGATAATTTTTTAGTTGGAACAACTACAATTGAAAAATTCGCCATATCATTTTTAGGTTTATAAATTACTATTTTCCATACAATAAAATAGAAACAAAAAGGTTCATAGTCATTAGGTACTAATCGAAAATCGCTCCTACAGCATGGAATATCGTGCAAAAGACGGTATTTTCCATGCATTTGTACGATTCTGCATTGCTATATCTTGATTAAGTCGTTATGTTTGCAACACTTTTTCACAGGTAGAGTGTGAAAAAGTGCTTTTAAAAAGAGAATCTAACTTTTGTTTAACTTAACAGATGTAGCTAATAGATATGGAAAACAACAAAAAAAATGCTTCATTTATTTCAATTGCTGGTTGGAAAAGAATGCAGCCATTGTCTTTTTTACTTTACGACGATTTTACTAATCAACAAAAATATGTTTAACTTTAAAAAACATGGTATGAAAAAAAACTATGTCACAACTGCTGTTGCCTTACTACTTTTAGCAGGATGTAGCAACGATATTAAAGAAACTGATATTCAGTTTACCGGTGATACGGGAGCGAAAGTTTCTTTTAGTGCAGTAATAAACAATCATGAGGCTAGCAATCTTGTTACAAGAGCTACGGAAACAAACTGGGAGGCAGAAGACTCGGTAGGAATCACTTGTGGTACGGAACAAGTGAATATTCATTACAAATACAAGGGCAATGGTCTTTTTGCAGCAAAAGGAGGAAATGCAGAAGAAATTTGGGTATTAGGTTCCGGAGAGTATGATGTAGTGGCATACGCTCCATTTTCTGGTACATCAGGTGAAGAACAACCTGCATTAGAAGTGACTACAGCTAGTGAAAATCAAGCTACAGCAGAAGAACGTGCGAAGATAGATTTTCTTTTTGCCAAAGGGAAGGCTACATCACAAACCCCGAACGTGACATTAGCATTCAATCATGTGATGAGTCGTATTAGATTGGAGTTTCAAGCTGGCGAAGGTGTGGACTTGGCAGATATAACTTGTTATCTTATTGGGCTTAAGAATAATGGTACATTTAATCCTAAAACAGGGGAGACAACAGTCAGTGAAGACCCTGTTACGGATAAAGATGATATTTATTGGGATAAAATAGGAGAGCAGGATAATTATACAGTACAAGCTATTTTACTGCCACAGAAGGTGCAAGGCAAAGTAACTATCCAAGCTAGAATGAACGGTTATCTTTATGAAGCCGAGTTTGCTAACTTGACAGAATTGAAATCAGGATTTTCTTATAATTACATCATCAAGACAAATAAATACGAGGACAATAATTATGTGTTGACAATTACAGAACAAACGCAAATAATAGGATGGGAGGATGAAAACCACGATCCTATAACATCCGACCCGAGTATAGCTGAAACTGGAACAGAGATAACTAATCCTAGTTGGAATATTACAGAAGAAACCGTAACTCCACAGCCTGTTGTGAAGTGATCTGTTTACCAATCTAATATAGATAAAAATGCTAAAAATATAAACATGAGATTTATGAAAATATATAATTATATATCAATGCTTTTTCTGGCTGGCGCAGCCATAGTTGCGTCTTGCTCGCAAAATGAAGAACTCACCGGAGAAACACCGGATTCTTTGCAGGGATTTCAGATTAGTGTGTCTGATGAAGGATTTATGGACGAAAGTGGTAAGACACGTGCTACAGAGAATGGATATACTACCCGATTTTCTAACGGAGATGCTATCGGTATATTTGCGGTAAGAGGAGAAACGGTGGTAGAGGATATCAAGAATCGGAAATTCACACTGACAGATGGCTATTGGGAATTGACTGATGGAGGGGATCCTATTGAATACAAAGGTTCACAATTTCAGCGGATGACTTTTTATGCATACTATCCGTATAATGCGAATGTGACTTTTGATCCGACGAAGGTGGATCCTTTTGAAACATACGTCAACAATTGGAAAATAGGCAGTGAACAAAATGAAGGAAATTATACACAATATGATTTGATGACGAGTACGGGTAGTGTTCAGGGGGATCGTTTGAAAGGACAGATCGCTTTTACTATGCAACATCGGATGGCTCTTGCGGTAGTGAAGATGCCTAATTTGACCTATAGCTTTACAAATGGCGGTATAGATGATTATTTGTTACCATTAACAGCCGGTTCGTTTACAGTGAACAATACTCAAGCAACTCCTTATTATCAGGAAAGTACGGATACATACCGTTTCTTGGTTAATCCGAAGAAGGAATTCTCAATTAAGGGTACTTATTCTGGAGTAAGTGAGATGGAATATGAAGCTAAAGGTACGCTGGAAGGAGGAACGGCGAAAATGTATACCATCGAAGATAAAAGTAAAATCAACCATACTTTGCAGGTAGGAGACTATTTTTGTGCAGATGGAAAAATAGTTTCAGTAGATGCGGAAACGGTGCCGGAGAATGTGATTGGTATTGTATGTTATGTAGGAAATTCACAACCCAGTGTAACACATACTGAACTCTATTCAGCAGAAGTTGATGCTTTGCGTCGCGATTTCCCTGCATGTACGCACGGTATAGTGCTATCTATTAAGAATTCTGTGGTAAAAGATAGTGAACAAAATGATGTTGCTTTGAAAATGTTCCATTCAAGTAAGTCCGGTTATTATTCAGACTGGTTTACTTCAGATGAGAATTGGGCAAACAAGTTTGTAGGTTGTAACACAGAGAAGGATGTTAACAAGAATGATGCTTCATTGGTTTTCCCAGCACTAATGGGATACAATAATACACAGTTACTTACTATGTGTTACGAAGGTATGGGTAGTCCTTCTACTTGCGACCATGCTTATGCGTATATCAAGGCTTATCGTGAAGCGGAAGCTATTCCGGCAAATGTGACTCCTTGGTATTTGCCCTCTATAATGTGTTGGGATACAGTCGCTAAGAATTTGAGTGTTATTAACCGTTGTCTCAAGAATGTAAATGGTGATGAGATGACCTCTGTCGAGTCAGGAACTAACAGTGGACACTATTGGAGTAGCACACAGCGTTCTCCAGCCAACCAATGGACACACGGTATGGCTGGTGGAAGATATCATATAATTTGTGAACGTGATTCGCGTGCCGGTTATTTCCGTATGATGCTTGCATTCTAAAATAATGACGGTATATAAAGTCCGTTAAAATTATACTTATATCATGAACATATACATATATGAATAAGAAAAACTTTATAAAGGGGACAACCTTACCTGTCGCTCTGTTTTTCACTATAGCAACTTTTGCACCTGCATGGGGATTGCAAACAGCTTCGGCAGCCATCGAAGTTGTACAGCAGCAAAGTACTATAAAAGGAACAGTAGTAGATAGCCAAGGCGAACCGATAATTGGAGCAAGTGTACTTGCGGAAGGAACATCTAATGGTACAATTACCGATATTGACGGTGTATTTAGAATAAATGTACGTCCCGGTGCGAAATTGAAAGTATCTTTTATAGGTTATACCGATAAAAAAGTAGTAGCGAAAAATGACATGAAAGTCATTCTGGTAGAGGATGTGACAGCACTTGAAGAGGTGGAAATCGTAGCTTATGGTACGCAGAAGAAAGTGACCATGACAGGAGCTATCGCTAGTGTGAAGGGAGAAGAATTGACCCGTGTATCTGTAGGTTCGGTTTCCAATGTATTAGGAGGGCAGATGACAGGTTTGACTACCGTACAATATTCCGGTGAGCCGGGAGCGGATGCCGCTGAAATTTTTATTCGTGGTAAAGCTACTTGGGAAAATTCTTCACCGTTAATTCAGGTAGACGGTGTGGATCGTGAAAGTATGAGTGATATCGACCCGAATGAAATTGAATCCATTTCTATCTTGAAAGATGCTTCGGCAACAGCCGTATTTGGTATTCGTGGAGCAAATGGGGTCATTTTGATTACAACTAAACGAGGAAAGGAAGGAAAGGCGAAAATTTCGTTTACTACTTCTGCTTCTGTATTGATGCCTACAAAAATGGTAGAACAGGCAAGTTCCTATGACTATGCCCGTTTTCATAATCAAATGATGTCCGGTGATGGCAAATCTGCCTTATTTAGTGATGGCGTGATTCAAAAATTTGCAGATGGTTCCGATCCTATTCGTTTCCCAAATATACAATGGGCTGACTATATTATGAAAAGCTCTACGCTTCAGAGCCAGCATAATCTGAACATCTCGGGAGGAACAGATAAAGTACGTTATTTCATCTCTGCAGGTGCTTATACGCAAGGAGGACTTTTTAGTGAGTTTGATCTTCCTTATAATTTAAGCTATCAGTACCGTCGGTTTAACTATCGTACAAACTTGGATATGGATGTCACTAAAACGACTACTTTGTCATTCAATATTAGTGGTAATGTGAATAATTCAGATCAACCGCGTACGAGTCAGGGATCTTCCGGATTGATTAAAAATATGTATTATGCTACTCCTTTCTCCAGTCCGGGAATCATAGATGGAAAATTGGTAAATTCGAGCGATGAGACTTATTCAGACGGACTGAAATTACCATTTACAGGAGGTACAGGTATGGGATATTATGGAAATGGGTTCAGCCAGACCAGCAACAATTCGCTGAATGTGGATGTGATTCTGGATCAAAAAATGGACTTCTTGACTAAAGGACTTTCTTTTAAAGTGAAGGGATCTTATAACAGCTCGTTTACAGTTAATAAAGTCGGTTCTGGTGGGTCTATTGCTACATACACTCCTGTATTGATGGATGACGGTAGTATTGCTTATCGTAAGTTTGGAGAGAATACAGATGTGAAGTATTCGTATACTACAGGCAAAGCACGTAATTGGTATATGGAAGCCAGCTTTAATTATAATCGTACTTTTGGTGATCATACGGTGACAGCCTTAGTTTTGTATAATCAACAGAAAGAGTATTATCCGAAATTATATTCGGACATTCCTCATGGATATGTCGGATTAGTCGGACGTGTCACTTATGATTGGAAGAGCCGCTATATGGCAGAGTTTAATGTGGGTTATAACGGTTCGGAAAACTTTGCGTCCGATTTGCGCTTTTCTTATTTCCCGGCTGGTTCTATAGGTTGGGTGATGAGTGAAGAGAAGTTTTTCCGTCCTTTGAAGTCGGTGGTTAGCTTCTTGAAATTACGTGCCAGTGTCGGTTTGGTAGGTAACGATAATATTGGAGGATCGCGGTTTATGTATATGGCTGATCCATATAATGTCGGTTTAGGTGACTTGGCAAATCGTGTAACGGCAAGTGGAGGAGCAACTAACGCCTGGGGATATGGATTCGGAACAGATAATGGTACTGTTAGTCTGGGTGCGCGTGAGGTAGCTAAGAATAACCCTGCTGTGACATGGGAAAAAGCTCTGAAACGGAACTATGGTGTTGATATTAACTTCCTTGATGACCGTCTGAAAACAACCTTTGAATATTATAAAGAACGTCGTAATGACATCCTTTTGCGTGACGGTACAGCTCCGGGAATGTTAGGGTTCATTACTCCCTATTCAAATTTAGGAAGTGTAGACAGTTGGGGCTGGGAACTTTCTTTAAAATGGAACGATAAGATTGGCGATAATTTCCGTTATTGGGCGGGTATTAACCTTTCTTATAATCAGAATGAGATTCTTGAAAAGAAGGAAGCACCGCAGAATAATTTATATCAATATCAGAAGGGACACCGTATCGGTTCGCGTAGTCAATATGTTTTCTGGCGCTTCTATGATGAGGATACACCTGCGCTATATGAGCAGACATTTAATCGTCCGTTCCCCACTCACGAGAGTATTCTTCAAAATGGAGATGCAGTATATGTTGACTTGAATGGTGACCGTAAGATTGATGCAAATGATGCAAGTTATGACTATGGCTTTACAGACGATCCTGAATATATGCTAGGTATTAATTTAGGATTCAGTTGGAAGAATCTGGAAATAAGTACTCAATGGACAGGGGCCTGGAATGTAAGTCGTATGATTTCGGATGTATTTCGTCAACCGTTTTATTCATCTTCCAATAGCGAGCAGGGAGGATTGTTGGCATACCATCTGGATCATACATGGACACCGGAAAATCCGTCACAATCTTCGGAGTATCCGAGAGCTACCATTGATAATGCAAAGAATAATTATGCTACTTCCACTTTATATGAGAAAGATGCCAAATACTTGCGTTTGAAAACTCTTCAGGTGGCATACAATTTTCACTTCCCATTAATGAAGAAACTTGGACTGAATACATGTCAGTTGGCTTTTGCAGGATATAATTTGTGGACGATTACACCTTATTTGTGGGGTGATCCGGAGGCAAGAGCTACTAATGCACCTTCTTATCCATTGTCCAAGACTTATACGTTGAGCTTGAAATTAGGATTCTAAAATAGATAAAGGAAAGATACAATGAAATTACAAAATAAATGGTTCATCGGTGCGATGTTGGGAGCGGCGGTTTGTTTGGTTTCCACTTCATGTGTGGACGAAATTAAATTCGGAAACTCTTTTTTGGATAAGGCACCGGGCGGAAATGCTACTATTGACACAGTGTTCAATAGTGCGGAATATACGCGCCAATTTTTGAATACCTGTTACAGTAGACAGTATTACGGATTACCTTATAATACGGACAGTAACGGTAATATTCCTGATTCTTCCAGTCCTTATTTAGGAAAGAAGGATGCGCTAACAGACTGCTGGTCACTTTATTTTAGTGACGCAACTGTATATCAGCAGTATTATTTGGGTTCTCTCAATGCCAACTATGGCACGCGTGGTAATATTTTCCCATATACACGGGAAATGGTATGGGAAGTAGTGCGTTGGTGTTGGTTGTTAATGGAAAATATAGATAGAGTGCCGGGTATGGATAATGCTGAAAAAACTCAGTTGGTGGCAGAAGCTAAATGCTTGATTGCGGCGCGCTATTTTGATATGTTCCGTCATTATGGAGGTCTTCCATTGTTATATGCTTCATTCACCGGTACGGAGTCAGGTTATGAAATCCCCCGTGCTACGGTAGAGGAGACTGTTAACTACATGATAAAGATGTTGGATGATGCTATCAATTCCGGCGGGTTGGTGTGGGCTTATGCTGATGCCGATCTTGCTAGCAAGGCCGGACACTGGACAAAGGCCGGTGCGATGGCATTGAAATGCAAAATCTGGCAATTTGCCGCTTCTCCGTTGTTTAACGATGTCAACGGATATGCAGGAGGAGCCTCAGAGGCTGAACAGCAACGTCTGGTATGGTACGGTGGCTATCGTGCGGAGCTTTGGGATAACTGTTTGAAGGCTTGTGAAGCATTCTTTAAAGAGCTGGAGAGTCAAGGCGGGTATAGCCTGAATAAGGCTTCGGAAGAAACACCGGAACAGTATCGTCAGGCATATCGTATGGGGTATATTCGTCAGAACAGCAAGGAGGTCTTGCATTCTGTCCGCACGAATATGTCGGACGCTTTCAACTCAAGTTCTTATATGTGGCATTCCTGGGCTGTTCCGTCACTTTGTCGTACCGAATATCCGCCTACACAGGAATATGTGGAGATGTTCCCATGGGCCGACGGTACTCCGTTTGACTGGAAAAAGACGGAAACAGAAGGTAAGTTGGATGCAATGTTCCTGACCGGAACATTCAAAAATGGAGAACAACTATTGTCGGAAATCGTATTAACCCGTGATCCTCGTCTGTATGAGCATTGCATGGTAAACGGATTGCCGAAGATGTTAGACTGGAGTGCAGGAACAATGTCCGGTTTACCTTATGAATTGTGGGTCGGAGGATACGATGAAGGACAAAATGCTGCACTTGAATCAGGTAACTATGCGACTGGTTATAAAAATATGAAATATTATTTGGGAACAGAGTACCAACGTCAGTATACGCATTGGGTATATCTTCGTTTATCTGACATTTATTTAACTTATGCAGAGGCCTTGCTTCAAGCCAAGAATGATCACCGGGGTGCTATTGACCAAATGAATATAGTACGTGCCCGCGTAGGATTGAAGAAAGATTTGGCGGAGTGTGTTACAGATAAGAATTTACTTTCTGACAAAGCAGCCTTATTGGAAGAATTGCTGTGCGAGCGTGTTCGGGAATTGGGGCTTGAAGATAGCCGTTACTTTGATCTTGTCCGTTACAAGCGTGCCGATCGTTTCGAGAAGCGCCTGCACGGGTTGCTCGCCTATCGTTTGGATGATACCGGTAATCGTATAACGGGAAATGCTAAATGGAATGAAGGAGATAAGAACAAGGGGGCATTGCAGCCTACTCGTTTTGAATATGAAAGGTTTGAGTTATCCAAGCCGGTCCGTCGGTGGTGGACATACGGATTTGATCCCAAATGGTATCTTTCTCCATTCCCGCAAACGGAAATTAACAAAGGATATGGATTGATTCAGAATCCGGGTTGGTAATGTGAGACAGCGAAATAGATTAAAACAATATTGAATATTGATTTATATGAGAAAAAATAAGATTCTGATACTGGCTTTACTGGTTTGTTTGAGCATTCCGGTCAGAGCACAGAATACAGACAACAACATTATAGGTATTGTTGTTGATAAATCGGGAAACCCAGTCTATGGAGCGTCCGTTAATGTGGAAGGTGGCGTAGTGGAGACCCGGGTTGAAACTGATAAAGATGGTAAATTCGAGATTGCGGTCGAGAAAGGACAACGTTTGAGTGTCGTTTCTGTCGACAAAGGCTCTACCACAGTTGTGGCAAAGACTGATGGTCCGATGACTATTGTGATGGGATATGCAGCTCAGACTATTGATGTGGGAGCTAACCGGATATTCAGTCGTCATGAATCAACAGCAGCTGTTTCTACCACCTATAACGAAGAGTTTAATAAGCGGTCTTCCCGGAATATATCCAATTCTTTATATGGATATGGATTGGGCCTTACTACTTTGCAGAATGCGGCCAGTACCGGGTTAATGGCAGATCCTACCTTTTATGTACGTGGTTTGCAGAGCTTGTCAAGTAGTACACCGCTTGTGCTGGTTGACGGTTTGGAACGAGACATGAGCTTGGTGAGCCCAGAAGAAGTAGAATCCGTTTCCATCCTGAAAGATGCCGCGGCTGTGGCATTGTACGGATACAAAGGGGTGAACGGTGCGATCTTGATTACTACAAAGCGTGGTAAGTACAAAACAAAAGAGATAACTTTTACGTATGATCATATCATTAACACTCAGTCTCGACGTCCGGAATTTGTAGATGCAGCTACGTATGCTTCTGCAGTGAATGAAGCGCGTGGATATGAAGGTTTGGGAGCTCGGTATACTCCGGAAGAAGTCGATGCTTTCCGTAATGGAGTAGGTAGTGGAGGGGCTTCCCGTATGTACCCTTATCTCTATCCTAATGTGAACTGGATTGATGAAACCTTTAAAGACAGAGGAGTTTCTAATAAATATACGATCGAATTCCGTGGGGGAGGAGCAAAGTTCCGCTACTATACTATGGCGAATTTATTAACAGACAAAGGGTTTATCAAAACCCCGAATGCAAATGACGGATATTCTACACAGAATATGTATTCACGTGCTAATTTGCGTACAAATCTGGATATTGATTTAACCGCCACTACCAAATTGAAGTTGAATCTTCTCGGTACCTTGTCCGAATCTCGGATTCCGGGGGCTTCGGTTAACCTATGGGATATGATTTATTCGATTCCTTCTGCAGCTTTTCCGGTTCGTACGGAAGATGACAGTTGGGGAGGAAGTACTACTTGGGCGGGAACATCGAATCCTGTCGCACAATCGCAGGGAGCTGCTTATTCTAAAGGACACTCTCGCAGTTTGTTTGCCGACCTTACCTTGTCACAAGATTTATCTGGTTTGCTGAAAGGATTGGGAGCAAACTTTCGTTTAGCTTATGACAACTATTCCAATATTCTGGAAGACCATAGCAAGACTTATACGTATGCCGGTTATGCAACAAGCTGGACAACTAACGGTCCGTTTTATACTGCCATTTCAGGTGGCGAATCCAGTGAAATGGGTTCGGGTGCAGGTATTGACAACTGGGCGCGCCAATTTAACTTTGCAGGTAGTGTCGATTACAATCGCTCGTTTCGGAAGTGGGATGTGTATTCTCAATTCAAATGGGATTATGAGTATCGTGATTCATACGGATTGAACACTACTATTTATCGGCAAAATGTATCCTGGTATAATCATGTAGGTTTCTCTAATCGCTATTATTTGGATCTGGCATTGGTTGGCTCGGCCTCCAGTTTATTGGCACCGGGGCATAAATGGGCTTTCTCGCCTACCATTTCTGCTGCTTGGGTGCTTTCGGAAGAAAAATGGTTGAAAGATGTGTCTTGGGTGAACTTCTTGAAATTGCGCGCTTCGTTTGGAGTGATCAATGTTGATTATCTGCCTAAAGACGGAAGTACTACCATATATGACTATTGGGACCAGATTTATACGACTACTGGTACACAGTATAAGTTTAACAGTAGTTACGACTCTGAATTCGGAAGTACTATTATCGGGCGCCTGGCAACTGCTAATTCGACACATGAGAAAGCGTATAAATATAATGTTGGTGTTGATGCTATGTTGTTCAATGGATTGAATGTGACGGCAGAAGGCTATTATCAACGGAGAAAAGATATTTGGGTTTCTTCCGAGGGTAAATATACCGATGTACTGGGAGTTGATGCTCCGTTCGAGAATGCCGGAATCGTTGATAGCTATGGTATGGAACTAGGACTTAACTATACGAAAAGGTTAGGAGATGTAGTGTTTAATCTTGGCGGTAATTTTGCTTGGAATAAGAATGAAATTAAGGAACAACTGGAAGAACCGCGTTTGTATAAGAATCTTGTGCAAACAGGAAATCGGTTGGGCCAAGTATATGGAATGGTAGCTGAAGGTTTCTTCAAAGATAAAGAAGATATAGCAAACAGCCTTACACAAAACTTTACTACGGTAGTGCCGGGAGACATAAAATATAAAGATGTGAATGGAGACGGAATCATTGATGCTAATGACAAAACTGCTATTGGTTATAGTACGACAGCTCCGGAAATTTATTATTCTTTCCATTTGGGAGCCGAATGGAAAGGGATTGGGGTAGATGTAATGTTTCAGGGAACAGGTAACTATTCTGCTTTATTGAATACGAAGAGTATGTTTTGGCCATTGATAAATAATACGACACTTTCTACTCATTATTATGAGAATCGTTGGACACCGGAAAATCAAAATGCCAAATATCCTCGTTTGAGTTCACAGAGTAATGCCAATAACTATCAGGCTAATACGGTTTGGTTGGCAGACCGGTCATTCTTGAAGTTGCGTAATGCGGAGGTGTATTACAGATTCCCGAAAGAATTGATGAAGAAGACTAAGATATTGGGGAGTGCCAAGTTATATGTTAGAGGAACAGACTTGTTCTGTTCAGATCACATTGATGTGGCAGATCCGGAATGTTATGGTGTAGCGACTCCGCTGAATAAGAGTGTAGTAGTCGGTGTTACGATTGGTTTTTAATCATAAAAACAAAGCGAAAGAATGAAACTGAAAAACATTATCTACGGAATGATGTGTGTAGTCACACTCGGTTCCTGCTCAGATAAGATGGAATATCATGAGTACAATAACTATGATGAGGATTTTGTGAAGCTCAACTTCGGTAATGTGGGAGGGCTGATAACAAATATCTATTTGTCCATGGATGTGGACTTTGGAAACTATAGCGGGGCAATCCTTGGTTCTGCTACTGATGAGGCTGAATATGCTTATTCGGGAAATCAGATTGAAGATTTTTACAATGGTTCTTGGAGTCCGTCAAATGCTAAAAGTAGTATGTGGACGTCCTGTTATGAAGGGATAGCCAATTGTAATTTATATCTGGAGAAGTTTACCGGACTGACATTTCCCGAGTTGGCTTTGAACAGTGATTATGCACAACAAATGTTCCGTTATACCAATTACCAGTATGAGGTGCGTTTCCTTCGTGCATATTTCTACTTTAACTTGGTACGGCAATATGGAGATGTGCCGTTTAGCGACCATATATTAACAGCCGAAGAATCGAATACATTGTCGCGCAGACCGGCACAGGAGATTTTTGATTATATCATAGCCGAATGTGATGATATAAAGGATAAGATTATTGTCGATTACAGTAAACTGGGAGATATGGCATTGCCTAGTAGTCCGGCGGAAACAGGACGTGCCAACCGTAAAACGGTATTGGCCTTGAAAGCTCGTGCTGCGTTATATGCGGCAAGTCCTTTGTTTAACCCGACTGATAATAAAGATCTGTGGTATCGTGCAGCTAAAGCCAATAAGGAAATTTTAGATGACAGTAATGGATTTGCTGAAAAGGCAAAACTCTTAGTGGAGGATTATTCATCACTTTGGAGTAAGGATAATTACAATGACGCTACTAGTGAATTGATTTTTCTCCGTCGTGCCACTACTACCACTAATTCTTTTGAGGGATATAACTTCCCGGTAGGGTTGGAAAATTGTAAAGGTGGAAACTGTCCCACACAGACACTGGTGGATGCGTATGAGATGAAGGATACAGGGTTGCGCCCGGACGAGTTGGATAACTACGATCCTACTAATCCTTATTATACCAACCGCGACCCTCGTTTCTATTTGACTATTGCCAAGAATGGAGACGAAAAATGGCCTAACTGGAATACTGTTCCTCTGCAAACCTATCAGGGCGGATTAAATGCGGAACCTTTGAGTGGCGGAACTCCGACAGGTTATTATCTGAAGAAGTATTGTCAGACGGCAGTAGACTTGCGTGCCGGTACAGCTTCAAAGACCTATCATTCATGGATTACGTTCCGTTTTGGAGAGTTCTATTTGAATTATGCGGAAGCTGTATATAAGTATCTGGGTAGTCCGTATGCAACGGACAGTGAATTTACAACTTCGGCTGTAGATGCTATCAAAGTAGTTCGTACACGTGCCGGAATGCCCGGATTCCCTCAAGGGATGACCAATGATGCTTTCTGGAAGAAATATCAGAATGAACGTATGGTAGAATTGGCTTTTGAAGGACATCGTTTTTGGGATGTACGTCGTTGGAAGGAGGGGGACAAACATTTCAAGAACATTGTTGAAATGAAAATTACGAAAAATGGGGATGATACTTATACGTATGAGCGTAAGGTAAAAGAAAGAAGTTGGGATGATAAGATGTATTTCTTCCCGATTCCTCAGAGTGAAAAATCGAAAAATCCTAATTTGGAGCAGAATCCGGGTTGGTAACTTAACCGGAATACTGATGAATAGAAATAGGATATTCTTGCATAGAACGGATGTTTATAGAATAAAAAACGAAAGAAATGAAGATACATTATATAATATTGGGGCTGTTTTATTTGCTGGCTATAGTTGCTTGCTCAGATAATGACCCCGTCGTTGAAGTGAACAATGGCAATCAAACAGAAGAATTGCCTCCTCTGCCGACCGAAGTCATAACGGGTAGCCGCGCCATGTGGGTGAGTTATGATCCTATTTCGGCTTCTGATCCCAATAACGCATCAGGGATTGCATCCGCATTGATTAGCTGGAGATTATTGAAGACCGATCCGTCTAATGTTGCTTTTGATATTTATAAATCAGTAGACGGTGAGACGGAAGTGAAATTGAATGAAGAACCTATTTCAAATACGACTTCCTGGGTGGATGCAGATATTGATGTATCAAAAACGAATGTATATCGGGTTACTCTTGCTAATCAGGCTGAAACGCTTTGCGATTATACATTTACTTCTGAAATGGCAGAAAAGTTTTATCATGAAATTAGATTAAACATGAATGTACCCGATGCATCGATTACATATTCTCCTGATGACATTCAGCTAGGTGACTTGGACGGTGACGGTGAATTAGAGATTGTGGTGAAGAGAGAACCATACGACGGAGCGAATATGGGAGTTTGGTTTAATGGTACTACTCTGTTGGAAGCATATAAAATGGACGGGACTTTCTTGTGGAGGATTGATTTGGGAATTAACATCCGTTCCGGATCACATTATACTTCTTATATCTTGTATGATTTTGATGGTGACGGTTTGTGTGAAATTGCTTTCCGTACTTCCGAAGGTACAAAGTTTGCCGATGGCAAGATTATCACTGACGCAAATGGGAAAGTGAATGATTATCGTAATCGTCAAACAGATGGTAAAGGTTGGTACTCCGGAGCGGCTATTGCGAGAGATCAGAATGACCCGTCTACAGCTACTACTTGCGGTTTGATAATGGAGGGTCCCGAATATATCTCTATTTGCAGGGGATATGACGGACGTGAAATAACTCGTATAGATAATATTCCACGTGGAGGAGAAGGATCGAAAGTATCACGTGCCAAGTATTGGAGTGAATATTGGGGAGATGATTTTGGCAATCGTATGGATCGCTTCTTTATCGGTGTTGCTTATTTGGATGGTATTCCTGATGAAACAACCGGAGCGCGAGTGGCTAATCCTAGTTTGATAATCAGTAGAGGTATTTATAAGAATTGGCAGGTTTGGGCACTTGACTTAAAAGGTAATGAATTGGTTCCACGTTGGAAGTTTGATACAGCAGATCATTCGTCTAAATGGTTAGGGATGTGTTCACACTGTTTCCGTGTTGCTGATTTGGACGGTGATGGAAGGGATGAGATTTTGTATGGTTCGGCAGCTATTGACGATAATGGAAGCGAGTTATGGTGTAGTGGGAATGGGCATGGAGATATATTGCATGTCGGAAAATTCATAAAAGACCGTTCCGGATTGCAGATTGTTGCTTCTTTTGAAGAGTCAAAAGATTATGAAGGTCAGGGAAATGGATATGCCTGTCAGGTGATGAATGCAAGAGATGGTAGTATGATTACCGGTCATGGACGAAATTTACCGGCAGATGCAAGTGATGTTGGGCGTTGTATAGTAGCGGATGTTGATCCGGATAGTCCGGATTTTGAATATTGGTCTTCTACACAAGAAGGTATGTTTAGTTGTAATGGTACCGGATTGGTTTCTACTACATATCCTACTGGAATTGGTAGCGGAGTGATGTATAATGTGGCTATTTATTGGAGTGGTCAGTCTACTAGGGAAATGTTAGACCGCGGTTGTATTGTGAGCTATAAAGCGAATCCTGATGTAAACAAGTCAAATAAGAATCGTCTGATATCTTTTGACCTTTATGGTAGTAATCAGGGAAATCATGCCTCAAAATATAATCCTTGTTATTATGGTGATTTTTTGGGTGATTACCGTGAAGAGGTGATTTTAGGCTCAAGTGATTATAAATCAATCTATATATTCTCAACGAATCATCCTACTACACACCGTCTGCCACACTTGATGACCGACCATAACTATGACATGTCTCAGGCTATGCAGAACATGGGATATAATCAGGGAACTAACCTAGGTTATTATGTAGGTGCCGAAACTTTGAAGTCATCCGAAACGGAAGAACCGAAAGAATAAGAAAAATCTTATTCTATTTAGTATAAGTTTATAAGGAAAGAACAATCCGGTTACAGTATCGGGTTGTTCTTTTTACATATTTGAACGAATCGCCATATATATGGATAATATTCTATTTCTTAATTGAACGGCTCTCCCTACCTTTGTAAGGTGAGATAGCAAATATACATATGAAAAAACTCTTTATCCTTTTGTTCCTCTTCATCACTTTAGGAACAAACGCACAAAACAATAAAGTTTCCGGCCTCAACGCCCGCCAGTTTCATAAATATTGGAAGGTAGAGTCGGAATCTCCGGATTATAAAGTGACATTTCAGGGTGATACCGCTGAAATACTGTCTCCTAAAGGCCTTACCTTATGGAGGAAAGAAAAGATGAACGGACGGGTAACCATTGAATATGATGCGTGTGTAGTTGTAGAAAAAGAAGGAGACCGTTTGAGTGACCTGAATTGCTTTTGGATGGCTTCGGACCCCAAACATCCTGATAATATATGGAAACGTGGGAAGTGGCGTAGCGGAATCTTTCTGAATTGTTATTCTTTGCAACTCTATTACATGGGATATGGTGGAAATTATAACTCTACTACACGCTTCCGTCGTTATGACGGCAATGAAGCAGGAATCACAGATCCCAAAGTACGTCCTGCCATACTGAAAGAATATACAGATACCGAACATTTGCTAAAAGCGAATCACTGGTATCACATTAAGATAACAAATGAAAATAATAGGGTTAGTTATTACATAGACGGCAAGCGACTGGTGGACTTCCGCGATGCCGAACCTCTGACAGAAGGATGGTTCGGCTTTCGCACCACCTTATCCCGTACCCGTATTACAAACTTCCGCTACGAATGTTTGCCATCCCAAACGTCTACTGTTCCTTTACATTGGATCGGCAATACTCCTGAACAAGACAAAGCTGTAAGTTTCGGAGTTCCTTTTGATGAAGGCTACCTATTTCCTGAAACTTCATTGCGACTAAAAACAGATAGAAATCAAGAGATTCCGGTAGATACTTGGCCATTGGCTTACTGGCCGGATGGTTCCGTGAAATGGAGCGGAGTTGCCGGAGTCATTCCTGCCGGAACAGAAAGACTGACATTGGAAAAAGCCCCCCGGAAAGCAAAAACTATCAATAAACAGCCTAATGCTTCTATTGCAATCACTGAAACGCCTGAAAATATTCAAATTGAAACAGGGCTAATTTCCGTATTTATTCCCCGACGCGGAGATTTCCTGATTGATAGCCTATTGTATAAAGGAACTAAAGTAGGAGAGAAAGCGCGTCTGATTTGTAATACTCAAAGCGAGCCGATTCAAGAAAATACATCTCAAATATCTTTTACTCATTACATAGGGGAAATAAAATCAGTAACCATAGAACGTCTGGGCTCTGTACGGGCACTTGTAAAGTTGGAAGGGATACATCGGAACAGGAATAAGGAGATTGATACGAATCACTCTGAAGAGGAAGGGAACTATGCGAATCACTCTGATATGAACAAACGGAATAACCGTGAGTGGCTTCCTTTTGTGGTACGTCTCTACTTTTATGGTGGCAGTGAACAGATCAAAATGGTACATAGTTTCGTCTATGACGGAGATCAGAAGAAAGATTTCATTCGTAGTTTAGGTATCCGTTTCGACGTTCCTATGCGTGAAGCTCTGTATAATCGTCATATTGCTTTCTCGTGTGCAGATGGAGGAGTGTGGAGCGAGCCGGTACAACCATTGGTAGGGCGTCGCATACTCACTTTAAATAAGGCAGATAATAAGAAAAACAGTAATGAAAAGAAGGACGCACAACAAGTGCCAACAGATGAACCCTCCCTGCAACAACAGCAAATGGAAGGCAAACGTATTCCACC
>OGXU01000447.1_pt1 | contig 24917 bp, 21 predicted proteins | sample 1576381 | NCBI WGS metagenome assembly OGXU01 (sample SAMEA3541544, study PRJEB24748) | human gut metagenome | biome: human gut; feature: human-associated habitat; material: faeces | place: China | collected 2012 | reverse complement strand
CAGGCATCTAACAACACACCTGTACCTTCGACATTAGTTTTAGTAAAAATAGCCGGAGACTTGATAGAAGTATCAACGTGGCTCTCTGCTGCAAAATTTATTACTGCGTCGAACTTATACTGCGCAAAACATCTTTCTACAAATTGCTCATCACAAATATCGCCTTGGATGAAAGTGAAATTATTTAATTTAACGACATCTGCCAGCGCCGCCATATTAGCAGCATAGGTCAGCTTGTCCAAACATACAATTTCATCACTCGGATACTGCTGCAAATGCCAATTTATATAATTACTGCCAATAAACCCGGCACCGCCGGTAATCAATAAACACATAAGTACCTCTTTATTTTTATATTTGCTACCGCTCTATTATATAGCAAAACACCGCACTGGAAAAGTGCGATGTTTAAATAATATTACGATTTAAATAAGTCTAATTTGTTCTTTTTTAAAATATACCACATTAACACAGTTACATAAATCTCGACAAAAAGAATAACGGAACTCGCACCAATAGCTTGATAGAAATAAATAAACGGTAATACTGCTACTATATTTAAAATTGCAGCTGTTACTAAAATTTTACTAAAGATGCTCTGCATCCCGAATGTTAGCATTGTTTGCACTCCAAATATATTACTCAACGAAATAATAAATGGTAGAAATGACATAATCCGCAGCATTAAAATAGACTGATCATAGCCGTTTCCAAGCAATAACCACACCACTTCTTCTGCAAAAATAAATAATACTAAAGATAAAATAAAACTGCTACCACCAAGAATAAACAAAACTTTTCTTATAAAAGCTAAAGCTTTTTCATGCGATGTTTCTGCCAATTTACATATATGCGGATAAACGGCCTGTGATATTGGTGCAAATAATGCAGTAATATTATCAACGATTTTTTTTGCTCCGCTAAAATAGCCTACTACTGTGTTGTTTGTTAATATGCCTAAAAATATAACATTGCTGGCGGTGTACATGTTTATGGCTATCGTTGATGTAAAAATTGTCCAACCGCTTATTAATTGTTGCTGTACATCATTCCATACAGGCCTACGAATTACTTCACGATATTTTCTATAAATAATAATCCATGAATAAAGCCCTGCAATACACGGTACAACAGCTTGAAAAAAAGCTGCCAACAGATAATCTGATGGTGTTTTTACAAAGAAAAAAATACAAATCACACTTGCTGTTCGTGCCAATATATTTGCAAATGATATATAACGCATTTCTTGAATTCCCTGAAAAAACCAAATTGGAAATATCACATTACCAATTACCATCACAAACCAAACACCATAAAGGTATAAATCAACGGCATTATTTTTGAACAGGCATAACGAATAAAAAACAAATAAAAATATTACCATGGAGACAACGAGCAGCAATAACTTACCATAAAAAATAGCAGCAAATACCTTGCCTCTTTTTTTTGTCTCATCATTTTTAGCAATTTCTCTTGGGGCAAGTAAATTGAACCCATAGTCGGTAAACAATACAAAATATTGTATTATACCCTGAGCAAAAACTATTGCTCCAAATTTTTCAACTTCTAACACGCGGGTAAGATAGGGAAAGGTTATGAAAGCCAGAAGATATTCCAACCCCTTAATACTAAACAGCGATATTATGTTTTCAAATAATTTATTATTTACATTGAACATAAAAAATATTTAGCATCTTTCCTCTATTATTTTTTCAACTTGATCTAATACATTCTTTGTATAATAACCAGCAGTTACATTTTTTTGTAACATTAATATATTTTCTTTGTACTGCTCATATTTTTCTAATTTTGTTTTCTCTATAGCCGAAGAAATTTCAAACAAGCTTTTGATAGTAAAACCAATATCATATTTCCTAACAAAATCAGCAATAGCAGCTTCTTCCCACACAATAACAGGTAACCCTGCGGCAATATACAGCGAAAGTTTATGTGGATTATTATACCTCATATAATTTCCAAAAGGTCCACTACAAGTATCTATTTCCCCACCATCCCAAATTAAGCCAAAGCTGCCTTTAAGCCTATACGGAATCTCATCAGGGCCGAAACTACCACAATATTCCACATTTTCCACATTAATAGACTTCTTATCAAAATTAGGTCCATACAAATTAAATTTGATTCTCAGTTTTTTCAATTCTTTATTTTTTAAAAATTCGCTTTTCCCTAAATTCCCCGCAAAAGCAATTTCTTTATTTAATACATATATTTTTTGTGGTATTGCTTCATCCAATAAATAATCAAATAATTCAATATTAACTACTTTATTTTTTAATCCAAGCTCTCGCAATTTCATTTCCATTTTTGGATTATGTAGTATTACAATATCTGCTTTATTCAACCTTTTTATTTCATTGCTAATCATATCATTGCCAAAATTTCTTAATGCATCAGTATCATGGACAAACATTATTGTTTTATTATTTCCAATCAAATTTTCAAGAACATTTTTTACAAAAATATTAAAGTAAGAAGGTATCTGAAGGATTACATATTTATTTTTTACATTAAGACATTTTAAAATACATTTTAACGTATCAACATCAAAAATATAACTTATTTTTTGCCAAAATGTTTTAAATTCAATTTGGTCAAAATTTACAACAGGTTTCCCATAGCGAATGCTCAATATACTATCAATATCTAACCTGGCTTTATTACCAGCGTGATTATTTTTGATTGGTCTTTCTCCTACAAATATTAAATGTTTAAACATATAATGCTCATCCTTAAATTTAAAATCAATTTGTATAAAAATCTTCTATTTTTTTTATCTCTGTTTTTATATCATAACCAGCAGCAGAAATTTCTTTACTCATATCTTTGCGATCAATATTACTATTTTGTAATATTTGCTCTGCCCACTTTTCAGGTGCAGTATCAAGTGATACAAAATGCGCTAAATCAGTAATGCCTAATTCTTCCGTAATAGTATCGGCAAAAAAACAAGGTAATCCTGCTGCTTGCGCTTCAATTCCAACAAGTGGCAATCCCTCAAATTTAGACGGTAAAACAAAACAATCCATTGCCTGCATTAAATCTGAGATATCATTACGCAGACCTAAAAATTTCACATGTTCAATTATGCCTATATCGTGTGCCTTTTTCTGTGCCGCTTCCAAATAGCTTCTATCTTCAACAATATCTCCTACTAAAAGCAAAATTGCAGAATTATTTTTTTTACATATCTCTGAAAAAATATCAAGCAAAAAAACATGATTCTTTTGGAAAGAAAAACGTCCAATATGCCCCACTACAAACTTATTGGATAAATTCATTGTTTTCCTCAAATCGTGTCTTGACTGTAAATTAAACTTAAACTTTTGGCAATTTATAGAATTATGTACTATTTTAAAATTAACATCATTTCCAAACATCCATTTACCAGCAATTTTAGAACAAGCCCAAAAATCGCTGACGGTAAATCTCATTATTAATTTATTTACAACGATTAATAATTTCCTCAAAAAAGTTATTTCTAATTCATCACCTGAGTTATGTGAATGCAGTATACGTTTTTTTATTCCAAATATTTTTGCACACAGCAAAGGAAAAATATAATACATATGACAGGTATTCAGAACAACAGCATCATATTTTTTTCTATTTACAAATAATAACTCAACAACTGTTCTGTAATGTTTTAATGGATTCCTCCTTCTCGGAACCACAGAAAATATTGCACCGCCATTAGAATGAATGTATTCACAGAACGCTATTTTTTCATCATCAAACAGTGTTAAGAAATCGTAATTTATTTGCTTTTTATTTATATTTTTATATTGTTCTATCAAATAAGTTTCCATGCCCCCAATGTTAGAGGTCATTCCTATTTGTAATACATACGTCATACTATTATGCATAAAACTAATTCCTTTACTATTTTCAATATTGATGCACATTCTACTAAATTTATTTTTCATTCTAAAATCTAATAATGCTCAATATATATTTTTTCCATATTCTTTATTTCTGTTTTTATATCATAACCAGCGGCAGAAATTTCTTTACTCATATCTTTGCGATCAATATTACTATTTTGTAGTATTTGCTCCACCCACTCTTTAGGTGTAACTTGCAGCGGTATAAAATGTGCTAAATCAGTAATACCTAATTCTTTAGTTATAGTGTCGGCAAAAAAACAAGGTAATCCTGCAGTTTGAGCTTCAATCCCAACAATGGGCAGTCCTTCAAACCTTGATGGCAATACAAAACAATCCATTATTTGCATCAACTCTGGAACATCTTTTCTATTTCCTAAAAATAAAATTTTATCATATAGTTTTTTTTCTTTAACCAAATCTTTTATATTTTGCAAATTATCACCATCGCCAATTAAAACCAGCTTAGAATTTGGTCTTTTCAAAAGAACTTCAGCGAATATTTTCAATAGATATTCATGATTTTTTTGATAAGTAAATCTGCCTATATGCCCTACACAAAAAGTTTCAGCTTCTATACCCAACTCTAAGCGTTTTTTCTCTCGTATATTTATTGAAAAAATATACTTTTCAATTTCTATAGCATTATGAATAATCATATATTTATTAAAATCAGCAATGGATTTTCCAAACATCCATTTCGCTGCTGGAATAGAACATGCCAAAAATACATTTGCAATTTTAGCTATCAATAATTTTCCAAATCTATGGATATTTTCTTTTGCAAATCTGGCCAAAAATCTTTTATCATCAATTTGTGTACTATGTGAATGAATAATTATAGTTTTTATACCAATAATTTTGGCAACTATAATTGGTAAAACATTGGCATAAGATAAGTTAAGATGAATTATCTCATATTGCATTTTTTTCTGTATTTCAAACAATTTCTTTACATATGAAAAAAAATGTATCGGCTTAGGAATCTGATAAAAATTTGCTCCTATTTTTTCGAATTCATTTTTAAATTCTAATTTATCGTCATAAGTAATGAAATCAAACTGTATTTTACTTTTATCGATAAAACGATAATTTTGACATATATACCAAGTTAATCCACCGTTGTCATTTGTGACGGTAGCCTGCAATATCCTGATAACTCTTTTCCCTCCCATAATTGCCCCTCTTTATCATCAATAAAATTTCCTTCTCAAAAACTTCATTCCCTTATCAATCCAGTCTATTTTCTCTAAAAAAACAATATCGATTTCTTTTGTGTTCAACGCCTGTTTTTCTAACCACACATTAAACAAACGCTCACTTATGAACCCAAATACTCTTGCTTCATACTGGCTATAGCTGCTTATATCTATCCTTTTTTCAAGTTCAAACAAAATAGTAAATAACCACTGACAGTATTCATCAAACTTTTCTTTTTTCATTACGAACATATTGAAAATATGTAATTTAGTTCTTCTCATAACTTTACAAAAAGCTTCACTATATTCTGGATAAAGTTCTGCTACTATTTGTTCCGTAAGTGCCAGATCATTTTTATTATGCGCATGCTCATATTGGCTGCGCACTGTTTCTATAAAATAGTTGCGTTGCTTCGGTAAAATAACGTCATACTGTTTTAAGAGTTTTTCATAATCTGTTCTCTGCAGTATTGCCAGTTTCTTCTTTTCCATGTCACTACCGCTCACTGTATGTGCAAAATAGCGCCGATAATGGCACAATCCTATATAATCGCATTTTAGATTTTTCCAGGCCCAATAGAGTCCTGTCAGTTCACAGTAATTAGTATTTTTAGAAGAAATATTATCGCCTGTATTATCTCCTACGTAACCTAAATCTGCTTTACCTGCTCTCCCTACGTGTATAGGTAAGTAAACATCATCTTCAGGCATCCAGTATTTTTTATGGGTAGCGACAAGTATTTTTATGTCCACTTCTATACCAATTCCTTTTCTGCAAGTTTCAAGGCACTGTCTATTACTGTATCCATATCATAATATTTGTATTCACCCAGACGTCCGCCAAATATGATCTTACTTTTTTTTTCTGACAACGCTTTATATTCTGCATATAATTTACTGTTCTTTTCATTATTTACCGGATAGTATGGTTCATCGCCTACATTCCATTCACTGCTGTATTCACGGCTGATCACTGTTTTAGGCAAATCATTACCGTTTTTATCTTTACCAAATTCAAACCATTTGTGCTCTATAATCCGCGTCCAAGGAGTTTCACTATCAGTGTAGTTCACTGCTGCATTACCTTGGAAATTGGCTTTATCCATGATCTCGTTCTCAAATCTGACAGAACGATATTCCAACGCTCCAAGCTGATAACCAAAATAAGCATCTATCGGTCCTGTATATACTACTTTTTTTGCAAGTTGATCCAAGTCAGCTTTATTTTTCAAATAATCCACATTAAGCTGTACTTCTATATCCTGCAGCATATTTGCTACCATATTGGTATAGCCGCCAATGGGAATTCCCTGGTACAGAGCATTAAAATAATTATTATCAAATGTCAGGCGTACCGGTAACCTTTTGATAATAAACGCCGGCAATTCATTACATGGCCTGCCCCATTGCTTTTCTGTATAACCTTTGATCAGCTTTTCATAAATATCAGTACCAACAAGTGAAATGGCCTGTTCTTCTAAGTTTTGCGGTTCTGTTATCCCGGCTTTTTGTTTCTGATCTTCAATTTTTTCCGCAGCTTCTTCTGGGGTTACTACGCCCCACATTTTATTAAAGGTATACATGTTAAATGGCAGCGAGTACAATTCTCCATAATAGTTAGCTACCGGCGAATTGGTAAAACGGTTAAATTCTGCAAAATGATTGACATACGCCCAAACATGTTTCAAATTGGTATGAAAGATATGAGCACCATAAATGTGAACGTTGATACCCTCTATTTCTTGCGTATAAACATTACCTGCAATGTTTGGCCTTTTATCTATAACTAGGACCTTCTTACCTTTTTTATTTGCTTCACAGGCAAATACACTGCCAAATAAACCACTGCCAACTACCAGATAATCATACATAAACCATCACCTGCCTACCATTGCTTATTATTTTGCTAAATATTTATAAAAAACACTTTCTTTGTATTTATCAGATAAAAAGTTCTCAAAATCTTTTACAGTCTTATCACTTAAAGTACCATTTATATTATGAGGATCCAACAATACCGCTCTTTTCCCTTCCAAATAGCAGCATCTTAAAGAGTTAGTTATTTGCATAAGCGGTGTAAGCATGGCAATACTTAGCGCTATTATCAAAAATAACTGCTTCCCATAAAAGCACTTTTGGTCCCATGCCAGTAAAATTTCTTTCGTTACCAATAGCATTACCACAATAAACGGCGCCATAGATGCATTCATATTTAAATCCGGACCAGCGCCTACTCTAAAAAATGGGAATATTAACAATAAAACTCCACTGATCCAGAACAAAGGATTCTTTTTATTATTTTCATAAATCAAAAAATAATATATTCCAAAATATACCAGATAATATAACAGCAATAACCCCACTCTCATTAATCCATATTCATGCAACGGAACATAAAATATACTGTATTTTTCATTACCTGCCATTAAATTAGCCGTAAAGTAAAAATAAAAAACAGGTAAAATCGTGACTGACGCACAAATGTTAGGTAAACTAAAAACTTTTTTTGCTAAATATTTATAACCATTATCACTAATAATATCTTTATATTGATAAGCAAACATTCCCAACATTAACCCCAAAAGGCCAATGAATCCTAATGGTGAATATGGCAAAACTAATAATCCTATAACGGCATAATACTCTATTTTATCTTTGAATTTTAAAAACAAAAGCGTTCCTATCCCAACTGGAATAAACTGATTATATACATTAGAAACTGCATCAAATGTAGTCCGTATAAAATAATTCAAAGGGTAACCATTATATTCTCCACCAGTGAATAACCATGTATTAAACCAATTATATGCATCTATCTGAAAAGCAGTTTTAGCAAAAATACTTTTGGGCAGCATACCTAATATATTCATCCCACTCCAAAAAAGAAAAATAAAACAGACAACAACCATTTGATTTTTCTTTACTTTAAGATAATCACATATCAATAAGAAAAATAACGTTAGTCCTAAATAGGTCCAGGCAAATAAAACTATATAACTACCAGTTCCTTCCAAATCAAATAAAGAAGAAATACCCGCCGGTACAAGCCAATATGTTATGTAATAAACTAAGGCGCTATCCGAGTATTCATAAATAACAGGCCAAGGATACTTTATAAGGTCCTGATAAATAGCATTGCGCCATGGAATATCTATGCCGCTCGCGGAAATAAATCCACCATGACCAGTAGAAAAAAGAAATAACAATATAATAAGTAAATAATTAGCAAATCTTATATTTTTTTTTAAATCCAATATTTTGAAAAAAGATAAATACGTTGCAATAAATAATACCGAAACTACAAAAAAACTAATTTTAATATTTAAAAATGTTAGAAACAGTAAAAAAACTGGCAGCGCTAAATATATTAGGCTCATGAATCTTGAATTTAAAATTTTATCAAACATAAATCTAATCATAATATACACACTATTCCATCAAATTTCTGTATGGTCCTACATATTTTAAAAATATGCAACTATCAGTATTTTTGACTTTCAATTTTATTTCTAAGTTATCCATATAATCATCTGGACATATTGGAACATAAATCATATATTCACCATAGTTATCCAAAACTACACCTTTTTTCAATATGTCATTTATATAAATTTCTAAATAAATATTAGACGGATACATTATTGCTTTATCAATTAATTTACAATTTACAAGTAATCCATTATCCTTTATTTCTTTTGAAAATAAATTTATTATACATTCATTTTTAAAATACTTATATTCACCATTTTCCATATGTACTCCTTTTATAGATCTATACATTTTCTTATCTACTGGAATAAAATATTTTGCTGGTTCATATAATCGATAAAAATACATCATACTTGTAACTAATGTAAAAAATGCTGTTATTAACAATTGTATTTTTACTTTTCGACTAATTTCCAAACTTTTAAAACAATCAATTAATAATGTGCAAATCATTAACAACAGTCCAATTTGTTCAATTACTGTAGATATTTTCAATGCATAAAAATCATTTCCAAAACATTCAATAAATATTGGTATTTTTAAATTAATTACTGGAATAAATAATAGAGCGAAAAGAAAACTATACCATAAATTAAGTTTTGATGTTTGATAATTACGCTCTAAGAATAAAGCTAAAGGTATTACAAAATAGCATATATTATAAATTATTGAGACACTAGGAACTAAACATATTATAGAACAAAGTAATGCTATTACTTTCCAATATTGAATGTTCTTGTTTAAAATAACGTTCAATATTGAAACAACAAAAATCATAAAAGTTAGCGGAAATACAAAATACTCTAAATTAATATTGAGCAATTTACTCCAGACACCAAATGTACTAGACAAGTTAATCAATACACCATATCCAAAATTCAAAATACCAGCTTCAGTTATCCAGTAGCCTTGAAAAATTTCATTAGCCGTCATTAAATTTTCAATTAAATTAAAAATATTTCCATCAGTAAAAATAAAAGGTATATTAAATATAATTATTCCTAAAAACAAACATTTAAAGCTTTCTTTATACATTTTTTCTCTAAGTAAAAGGATTCCAAATAAAGCAGGAGTAATTTTTATACCTGCTGCAATAGATAGAGAAACATATGATAAAATTTTTATTTTACTATTATCCATTCTATAGAACTTAATAAATAAAATAGTAAAAATTATAGATAAAATTAGTGAGTTACCTCTTTCAAGTAAAAATAAAAAAGGCAAAGAAAAAAATAATGTCCAAAAAAATAAGTTATATCTTTTTATTTTTATTAGTTTTAATGAGCCATAAAACAAACTATAAACTATAAAATTATAAATTAAAAATACCAATGCTCCTAATTGACTTACTCTAGCATTAATTGGATTATTATGAAGAAGAACAAATCTACCAATAAATCCATATAATGCATTTATTAAAGGTGGATATATAACCATATTTTCATAGGGAGACATTCCATATTGAATACTATTAAAAAAATCCATAAACACTTCAGTTCTATGTTGATGAAGCATAGCCCTAATAGTCTCACCTCTAGAAAAATATGCAGCTATTAGTGATATAAAAAATGAAGAAAACATAAAAGCATAAAACAACACTTCATGTTTAGGCAAATTATATTTTCTAATAAGATGTTGCGAAAAAACAATAACTGTAACTATTGCTAAAGAAGAAAAAAAATTGATTGCATATAAATAATTAAATTTTATATATTTTATTATTTCTTTTTTATATAATTCATTATCTAAAAAAGAAATAATAATACTACCTACACTTAACAATACAATATATAATATTATACAAAAAAATATTTTCTTATATTTCATTATTAACCTACCATGTAAAAAATAATAATAGAATTATTTAATATTAAATTAAAAATTAATCCGCTTTTCTTCCACTACTAAGGGGCGTCTCATTATTTTTGTATTGATGTTCATAATATATTCACCTAACAACCCAATAAAAAATAGCTGTACTGATCCAGTAAAGAATATCCCGATAAGCATCGGTATAGTACCTAGAGGGAAATCGTCCCACCAAATCAATTTTGCAAATAGATAGCCAAATGCAATCAACATATTTAAAGCGGAAAATATAAATCCAAATATTGTCGCTAATCTTAATCCAATTTTTGTATATGAAGTAAAACTTAACATTGCTGCATCGTATAATTTATACCAATTATTATGAGTTGTACCGCTTCTCCGTTTAGCTTGCTTATAATAAATGTCTTTTCGAAGTACTCCTAATTCTGCAACAACCCCTCTCAAGAATGGACTAGGATCATCTAATCGTTTCAATATATCTATAAAACTTTTATCATATAAACCAAATCCAGTAAAGTGCTCTATTTGTTCTATATCAGACATTTTTTTTATTATTTTATAATAGCAAGAACGTAAAAAATACATAACTCCATTTTCTTCACTACTATTTTTTATCGCTGATATAATTTTATATCCTTTTTCCCATTCCTTAACAAACAACGGTATCATATTAACTGGATCTTGAAAATCACAACTCATCAAAATTGTACAACTACCAGTACTTTGCAGCAATCCATAATACGGAGAATTAAATTGTCCAAAATTTTTAGCATTAAAAATAGCTTTTATTTTTTTATCTGTCATACAAATTTTTTCTAAAATATCACGTGTGCCGTCAAAAGAATGATTATCAATAAAAATTAATTCATAATCATAATTTGGTAAATTTATTATAAATTCATTTTTAATTTCTTTACTAATATCCTCTACATTATTACATTCATTGAAGCAAGGAATCACTATGCTAATTTTTTTCATTAATATTATCCCTTCTTATCTAAATGCCCAAAATTTATTTAGGAAAAAATTTAATGGTATGGTAATAAGTAAAACTAAAATTGGCGCTATTATTTTACTAATATTAAATTGGCTAACTAAAATATAAAGTGCTATTATATTCAAAAAAAATGATAATGCATATGAAACATATGTTTTAAAAATAACTTTTATAATTTTTTCTTGACTATTAAGAAAAACATATTTATTATTCCAATAAAAAGAATTCATTACACTTATTGCCCACGAAAGGATATTAGCCAACAAATAATTAATACCATAAAACAAAAGAATATAGTATATAAAAAATCCAACAACTGTGTTTGTTAAACCAACAATACCAAATTTTATAAATTGTACAATACTATTAATATGAACAATATTTTTCATCTTATTTTTTCTCTCTAGATTTTATCCAATCTATAGTTTCCTTTATTCCAACATTAAAATCATATTTATATTCATATCCCAAATTTGTAACTATATCATGGTTATCAATACTCAAGGACATAACTTGCTTATTTGCATAAGGAATTTCTCCAAATTTCAACATTATTTTAGGATCAATATTATCTTTTATAACTTCTATATAATACTTTAATGGATAAGATTTACCACGTCCAACGAGATATATTTTTCCTTCTAATTCTTCTTTGCTACCTAATAAGAAAAAAATTTTACCAGCATCTTTAACATATAAATAATCCCAAATCTGCTCAGCTTTTGTAAATTTCGCTTCTCTACCATTTAAAAATGCTGTGATTGCAGATGTAATCATAGTATTATCATTTTCATATGGTCCATACACACTAGCAATTCTTGCCCAAATATGTTTTATCCCATAAATTTCCGCCTTTATTTTACTCATTTGACATGCACAAAGCTTAGCTACTCCATATCCATTTTCTGGATTTACTGGAGTAGAATTATTTATTAATCCTTCTACCCTTCCGTACTCAGCTTGCGATCCAGCTCCAACGAATATTTTACAACCACACAAGTGTGCTAAATCAAGTGCGTCTAAAGTATTTTTTATATTTCTAACCTGTATTTTCATATCATTACGCATAGTGGTTCCTTCCCAAGCGAAATGATAAAAGACATCACAATCGGTAATTATATTCTCTTTTGCTTTAACAAAATTATCTATATCCACTTTAATTATATGTACTAAATCATGTTTTATTATATTATCAATGCGATTTGAATTAGGATGGGTAATAGCATATATTTCAACATTATTTTTTATGCATTCATCTATTAATGCATGTCCAATAGCACAAGTTGGACCAGTAATAATTATTTTTTTCATTTCTTTCTCCTTATTTAATATTTAAAAAGCCTATTAACTTTTCAACAGACTTTTCAATTTCATCTATTTTAATATTTTTAAATATTTTTAAGGTACAATCTTTGTCAAGTAAAATAGCAGTAATTGATTCATCTGTCTGTTTTTTATCCTTTCTTATAGCTTTTATTATAATATCTAGTTCAAACCAATCAATATTAATATTAATATCATGAAGAATTTTTTTGCAAACCTTTCCTATTCTTTCCGCATACTCTTTTGTAATATATCCTCTTTGTAAGGAAAGATTATTTGCAGTAATCATACCCAATACTACGGCAGAACCATGTGGAATTTCATAATTACTAACAGCTTCATATGCATGCCCAAAAGTATGTGCAAAATTAAGCAAAATTCTCTCATCTTTATCAAATTCATCTTTTTCAATAAACCATTTTTTAAATTTTAAAGATGTCTTTATATATTCAACTAATTTAACATAATTGTGCTCCAATATATATTCTATATCTGTTTCAATCTTATTAATGCCATCTTGACCTGCAATAACACTAAATTTTACAACTTCCCCTAATCCACTGCAATAATCCTTTGATGTCAACGTTTTAAAAACTTGAGGATATATTAAAATTTCATCTGGAGGATAAAATGACCCTAATAAATTTTTAAAACCTTTGTAATTTAATGAAGACTTACCACCTATACAACTATCACATGCTGCAAGTAAGGTTGTTGGATAAAAAGTCCATTTTATACCTCTATATAAAGAGCTGGCCACAAATCCTGTTATATCCTGTGTTATTCCACCACCGATAGATACTAAATGCGTATTTCTCTTAGCTCGCATATTGGTCATAAGTTCACAAATTTCAAGTACAGTACACATATTTTTTTTACTTTCCAATGCATCTAATAAATACAATCGTTCTTTTGGAAATTGAGGTAGTTGATTTTTATACAGATTATACACAATCTTATCAATTACAAAGAAAGTCTCTTTGCATTTCGCCAATACAATAACAGACTCTAAATCGTTAACAAATTGAACATTATAATTTTTAAACTTTGATTTAATACTCATACTATTAGACATATATGAACACTTCCCAATTCTAAGTTCTTTCTATAAGTTCTATCCAATTGCCTTCTACATCCTGGCAAAAACAGCACTTATTACCATTACTAAAAATATGAATGTCAGTACAGGCTTTACCGCCATATCGAATGACTTCCCGAATAATTTTTTCAATATTATTTACTCCAAAACAAATATGCATTGTGCTGGTTCGATAAAGTACAATATCCCTCAAATTCTTTATATTATCTTCACATGGAATTATAACCTCGATTAATTCTAACATATCACCTACACCACTTACTTTGCCTCGTTCAGTAATCAGTTTGCTGATCCTTATCGTCGAATTTTCTATTTTTAATATATCTTTCACTAAGGCATCAGACTGTTCCAAATTTTCACAGACAATAAGCATGTTAAAAACATGCTTATAAAATTCAGTCATTGTTTCTAGATTATTAACATAAAGCCCAACATGCCGTAATTCAACCACATTCTTCACCCACTTATTCAGTTACTAAAGGAATATACATATTTTTCTCTAATTCTTCTCTTGGTAAAAAAGGTGCTAGATCTTCAAGTGGTGGACTAATTAAAGTTCCATCTTCAAGTTTTTTAGTCGCAGATTTAGGTTCGAATAACTGAGATGTAGAAACAATCACTTCACAAAACACGCTTGTTTTTAAATTTATAATATTATCCACTATTGATCCTAACTTGTTATTATTATCAATTTTAAAATATGGTATACCAAACGCTTCCGCCAATTTTTCAAAGTCAGGGAATCCCAAATCTCCACTTTCAGCCCCCACTCCAATTAGACCATTATGAAAAATATTATTCTGTGTTTGTCGAATTTGATGATAGCCATCATTATTAATAACGAATAATTTTATTGGCAATTTATTTGTTACAACAGTTTGCAGCTCCTGAAGATTCATCATAAGACTACCGTCACCTTCAATACAGATAGTAGATTTATTCCCATTTGCTATGCACGCACCAATTGCAGCCGGTAATCCATAACCCATTGATGATAGTCCGCAGTTCATAATAAATCGACTACCGGTATTTATATAATACGATTGACTGCCAACAACACTCGCAGACCCATTAGCAACAACCGTTAAAGAATTTTCTGGCAAATGTTTACTCAAAAAATCCATAAATGCATAAATATTAACAGCTTGTTTATCTTTATAATGGTCCCTTGATACTACTGGATATTTCTGTTTCCATTGACTACATTGATATAACCAATTTTTTCTTGACTTTATTTTTATTTTTTTACTTTTTTCTAAAAGCATTTCCATAAATTTTGAGGCATCAGCGCATATTGGTAAATCTGCTCTTATTGTATCTTTCTTCAATTCTTCGGAATCAATATCCACTACAACAGTATATGCCTCCCGTGCCCATGTTTTTACATTATAACCCACTTGATAAATATTCAATCTTGTTCCAATACAAATCAGTAAATCACTGTTTTGCACAGCAAAATTACCAGCGCGATCACCCATTATTCCACCGCGTCCACAATAATAATTATCATCTGTCGCAATTAAATCTATACTATTCCAACAGGTAACAACTGGGATATTTAATAAAACAGCTAACTTTTGGAGTAATTTCACTCCCCCAGATATGCGTATCCCATTCCCTGCATAAATAACAGGTCTCTTGGCCATTGTTAATCGCTCTATAATAATATCAACAAGAGAACCCAAATGATTATCGTTATTTTCTAATATATTTGCTTTGTAAATTTCTAAGTCGTCTATTTCAATATAAGATCCTTGAATATCAATTGGAATATCTAACCAGCATGGCCCAGGCCTTCCACTTATCGCTGTCTGGTAAGCTTTCTCCAAACAATAAAGTATCCGTTTAGGATCCATGACCATTTCTGCGTATTTCACCATATTATCAAGTGCTGAAACAATATCAAATTCCTGATTTCCTAATGTTCGTAAATTTAATCCGCTATATTTAACTGTCAATGTAGTTTTAGTCTGACCAGAAAGAATAACCATTGGAATTGAATCTTGATATGCTCCTACAACACCATTTAAAGCATTAATTGCTCCTGGTCCACTTGTGACACATACAAGTGCCATTTTATTATTAACTCTTGCATATGCTTCTGCTGCCATCGCCGAAGCCTGTTCATGATGGTTGTAAAAACAATGCATGCGATAATGATGACCAAAAGAATCATTCATGTGCATTGCACCGCCACCTACTACTGTAAATACATCTGTTATTCCTTTTTCAACGAAAAAATTAGCTATATAATCAGAAACTTTTACTTTCATTCTTTAACACCTACTTTAATGAAGCTCCTCCGTCTACTACTACAATAGAACCAGTCATATACGATGCATCATCAGACACCAAAAAAACAGCCACTTTTGCAATTTCTTCTGCTTGTGCAACACGACCAATCGGTATGTCAGTAAATCTTGAAAAATCTCGATTGGTAAAAAACGGTGTATCTGTATGTCCTGGACACAAACAATTCACCCTAATTTTTTTTGCATAATTAAGTGCACACAACTTAGAAAACTTAATTAACGCAGCTTTTGAAGTAGCATACATATAAGATTTGCGTCCTACTACATGAGATTCTAATCCATCAATTGAAGCATTATTTAAAATAACACCATTACTTTCCTCTAGCAATTCAATAAAGACTTTTGTCATATTTACAACTGAACGTAGGTTAATATTGTAAACGTCATCCCACTCATCATCGACTAATTCTGACAAAGACCTGGTTACAAGTATACCTGCATTATTAAATAAAATATCAAGTTTCCCATATTTTTTCTTAACATAGGTGAACAAATCTTTTATGTTAGAATAATTAGTAATATCACAATTATAGAACTCTGCTCGTTCTGTCTTACATGTATTATTTATTGTTTTAACAACTTCTTTCCCCTTTGCAATATTCCGCCCAATACAAATTACGGTTGCCCCTTCTTCAGCAAAAAGTACAGCAGATGCTTTACCAATACCTGATGTTGCCCCTGTTATAATAGCAATCTTTCCAGAAAGACGACCCAATCACGTTCACCCTTTCTATATAAAATCAAACCCTTTTATAATGAGAACTCGTTATAAAATTAACCTGAAGTTTATCAACCATTTCATTAATGAAATTCTTTACATATAAATTTAAATAATTAGCTTTTTCCTTTGCAAAACTATATTCTCTACTAGTGTTAAAATAATTATCACTTCTTTTAGAATAGCCATCGAAACCCGCCAAATATACTTTCTTTACATCTACTGTTAGCATCGCTTTCAATAACATAATTAAAGAATTATCAATAATTTCAGTATTTTCATCAATTAAAGAACCATAGTTAAGAACATACTTAAAATTTCCAGCTGTTTTTGTTACATTGGATGTTGCAATAATTTCTGCTGAATTATTAATACTAGCTTTTAAATCCATCAAAAGTTGCGTATACCTTTTAGCTTTTGTTAAAAAAACATAATCGATTTTAATATCTTTTGGTGCATAATTTACTGATATTATAATCGGATTATTCTCTTCAATAAATTTTTTCACTTTAATTTTTTGTTTCTTTATATTATTTCCAGGTCCAATTAAAAGCACTGATTTATTTTTTAACAGCTCTTTTAAATCACTTAAATCTTTTTTATCATCACAGCTTATATTCTGATAATCTAAATACAACTTTTCTGCATATTTGGCATCATACATTAATTTTTTATCACTATCTATAGACTGTAAAATATCTGTTATTTGTTTCACCGATAACGTTTTTTTATTCATAAGAAATGAAACATAGTTAGGATGACATTTTGTTGCGGCAGAGATATAAAAGAACAAATTATACCCCCAATATTGTTTTTGATAAATATCCATAATTGTATTGTCAATTGCTTCCAATATCTGACAAATATCATAATTTGTACCAAGATTCTCATTCATATACATTGCTAATAATTCTAAAGGAGCATTACCTGCACTTTTCCCCATACCATACAATGTTCCATCTGCGGCTATTATACGTTTTGTTTTTGATTCCAAATATTCTATACAATTCGCATATCCTAATTGAAAATTGTTATGAGCATGAAACCCCATAATGATTTCTGGATCTAATTCCCTATCTAAAACTTTAAATATATGCATCAATTGTTTATGATGCAATAGTCCATAGGTATCTACCATAGAATTTGCATAAGGCATTACTGAATTAACCAGTTCTGCATATTTTTTTAAACTATTATCAGTATATGTTGTCACCGATACCATTTGAGCAAATACTTTATATCCTAATTTTTTTAATTCTTTGCAAAAATTCAGTGCCTCATGCATTAAATGTTCTTTAAAAATTACTCTTATACCGTCTAAAAAAGTTTCGGTGCAAGGTTGTATGTTCTCAAGTCCACATGTTCCATAATCAATCATTGCAACAATCAAAGAATCGCCTTTATCTAAACCAGAAAAAATTTTATTAACAGCTTTAGTATTAGGCATAATTGTGCGATTAATATCAAATTTTCTTCTTTCGTCTAGAAAACCGATCTCAATAATATCAATTTGAGCACTCACCAACCGTTCAAAAATCTCTGTTATTTTATCATGTCCAAATTCCCAGTCATTTACGTAGCCACCATCACGAAGCGTACAATCTAATAACTTTCTATTCATGAGATCCATCTCCTTATTATCTAACGGCTTCTTTTATTATTTTAATCATATAATCAATCTTTTCATCACTCATCCCTGGATATACACCAACCCAAAAAGTATCATTCATAATTCTATCTGTATTTTTCAATTCTCCAATAACTCTATAACCTTTTCCACTCTTTCGCATTTCATCAAAACAGGGATGTTTTATCAAATTGCCGGCAAAAAGCATTCTTGTTTGTATACCATGCTCTTCGATATACTGAACAACTTTATTACGACAAACGCCATTTTTACATGTCAACAAAAATCCAAACCAACTGGGATTAGAATTTTCACAAGGTACTGGCAAAATCAATTTTTCAGAAACTTCATGTAATCCGTTTAATAATCTTTCAAAATTATGTCTTCTACGTTCTACAAAATGTGGAAATTTCTTTAACTGTGCTACACCAACAGCTGCCTGCATATCAGTTGCTTTTAAATTATATCCAAAGTGCGAATATACATATTTGTGATCATATCCTAATGGTAATTCTCCATACTGTTTATCAAAACGATGTTTACACAAATTATCCATTCCAGATGGGCACACACAATCTCTTCCCCAATCTCTAAAGGAACGAATTATTTTATTTAATAAAGGATTGTTTGTATATACGGCTCCTCCCTCACCCATCGTCATATGATGCGGCGGATAAAAACTGGAAGTCCCAATGTCTCCTATTGTTCCAGTAAATTTTTCTTTACCATTAATGATATATTGCGACCCTAACGCATCACAATTATCTTCTACTAACCATAAATTGTATTTGTCACAAAATTCTTTGACTGCTTTTAAATCAAACGGATTACCTAATGTATGTGCAATCATAATTGCTTTAGTTTTTTCAGATAAAGCTTCTTCCAACTTTGAAGTATCAATATTATATTGTGGTATAGTAACATCTACAAATACCGGAATAGCGCCATATTGTATAATCGGTGCTACGGTTGTCGGAAATCCTGCGGCTACAGTTATTACCTCGTCGCCTCGTTTAACAGCTCTTTCTTCAAGCAGCGGGGATGTTAATGCCATAAAAGCATTTAAATTAGCTGAAGAACCCGAATTAACCAGTGAGCTGTACTTTACTTGCAAATATTCTGCAAGTTTTTTTTCAAATTCATCAGTATATCGGCCTGATGTTAGCCAAAATTCTAATGCACTATCTACCAGATTTACCATTTCTTCATTATCATAAACACGAGATGCATAGGGAATTCTATCCCCTTCTTTAAATGGCTTATCTTGATTATGATAAGTATCACAATATTCTTTAACCAAATTAATAATTCTATTTTTCATACTCTCTTGAGTATCAACCATTATTTTTATCCTCCCAAAATTCTTTTATTTGTTTTTCCATACATTCAGAAATATTCCCGTCATTTTTATATACTTTAGCCCATTCTACTGTTTTAGCAACAGCTTCAGTTATATGCCACCTTGGCTTCCAGCCAAATACAGCTTTTAATTTTGAGCAATCCAATTTTAAAAACTGTGCTTCATGAGGTCCCTCTACACAAACATTCTTCCATGTTTGTCCGTCACCCCATTCCTGGCAAAATAAATCTACTAAATCGCCCGTTTTTACACAGTCGCATTCATCCGGGCCAACATTATAGTAGCCAGCCAATTTAGTGTCTTCATATTGCGCTTTGGCTATCATAAGATAAACATAAAGTGGTTCCAGTACATGTTGATACGGCCGTGTTGAATAAGGATTACGTACAATGATCGTATCTTTTTTATAAGCAGCCCTTATACAATCCGGGATAATTCTGTTCTCGGCAAAATCACCCCCGCCAATCACATTGCCAGCTCTGGCTGTGGATATTGCAACAGTTTTATTTGCAAAAAAACTGTTTTTATAGCTATGTGTTACCAGCTCCGAACAACTTTTACTGTTAGAATATGGATCGAATCCATCCAAAGGTTCATCTTCTCTATAGCCCCATACCCACTCTTTATTTTCATAAACTTTATCAGTTGTGACATTCAAAAATGATTTTACACACTCACTATTTCTAATACATTCTAAAATATTTACGGTTCCCATAACATTAGTAGAATATGTTGTTGAAGGATCTTTATAACTTTCTAATACCAAAGGCTGTGCTGCCAAATGCAGTACTATTTCCGGCTGACATTCATCAAAAATTTTTTTCAGATATTCGTAATCTCTAATATCACCAATAATTGAAGTTATATTTTTTTCAATTTCTGCAAGCTGAAAAAATTTATCTCCTTCTTCTGTAGGTGATTTTAAAGAATAACCTGTAACTTTAGCGCCAGCCATAGACAAAATTTTACATAACCATGTTCCTTTAAATCCTGTGTGACCAGTCACTAAAACTTTCTTGTTCTTAAAATAATCTATTACCATATTTTCCACGGAGCCTTTCCGCTATCCCACATTTCTTCTAATTGCATTCTGTCCCTTTGCGTATCCATACATTGCCAAAAGCCATTATGTTTATACGCGATTAATTGTTCATTTCTAGCTGCAGTTTCTAAAGGTGCTTTTTCAAAAACAGTACTGTCGCCTTCTATATAGTCAAAGATTTGCGGTTCTAATACCATAAAACCAGCATTGATCATACTTCCATCAGAGTCACTTTTTTCTCTAAATGATTTGATTGTATTTGAGGCATCTATATCAAGAACTCCAAATTTTTGGCCGGCGTTTACTGCGGTCATCGTTGCAACTTTGCCGTTTGTTTTATGAAATTCAACCAGTTTTGCTATATCAACATCACTTACACCATCACCGTAGGTCAACATAAAAGTTTGATTACCTATATATTGTTTGATCCGTTTAACTCTTCCGCCTGTCATAGTATTCAAACCCGTATCAACAATCGTAACTTTCCATGGCTCTGAATTATTGTTATGGATCGTCATCTGATTATTAGCTATATCAAAGGTAATATCCGACATATGTAAAAAATAATCTGAAAAATATTCCTTTATCATATGTTGCTTATATCCAGCACAAATAACAAAATCATTAAATCCATAAGAAGAATAGATTTTCATAATATGCCAAAGAATCGGTTTTCCCCCTATCTCAATCATAGGTTTTGGCTTTAAATAACTTTCTTCACTTATTCTTGTTCCAAATCCACCTGCTAAAAGTACGACTTTCATAGTTCGCTGATCTCTCCCTAATTTTTTTTATAAAACACAAAACATTTAAACTAATAAGCGCCATCTTTTCTAATGACAACCTTAAATGTTTTAAATAACATCACTAAATCTATCCAGATATTCCAATTTCTTACGTACCAACTGTCTAATAAAACCCGTTCGCTATAATCGATATCGTTACGACCACTGACCTGCCACATACCAGTAATCCCTGGTTTGACCATCAAATAATCGTTTATATAATCTCCATAACGTTCCATCTCAGCTTTGATTATCGGGCGCGGTCCAACAAGACTCATCTCACCTTTCAGGACATTGAATATCTGCGGTAGTTCATCTAAGCTTGTTTTACGTAAAAAGGCTCCGGATTTTGTTATTCTGGGGTCATTTTTTAGTTTAAAATCTTTAGCCCATTCTTCCTTGGCGACAGGATCATCTTCAAGCAGTTTTTCCAACCTGCTATTTGCATCTACGCACATACTGCGAAACTTATAGCATGGAAACTCTTTGCCATCTTTACCAATACGAATATGCTTAAAAATTATTGGACCTGGAGAATCAAGATATATCCAAACTGATATAAAAATCAAAATCGGTGCAATAACAATGCTCCCTAACAACGTCAGCACAAAATCAAAGGCTACTTTTATATATCTGTTTAAAGGTCTTGCTAAATTATTTTTCAGTCTCAAAAGCATAAGTTTTTCGTTAAACAGACTTTCTGCTTCAATACCACCCATAGGCACACCAACTAGATTTGGAATAATACCCATATTTTTTACCAGTGGCTGCACTTTATAAATCAGTTCAGTTAATTTACTTTGTCCCAACCCAGGTGCTGCTATTAAAACATTTTGAACTCCAGTACGTCTTATAACATTTTCAACATCAGCAAAACCACCTAAAACTGAAAATTTTTTTAAAATACCGTCTTTTACTAAATTATCTTCCAATAAGCCAATTATTTTATATCCCATGCCAGCATCGCCAATAATTCCATTAACTAAAATCTCTGCTGTTTTTCCTGCTCCAATAATCAATACAGGCGTCTGTAAAAAATCAAAATATTCTAAAATCTTTTTGGCTGCATAACGTGACGTGACTAAAAAAAGGAAACTTAATATTCCAAATAAAACAATAAACAATCTGGACGTAGAAGCAGCCATTTGACCAATATACAAAACAATAACTATTGAAACTATCGCATAACAAGATGCCTTGAATATTCTTTCCAGAATACTCCAAAATTGCATTTTTCTAGAATAAAGCTGTTCAGCATTTAAAAATATTAAATATAATAACGGAAAAACAATCCAAAAATTCAACCATGAAATATGTAATATCCCACCAGTTGGTACTAAAAAATTACGCATAATAAAAGCAACATGTTCTGCACAAACAATTGCCATATAATCAACTATAAGCAAAAGTATCGGCAGTAGAAAAGATGTATATCTATCTGCTGCCGATATTTTATATTCACTAAAACTATGCAAATCTTTCACACTCCAGAAGCTATATCAAATTACATTAATCCGTATCAACATAGATGACGGCGTATTCTATTTTAGTATATATTATAATTTTATTTTACATTAGAGTTTATACTATTGTAACACTTTTGTTATAAAAAAGCCATATTTGGGTGCCAAATAAATGTCAATAACATGTTTTTTCTTTCCTAATTCTTATAAATTTTTCTATCAATAAATATGTTTTTATTGTTTAAGATTTTCTAATTTTTTTATTTAAGACACAATAAAAGGGCAGTAACCTTAAGGTTACTGCCCTTTTTACATTATTCGTATTTTATTTAAATTCTACTTTTAAATGCTGTCGTTCTACTAACCTTTGGAATTTATATTTCGGATAACCAACCATTAAAGCGCCTACTATTTTTTGCTTAGCCGGCACTTCTACCAAGTCAAGCAATGGTTTATATCCGGCTATACCACAGGTTTGGATAAATCCGGCAATAGTCGTTCCCATACCGATAGTCGGTGCATAAAGCTCCGCATAAGCCCAAGACTGTTCTGCATTGCTAACACCAGTTGTATTTAATCTACGGGCCAATGCAAAAATCACCATCGGTGCGTTGCGGGCAATAATATCCTGACCACGCTCGCGATAAGCTCTCAATACAGTAGTAAAATATCTGCTGTTAGAACTTCCTTCTGCAATTTCCTGTTCCATCCACTGTGCTGTAGCCTCAGCAATAGCTCTGATTTTTTCCTTATCACTGATTACTATATAATACATTCCCTGTGAATTACCTGCTGTTGGCGCATAGCGGCATACTTCAAGCAGTTTACGTACATCTGACTCAGTTGGTGGCTGCGGTTTAAACATACGAACTGATCGACGCATACGCAAAAAATTATATGCAGTTTCAGCATCTAAAACAGGCATCGGCAGTGGTAATTGTTCTTCTAGCGGCACATATTTATTATCCATAGCAGCCGTTGGGCAAATAGCAACACAATGGCCGCAGCTCATGCAACCTCTATCAAAATTGCATTCAGGTCCAAGCTCTCCCATTGATAAAATACATGATGGACACGCCTCTACACAAATACCACATTTTATACATTTATCATAATCAACTTTCAGTAAGTCCATCTTCTAGCACCTCAATCTTCGAAATGAATGAATTCCAATCCGCTGAAGTCAGTATAAAATTGTGCATTTTTAAAAGCTTTGGCACATAATTCTTTATCTTTATTAACAACACCGTCAGCATTGGCGATTCCCAAATAAGCACAAGCAGACTGTGCTGCAAAAGTTTGAGCATGTTCCAATAATGCCTGCTTATCAGAATCGGCAATAGTACCTTTATTGGGATAAACATCAGTAGCCACCAAAATAAAAATCAACTGCTCACCTTGCTTAGCAACTACATGTGGAATCTCACTTTTATTAGGTTGAACGAATTCTATTTCAAAACCTTTTTCAGTAAGATACTGCAGCAATACCTGTAATCCAAACTCATGAATTTCTTGAGTATTCATTAACTCAAATGCCATGAATCATTCTCCTTTGCTATATTATAGCTTTATTATATCATAAAAAAGCTATCTATCTCCAGCGATATTCTAAGTACTGTTATCCAACAAAACTATTATCACAAACATTTAGATAACAAAATAAAAAGCCTGCTTTTTTAGCAGGCTCAATTTACTGGCTCCCCGAGTAGGACTCGAACCTACAACAACTCGGTTAACAGCCGAGTGCTCTACCGATTGAGCTATCGGGGAA
>OGXU01000402.1_pt1 | contig 26255 bp, 28 predicted proteins | sample 1576381 | NCBI WGS metagenome assembly OGXU01 (sample SAMEA3541544, study PRJEB24748) | human gut metagenome | biome: human gut; feature: human-associated habitat; material: faeces | place: China | collected 2012 | reverse complement strand
TATTGGCAATATCGCTTTAACAGATTTAACCCGCATTATGTTACAGAATTTTCTGTATAATTTACAGGAAATAGGTAGCAGTACCGGCGGTAAACTTTCGGCAAGTACCGTTAATGCGACAAGAAGACTTATTAAAACTGCTCTTGATGTTGCAGTAGCTGACGGTTTAATGCGAATGAATGTTATGGATTTGACGAAAGCCTTGCATGTTACTAAACGTCCTATTGCTATATTTACTGTTGATGAATACAGGAAATTGCTGGAAACTGCTAAAAATTATAATAGTAGGGCATATTTGGTAATTCGAATAGCTTTTGCTACGGGCTTCAGAATAGGAGAAATTTTTGGGTTAGAATATTCTGCAATAGATTTTTCACAAAATTTGATTTCTGTAAAACAAACTGTTATATCAACAAGGCATGGAAAAAGATTGCAGCCTATGGCAAAAAACAGTACGAGTTTACGTACTATAAAAGTAGAACAAACCCTTATTGATGAATTAAAAGTATTTAAAGAAGAACATCAAAAACGAAGAAAGATGTATCGTAATAAATATGAACAGAAACATGATTTTGTTATTGAAAATGAAGACGGTACTTTCTGTGATCCGTCATATTTTACAGACAGAATATTCAAGCAAAAGTTATTGAGGCAAGCTGGAATATTGCAAAATTACAGAATGCACGATTGTCGTCATACTCATGCTTCATGGCTGATAAGCAAGGGAGTAAATATAAAAGCCGTTTCTGAAAGGCTTGGTCATAAGAGTATCCGTACTACGCTTGATATCTATTCGCATATTACTAAATCCATGCAAGATGAAGCAGTAAATGCTTTGGAAGAGATATTATCAGAGAGATAATACAAAACGGTATCCTGGGTTAAAATATTATTCTTTAATATTTATTATATTGATATATTTAATATAAATAATTATATACTATATAGATGAAAACATTCAGCCAAAGTGGAATTCTACTTTGGCTTTTTTCATATTTAAATTTAGGAGGAATATATTATGAAACAAGGAATGAAATCTATTGAAAATCTCTACGGAGAACTTATGCGCCAGCGTGAAGCGAGAATGGATTTAATTGCAGATACTCGCAGCTTATCCGTATCCACGGAAAATGGTATCAGTACACTTAGTATCTTCACGGATAAGGATATCTATAATTTTAAGGTAACAGATATTGCACATCGCCAGATTGCAGACAGGCTCGGTATTCCGTTTAAGTATTATGAACGTATGATGAACGAGTATCCAAAACTTCTTGATGAAAATGTCAATAGTTGGTTAAAATTCAAAGCGGAAAAAAGAATGCTTCGTACTTTAGACGGAAAATTAAGAGCTTTTCTGTCTAACAGATATAGAAGATTAGATAATTTGGAGCTTGTAGACCATATACTACCGGTCATTGCTCAAATGAAAAACTGTTCCATTGCCAGCTGCGATATCACGGAAACACATCTCTATCTGAAAGTTATTAATAAATCCATGAAAGCAGAGATTGTTCCTGGAGATATAGTACAGGCAGGTTTTGTAGTAAGTAACAGTGAAATTGGATTAGGTGCATTGAAGGTTGAACCGCTTGTTTATCGTTTGGTATGCAAAAACGGCATGATTAGTAAAGACTATGCCCATAAAAAGTATCATACGGGTAGAAATGTTGAAGATACGGATAATGCCTATGAACTTTATTCCGATGAAACTCTTAAAGCTGATGACAAGGCATATTTTATGAAGGTACAGGATATTGTAAGCGCCGCTGTTGATGAAACGAAGTTTATGCTGACTGTAGATAAAATGCGTCAGGCAAAGAATATCAAGACAGGAGATAATCCGGTAGAAACAGTTGAAGTTTTAGGCGATAAATATCTACTCAATAAAAATGAAAGAGCATCGGTGCTTCATCATTTTATTATGGATGAAGATTTCAGTCAGTTTGGACTGGTCAATGCAGTAACCAGAACTTCTCAAGATGTAGAAGATTACAACAGGGCAACGGAACTTGAACGAATTGGCGGTACTATTCTTGAGGACAGCGTTAAAACAAAGAAAAACAATATTATCTTATTACCAAATAATGCGGATATAGCGTAAGGCTATATCCGTTATTTTTATCTTGGATTGGAGGAATTACTATGAACCTTAAGTATTTATCCGATGTGGAACTATTGGAAAACTTTATGCCGAAGGAAACAGCTCAAAATATTCTGCATGAATACAGCAGTATATATAATGTGATGAACAGTGCTACGGAAAAGCGGCTTAAATCTTTTAAAGGTATTACACCGGTCAGAGTTAGAAAGATTTTATGTATCAAGGAGATGATATCCCGTATGCAAAGAGAAAAGCAAAAGCAACTAAAAATCATCACTACACCAAGAAGTGTAATGGAGTATTTCAGTTTTCTGGAAGATAAGGACAAAGAAGAGTTCTGGGTAATGATGCTTAATACAAAAAATGGTGTTATCGGCAGTAAATGCGTAAGTGTAGGTACTTTGAATATGGCACTGGCACAGCCAAGAGAAATATTTAACGTTGCCGTAAGACATATGGCTTCATCAATTATCGTGGCACATAATCATCCATCCGGTGATTGTACGCCAAGTATGGAGGATATTGCTGTAACAAAAAATATCATTGAAGCAGGAAAATTGCTTCAAATTGAATGCTTAGACCATATCATTATTGGCAAACAGCATAGTATCAGTTTAAAACAGGAAGGAGTAATCAAATAATGACAAGTCATTTTATTTGTGCAGGTTTTGAAGATGTAGAAAGTGAGATTAATTTTGATGAAAAAATCGGATTAGTGAATATAAATCTCAGTATGCCGGACAGCAAAGAGGATATTTTTCTAAGTTTAAATCTTATGCAGGCAAGTGTACTTGCTCAATTTGTACAAAATACATTGGCACAGGCAGATGTAAAAGCAATTAATAGGGCGAATATATTTGGTGATTTAATTGTAAAAATGCGCAAAGGAGAGATGTTAAATGGCTAATCAATGTGATACAAGTATAGTATTTTACAGTGAAAATAAAAGAATAATTAAAGATTTATGGCGAAATATAACAGATTTTTGCAGTGATAATCATGACTGTACAATCTATAAATTTATGCGGAAAATGGGTTATTCTAAAAATGACCTGCATATATTTGATGAACGAGGAGCTATCACTTATTGTGATAGCTCTGTAACGCATAAAGATAGTATCGCTTATTTTAAGATTGAAACTGTAAGTGCATGGATGCCGAGAGTTGATGAATTTTATAAACTGGTTGATGAATACTATGACAGAGAAATCTCTATCGTATTTGAAGCGGAAGAATTCGGCTGCGGTCTTTATTACAATACGGATATTGAAGGGAGATTTTTCAAGGATAGGTACAAAGTGGATTATCATTTCAAGGAAGATATTGTAAAATACTTTGAAAGATTTTCCGATGTAATCGGTTATCTGAAGAAGATTTTTCCAAAAGCTAAAGTAAGTCAGTTTGATGATATAAATATAATAGAAGAAAAAGTACAGGCAGCTTATGAAATGGGAAAGGATAACGAATGTTTCTTTAATCTCAATCGGTTTGAATATGAGTATCCGTTTTAAAATATGAGGTGATATTATGGCGAGTTACAGTCAAATTCAAATTGTATTTTCCAGTTATAAGCCAAAACTTATAGGGAATTTGTGGTCAAGAATAAGTAATTTTATGCGGTTATCCGTAAATCGTGAAGTATATGAATTCCTTTTGGAAGAAGGATATTCTCCAAAGAAAGCAGCTTCTTTAACGAGCAGAAATAATTACTTTGTTCGTTGTGATAAGTATGTTGTTTTGAATAAAAATTTAGCATATCTTAAAATAGAAACAGAAAGTGCATGGGAAGCAGAAACAAATGTGTTTTACAAATATATCTGTGATAAATACAATGGAAAAATTGAAATGGTATATCTGGCACAGGAACAGGATAGCAAAGTTTTCATTAATACGGATGCAACAGGATTTTATTTCTGGCAAAGATACAAGATAAATCATTTTAACTTAGAAAATGGCGATTGCATAACAAAATATTTTAGAGATTGGGATAGTTTATGCCAATATGTACAAGCTGTATTTCCTAAGGTTGACATGGCAGATATTTATGATGTCGATGATATTGAAATTAAAATAGGGGATAAGTACAGTAAGGAAGATGAGGAATTTTACTGTGATATTCATAAATTTATCTGTCCGTAAATGAAATATGTCCTAATGTCCAGTAAAAATACAGTGTTAATGCCTATAAAATAAGGATTTTACACCGTTATTTTACTGGACAGCCGGACATTTGGACAAGTATTTTGCTTTAAGTTATAATGAAATAAAGGAGTTGATGAGATGAAATTCAACAGGTTGAACGACTTATATTTTAAACGACTGCTCGGCGATAAGAATAAAAAAAGTTTAACACTCAATTTTTTAAACTCAATTTTAGATAGAGATACAAATAACTATTTTACAGATATCACGTTTTTGGATAAAGATAATGAACCGGAAACGATAGACGGTAAATTATCCAAACTGGATATCAGGGCGGATATGAATGACGGTACACAGATAGAAATTGAAGTTCAGGTATTGCCATTTAAGTTGATGGCTGAACGTTCTTTGTATTATTGGTCAAAAATGTATGCCGAACAGCTGGGAAAAGGTGAACGGTACAAAAAGCTGAAAAAGACGATTGCCATCAATCTTTTAAACTTTGATTACCTCACAGATGAGAAAGACTGGCACAATATTTATACACTCTTAAATACTAAGTCTTACAGAAAATTAACAGACCATATGGAAATTCACTTTGCGGAAATACCGAAATTTAAACTGAAAGACATTAGAAAAATGAGAGCATCCGAAACGTGGATAGCGTATTTTTCCGGTAAATATGATGATAAAGAACTGGAGGAATTATCAATGAACAAGCCGATTATGAAAGAAGTAATGGATTTTGAGCGTTCCTTCTTAATGGATAAAGTACAAAGAAGAGAATATGAACAAAGAGAGAAAGCTCTTAGAGATTATTATTCCTACATGAGTGAAAGTTATGAAGATGGAAAGCTGGATGGTATTAAAGAAACTGCTTTAAATCTTTTGCATTTAGGTGCTAATATGGAAATGATAATGAAAGCTACCGGCTTGAGCGAAAATGAAATTAGAAATCTTCAATCTACAAAAGAGTAATTTTATCATGAAAGAAGTAATGGATTTTGAGCGTTCTTTCTTGATGGATAAAGTACAAAGAAGAGAATATGAACAAAGAGAGAAAGCTCTTAGGGATTATTATTCTTACATGGGAGAAAGCTATGAACAAGGAGAACAAGATAAAGCTAAAGAAATTGCTCTAAGAATGTTAAAGAGAGGTAAAGATATTAGTGAGATTGCCGTAGATACAGGTTTAAGTATTGAAGAAGTAAAAAAATTACAAGCATAATTAATATAAAGAAGCAGGTATGGCGAAAGCTGTACCTGCTATTTTTGTCTTTAGGAGGAATTTATATGCCAGCTACAAAATTTATTTGTCCAACAGGTCAAAAAGTAGAGATTTCAAGATGTATTCAAAAATGTCCATATAACAAACGCTGTATGTTTCTGCCTACACTTCGAGCAGTAGCAGCTTCACTTAATAGAAATATTGAAAAACCTACCGTAACTGAATTATTAGCCGGAACTATGGAAACATTTTTGAAGAAAACGACAGATTATGCCGTTGAGCCGATAAAACAGCTTTATGCTCTACATGGAAGTGCTGTTCATACGTTGAACGAAAATCACACCGATGAAACTATGCTCAGTGAACAAAGATTATCCGATGATATAACCAGCGGTAAGTTTGATTTATATGGAAAGATACTGGATAAAGAAAACACTTTAGGCGATTATAAAATCACTTCATCTTATAAGCTGATGAAAGCATTAGGTTTCTATAAAGTAGATGTACCGACAGATGAAGTTTATAAGACGGGCAGTAAAAAAGGTCAGCCTAAAACAAGAAAAGAATGGAGAACTGACGGAGTTAAACATATTTTAGATTGGGCAGTCCAGCTCAATTATTACAGAATACTGCTGGAAGAACGAGGCTATAAAGTTAATCGCATGGAGATACAGGCACTGTGTAGAGATTTCAATCTTAGAATAGCTGCTGAAAGAAATATCACCAGCCCAATATATCTAATTCACATTAATAAAATTTCCGATCATTGGGTTAAACTCTACATGAAAACAAAGGCAAAAAGATTACAAAAAGCACTGGAAACAGGTAAAACATCACATATTTGTTCTAACAAAGAACGCTGGCAGGATAGAAAATGCAAAGATTATTGCGTTGTGGCTGAAAGTTGTCCATATGGAAAGCAGTTTAAACAGGCAGCTATCAAAATTGCTTAATACGAAAGGAAGTGATGATATGAATAAGGAAATTGTTATGTTGATTTTACAGATAATCGGTATGATTTTAACCAAGAAAAAATGAAAAGCACAGGCAGGAAGAATATTCTTCCTGCCATTTCTATTTAAAGGAGAATTATTATGGAAAATACTAAAATTGCCAAGAAACTTGTAAACGTTATGAACGAATGCAGCCATATCGCTAAAAACGGCTTAAACTCTTATCATCAGTATAAATATGCAACGGCAGAAGATGTGCTGCTAAAAGTCAATGAAGCTCTTACCAAAAACAAGATAGCAAGTGTTGTTATACCGGAAGTAGCTTCAATGGTGGATGTAATCAATCTCAAAGGTAATACGGAACACCTTGCAACGGTGAATGTACAAATAAAACTGATTGATAGCGAAAGCGGAGAAAGTGTTGATTTTTTCGGTATTGGCAGCGGACAGGATGCAGGCGATAAAGCAGTAATGAAAGCACAGACAGCCGCCATAAAATATGCCTATATGCTCAGCCTTTGCATAGCAACAGGCGATGATCCCGAAGCAGATAGTAAGACGGATGAAAATTCAGCAGTAGGTAATAAAAGCACAAAAATATCCAAGATAGACGTTAGAAATCCTAAACAGATAGAAAGAAATGTAGTAATTTGTGCTAACTGCGGTGAAGAAATCAAAAGTGAACGTGTTATTCAATATTCTATTGAAAAATATAATAAACCGCTTTGTATGACTTGTCAGAAACAGCTCATAAAAATAGCTTAAACAATAAAAAAATTTTATTACTTGCATATTAGTTCAAATACTTGAACTAAAAGAAAGTATAAAACAAAAAAAAGTTGCATAATATAAGTAGGTTTGACAAAGTAGGTGTTAAAAATGCAAGAAAGGTTGAGTGATGAGCAGCTCGTAAAGATTGGTTCAAAGATACTGTATTATCGCCGTATTCGTAAAATGACACAGTTGGAATTGGCTACAGCGGTAGGCATCAGTGAATCATACTTATCTAAAATAGAACGAGGCAAAAATATTTCTGTTAGTTCATTAAGTATATTTTTAAGTATTGTAAAGGAATTAGGTGTAAAAGTAGAAGATATTTTAGATGATAGTTAATATATTTAATGCAAAAAATTATAAGTTATAAGGTGCTTATTTGTATAAAGTTTATTTTTAATAAAATGAATATCTTTCTAAAAAACACTGAAATTAAAACAAATTAATTTATTAATTAAGAGTAATTATTTATACAATACTTAAAGAAAGGATTTTAATTTTTGAGAAAGAATTAGATTTAATCCATAGAAAAATAGGAGCTAAAGTTTTGTATTATCGAAAATTACATGGTTGGACGCAAAATTAATTAGCTCAAATTTCAGGAATATCTATTTCAAAAATATCCAGAGTAGAATCTGGAAAATATGATTGTAGTATTGATACAATTTTAATTTTAGCAAAAACGTTTAAGATTGATTGTCGGAATTTAATAGTTTAATAAAAGGAGATAAAAATATAATGGGCATTTTAGATCCTATAAGTATTATTGGTGCTGTTGCAGATGTAATATCAAGTGCTATTAATTCTAGCAGTAATGAAGAAATTGCTAGAATTCAAGCAGAAAACCATAGAAAGGAACAAAATGTAAAAACAATAGCAGGAGCAGCTGTTATTACTGCTGGCATTGCTGGATTAACCTACGTCGCTAGTAAAGCGGTAGAGAAAAACACTTCAACTAAAATAGCTACGCCTATTGGTTCTATAGAAACAACAAGTATTCCAGAGTTAGAAAATATTCAAGATGTTGTAACTGTAGATAGGAATTCTATATGGGTAGATAGAAAATCAAATCAATTTGGTGCAAATTTGATAAATAATAATACAGGTGAAATTCAACAAATAGCATATCGGATGAAAAGTATAGGAAATAAAGTATTTCAAATATATGAAAGTGTAAATAACAAAGAATATAATCCAACAGGAATACTTGATTTTAATAATATGCGCATGTCAGATTTAGGTAAACAGGAAAATGGCGGTCCTATTTTTGCAGAAATAGCGCAAAAAGCACTGGGTTTATCAATGAGATAAAATATATAGCTCTAAGTATTAAAATACTTAGAGCTATATCAAGTATATAACTAAAAGGAAAAAAGTAATTATGGCTAAATTTTGTCCTAATTGTGGAGCAAAAGTTGTTGAAAATAGCAAATTTTGTCATGAATGTGGATATGCTCTTAGTAATATTGCAGAAGAGAAAGCAACAAATATAGATGCAAATATGTTAGAAAATATCCAACAAATGTGGTATGGAAATGAAATAAATACAACGGATAATAATTCTCAAATAAGTAATAGTAATAATATTTTATCAGATACAGTAAATGACACTATAGATGACGATTTTTTTTCGCAACTTAGTAATGCACAAAATCGAGAAATAGATGAAGAAAATAATTTATTGCAAAAGGCAGAAGATCTTTTTATAAATTATAAATTAGAAACAGCGAAAAATATATTATTTAATTTAGTAGAAAAAGGAAATCTTAGAGCAAAATATCTATTGGGATTGTTATATGAATCTGGATATGCTGGATTGAAAACAGATATAGAAAAGGCAATTAATTTGTTTATAGAAGCAGGAGATAATGGAGAAGTTTTAGCTTATATACCATTATTAGAAAATATAAATGAAGAGACTAAAAATTTAGTTCCAATTTTAAATAAAAGCATTTTAGAGCAAATAGATAAACTTGAGGTTTCTAATAATCCTATAGTTCAATGTGAAGTCGGTATTTATTATTATAATATTAATTCTGAAAGAGTTAATTATGATAAAGCATTTTATTTTTTAAAACAGGCAGCTGATAAAGGATATTGGAGGGCATTAGGATTACTAGGTGTTATAAAAATATCGGGAGGATTTGGTGTACCTAATATTAATGAAGGAATGCAGTATTTAGAAAAGGCATCTTTAAAAGGAGATAAATTTTCAGCTTATATATTAGGTGCTGCATATGAAGCTGGAATAGTAGTATCTAGAGATATAAATAAGGCAAAGCAGTGGCTTTCAGTAGCAGCAGAGCAAAATGATTCAGATGCTTTAAAAGTATTGGGTAAAATTTTATTAAGTGAAGGATATTATTCTATGGCTATAGTATGTTATCAAAAAGATGTAGATGTTAATCTTTCAAGTAGTTCTGCATTATTTTTAAGTGAATTATTTTTGGGACTAAATGGCGATTATCCTGATTTTCCTGAAAATATGGATAAAGGATTTACTTTTTTAAATAAAGCTATTCAGTTAGATGAAACAAATGCAGAAGCTTTAGTAATTTTTGCGGCATATCAGGAAAATATAAATAACATTGAAAGTGCTAAAAAATATTATCAAAAAGCATATAATTTTGGTAATGATGAAATTAAATCGGCAGCTAAAGAAGGTTTGTTACGATTAAATAATCCTCAAACAAAAACAAACACTAACGATGGTTGTTTTATAACTACAGCTGTTTGTGAAAATTTTAATAAACCGGATGATTGTTACGAACTTACGATGTTTAGAAATTTTCGAGATAATTGGTTATCGAAGCAAATTGATGGTAAACAGCTTATTACAGAATATTATAGTATAGCACCTAAAATTGTAGAAAGAATTAATAATCTTAATAATGCAAAAGAAATATATCAACAAATATGGGAAAAGTATTTAAAATCTTGTTTATATTATTTGGAACAAAAAGATGAAAAATCCTGTAAAAAGCAGTATATAAAAATGGTTTTAGATTTAAAAAATAAATATTTATAAATTTTATGCAAAATATGATACTAAAATTTTCTAAAAAAATGTTTTATATTTACTATAAAACAATGGTTTAAAAATATAGAGATAGATAGTTGTGTATAATTTTTTTATAGTGAGGTTAGATATTTATGAAAACACTTATAGTTGCTATTTTCGGTTATGGTTTATTTGAAATAATAATGAATTATTGGAAACTAATTTTATTTGGAATATGTGTTATTATCGGTATATGGTTATTAGTAGAAGATGATAAAAAAAATGATAATGACAGAGATAATGTATCAAATAATAATTCGGTGTCAGCTAGTAATGTAATACAACATAGAGAACAAAATTTATCATCAGAAGAATTATTTCAGTTGGGAAAACAAGCATATCGAAATAAAAATTATCAAGAAGGTGGAAGATTACTTATGAAAGCTGCTGAACAGGGAAATTCGGATGCTATGCTTTTTTGGGGCGAAGTAAATGTCTTATCGACAGAAAATTATCAAAGCGAAGATTTTAAATCTGGAATAAGATGGATACGCATGGCTATAAATAAAGGTAATACAGAAGCAATGGTTGTTTTAGGTAAGTTATATGCTGAGGGAAAAGTAGATGGTTTGCCAAATTATCAAGAAGCAATGAATTTATACAAAAAAGCTTCTGATTTGGGAAATATGGAAGCACGTAAAGAATTAAATACAATTTATAACAAATTAAATAGGTTTATGTAAAAATTTTTATGAAAGGAAATTATATATGAAAATTTTTAAGTTAAGTAATATATGTAAATTGAGTATATTAATTTCAAGTATTATTTTTTCTTGTATATTAGCAGGATGTAGTTTATTAAGTAATAATTCAGATGAATTACATGATGGATATTATCGTACACTTTTTATGCAACCAAATGGGAAATTTATTGTTAAGGATGAAGTAAAAGAAGAAGATTTATCTCAAGCTGGTTTAGTATATAAAGTGGAAATGAATGAAGATAAAAAACTATCACAAATAATTGCTCTGTTTAATAATAAACCAATAAATATTGAGTGGAATGATAGTAGTTATGCATATTATGGTTCTTTTGCAGCTATTAGTGTAGAATATCAAGATGGATATATAAAATATAATTTTAAAGATGAAAAAATGCAACCGACAAAAGGATATTATCAGTTTTATTCTATTAGATATAAATTGGATGATAAAGATAAAACAAATTTAAAGCCTATTATTGCATATGGATATGATAAAGATGGTAATCAAAAAAATGATAATTTAGGTTTTACACAAATGATATTTACGTATAATGATAAAGGCTTATTAACTAAGGTAGGTTATGGCAATAGTAATGGAGAGAGAGTAATTAATAAATGGAAAGAGTATGAAACTTGGTTTGATTATGATAAGGATATAGATAAAAATCCATTGCCAATAACTGTCTCTAACCATGGAAAAGATGGTAATCTAATGATTGATGCCACAGGTACAGCAAAAAGAACGTATAAGTTTGATGATAAAAATAGAATTATTGAAATTTGTCATTATAATGTTGATGACAATTTAAAAGTTAGAAATACTAATAGTATAGATGTTTTAAATATAGGAAGACTTAATTATATTTGGATTGGAGCAGGAGCTATTACAAAATACACATATGAAGAAAATTCTATTTTACCAAGTGAAATGTCTTTTTATGGAACTGATGGGCAACCGTTAGGAATTAGTAATCTTGATAATATAGCATCTATCAAATGGGGTTATTCTAATAATACTTCAGGCTATTTAAATTCTCTAACAACATTTGGTACAGATGGTATGCCTTTAGAAATGGATAATGTAGCTACTATGAGAGTAGAACTGGATGAAGATGGAAACGTATCGAAAATGGAGTTGTATAATAAAGATAATAATCTGGTAATTGCTCCATTTTGTCAAGCTGCTATTTGTGAATTTAAATATAATGATAATCGTCAACGAATAGAAGTTAGATATTTTGGTACAAGTGGAGAACCTGTACTTATAAAAGAAGATAATCATGAATATCACAAAGAAACTTATGAATATGATGCAGATGGAAATTTAATAAAGACAACTTATTATGATACAGAAGATCAAGAAATAAATCCTTCAGTAATAAATAAAAATACAATATTAGGTATTTGGCAACGAAAAGATGGTTATATATTGAATGTTGATAATGCAAATTGGGGTAAAGCAGCTTATGAAATTAGCTCATTTAATATGACAGATGATGGAGCAGAAATGAAGATTACATTAAATGGTGGTCGTACCGTATATCAAGTAGTTTTTTCTAATAATAATCCTAATGAATTTTCTATGAAAAATCTTACAACCAATGTTGTAGAATATTATAGTCGTAAATAATATTTGGTAACAAACGTAAAAACGATTTGCTGCTGTCGCTAAAAAAGCAACCTTTGTATAAGTTGGTTGCTTTTTGGCTCCACCAACAAATCGTTTTTACGTTTGTTACAATAAAATAGAATATATAATTATATTAATTATTTTATACTATAAAAACTTTTTATTTTATGATAAAATATATTATATAAAATAAAAAGAAGTGATATTGTGAAAAAACGTGATTTGTATCTCAATAAATTAACAAAATTCAAGGATAAACAGTTTATAAAGGTAATTACTGGTATAAGACGTTGTGGAAAGTCTACTTTGTTAAAGCTATTTAGAAGGTATTTATTGGAAAATGATGTCAGTGAAAAACAGATAATCTATATAAATTTCGAGTCAATGCAGTTTGACGATATTAAAGATTATAAGTTGCTATATGAATACATTAAAAAGCACATAGCAAAAGATAGTAGAACATACTTGCTCTTAGATGAAATTCAGGAAGTAGTTCATTGGGAAAAAGCTGTAAATTCTTTTTTTGTGGATTTCAATGTGGATATTTATATTACAGGTTCTAATGCTTGGCTGCTGTCATCAGAATTATCTACTTTATTATCGGGAAGATATGTTGAGATAAAGATGCTACCGTTGTCTTTTAAAGAGTATATGAATTTTATAAAAGAGCCTTCTAATGATAGAGAGAAAAATTTTCAGTCATATCTTCGTTATGGCGGGTTGCCGCCAATTATTGAATTGAATAATAATTTTGATATGATACAGCCTTTTTTATCTGGTATTTATAATACGGTTTTGATGAAAGATATTGTGCAGAGAAATACCGTAAGAGATCCGGCTCTGCTTGATAATTTGGTACGTTTTTTGGCGGATAATATCGGAAATAGTATATCAACTAAAAAAATCAGCGATTATTTAACGAGTGCCGGCAGAAAGACAACACCAGCTACTATAGATAACTACCTGCAAATGCTGGAAAAAGCATTTATATTCTATAAAGCTAATAGATATGATATTAAAGGAAAACTGTATTTAAAAACGCAGGAAAAGTATTATATAGTGGATACTGGCATTAGAAATAATCTGCTCGGTCTGCGAAATATGGATTACGGTCATATTCTTGAAAATATAATTTACATGGAACTGTTAAGGCGTGGCTTTGATGTTTATATCGGTAAAATAGGCAGTATGGAAGTAGATTTTATTGCTGTCAAAGCCAATAAGAAAATATATTATCAGGTATCTGCCAGCATTTTAGATGAGAAAACGAAAGATAGAGAACTGCGTTCTTTGGTGAGTATACCCGATCAGTATGATAAAGTTCTTTTGACTATGGATAGACCGTATGTAGAAGATTTTGAGGGCATAAAATGGGTGAATATCATAGACTTTCTTTTGGAAGATAATTCTTATTAAAGTTTGTGAAGTATAAGTTATAAAATTCACTAATTATATATTTTCATGATATACTTTTAATAAAGGAAGTGATATCATGAAAAATTTAATAAACAGAACACAGTATCTTGAACAATTAAAAAGTTTTAAAGATATGAAACTGATAAAAGTCGTATCAGGTATCAGACGCTGCGGAAAATCTACCTTGTTCGATATATACTGCGATTATCTGAAACAGCAGGGAATAGAGGATAATCAGATTATCAGACTGAATTTAGAAAGTGGAGAATTTTACGATATTCAAGATTATCGGCAACTGTTTTCCTATGTAAAAGAACGTTTGTGTTCGGATAAGATGAACTATATTTTCTTAGATGAGGTTCAAAATGTAAGAGAGTTTCAAAAAGCCGTAGACAGTCTGTTTATCTTAGATAACTGTGATGTATATATTACAGGCTCTAATGCTTATTTATTATCCGGTGAACTGGCTACATTGTTATCAGGAAGATATGTGAAAATAAAGATGTTGCCTCTGTCTTTTAAAGAATATATCTCCAGTTTTCAGGATAAGACGGATTTAATTATAAAATACAATAATTATCTTTTGAACAGTTCATTTCCCTATGTTTTGAATTTAAAGAACAGAAAAGATGTCTTAGCCTATTTAGACGGGATATATTCTTCTATATTATTAAAGGATATTGTCAGCAGACATAAAATCCAGGATATAGAGATGCTTAATAGTGTGATTTCTTATATTTTTGATAACATCGGAAATCTGACTTCATCAACCAAGATTGCCAATACTATGACTTCAGTTGGTAGAAAGATAAGTGTACGAACTGTTGAGAACTACCTTACAGCTCTAAGTGAAAGTTTCATTATATATAAGGTAGGCAGATATGATGTAAAAGGAAAACAATATTTAACAACCGGTTTTAAGTATTATATTGCTGATATTGGATTGCGCTATTATTTGCTGGGAACTAAACGGGCAGATATGGGACATATATTGGAAAATGTCATTTATCTGGAATTACTGCGCAGAGGTTATCGGGTTTATGTAGGAAAAGTAGGAACAGCAGAAGTGGATTTTGTTGCTGTTAATGAAAACGGAACAGAATATTATCAAGTTGCATACAGTGTGATGGACGAGAATACTTTGAATAGAGAACTGGCATCACTTGATAGTATCAGAGACCATAATCCGAAATATTTGCTGACTATGGACTTTGTGCCACCAGTATCTTATAATGGAATAAAGCAGATAAATGCTTTGGATTGGCTCTTAAAAGACGGATAATCAGCTGGTTGGCACAGATAAAAAAGGTGCTAATTAGGTGCCATTTGATAAAATTGCTTTATTAGGATTTTGGAAATAATGAACAGATTGACAGGTTTTGGCGGAAAAATCAGCCTGAAAATATCTCAAAAATGGGCGAAAAACCGCTGTAATTTATTGCTAAATCGTTAGGCGGCTTCGCCGTGCGAGAGTTCGAATCTCTCTCGCTCCGCCATTTTGTAAGCATTAGCGATATCAGAGAAAATCTGATATCGCTTTTTTGTTTTTAAGGCAGGCAATAATTAAAATTTTTATAAAAAATATGAGAAATAGCTCTAGTCTTTTGACTAGAGCTATTTTTGTACGTCTACAAGAATATTTATTAAAGAAAAAAAGTCGCTAAACATAATTAGCGACTTTTTTATTTCCGTCCCCTATAAGCGGGGTTAGTTTTAAACTTTAAGAGCTTTACCAAATAATTTACTAGTTAATTCTAGTTTCCGTCCCCCATAAGCGGGGTTAGTTTTAAACCCTGTGCTCTGGAACCCGCGTCGTTATTGGGCTGAAAATGCACTTTGCGGTTGAGAACAAGATTTAGATTGATTGAGTGATGTTAGACACTTCAAAAAGTGCCACGAAGCCAGTAATGACGCGGTGCGGCGGAAATGCCGTTTTTTTGCCATTTTGGGCTATTTTTTGCGTTTTAAAAATGAAGTCGTGTATAAATATTAGTGAAAAATATATAGTATCCTTCATTAAAACTCAATCAACTAAAGATATTATAACCTATTTTTATAAATTTTACAATGCAAAAATTTGCAATATTTTGTTATAAGATTTTTGCGACTGAGATTATCAGAATTTTCAGTTGGAGTTTTATATTAATTATATAGGAATTTATTTATAAAAGATATTTATAGTAAAAAATTTTGATAAATAAATGCCAAAATGAAAGTCTTGAGCAAGATATATATAATGTAAGACTTATAGAATTAAGATAAAAGATATAAAAGTTTTTGTCAATAAAAATAAAAAATTTTTTTAGTAAAAATGCCAGAATAAATGAATTAAGGCAGATATAAATAATGTAAGGAAATATTCTTTGGAGAAAGAAGAGTTATAAATATAAAAGAAAAAATTTAAGAAAAATTTTTAATCAAAATGCCAAAAGGAGAAAAAGTGAATGGATATTATATATAGAAAGAAAATCAAGGTGAAAAATAAGGAGAAATAAAAATGGAATTTAGAAATAGTTTTGATAGTGCTTTTGGAGTAGTGAAATATGATTTTACAGAAAGCAATTTTTTAGATTGTCAAGTAACAGAAATTTATTCATCGTTAAATTGCAGAATGCTTGGATATTATGTTTAAGTATTATGAAAGAATGAGAATAGACTTTCTAATGCTTTTAGATAAAAAATTTTTTAGGTACATTTTATAGAGTGAATTTGATACTATATAGTTATATTAGATATAGTATAAAAATAATGTATTTTATTATAGATATAAAATATATAGTACATATCATGATAAAAATAATATTTTTTAAGATTTAATATATACTATTGATGAATAAATTAACCTTGATAGTTTATAGATAAATATGCTTTAAAGTAAGATAATTATTTTAGGAGGTATGTTTATGACAAATGATGAATTAGATAATAGATTGATAGGAATAAATATTGCATATTATAGGAAATTGAAAAAATATACACAGATGCAATTAGCTCAAAAAACAAATATCAGTCTAAGCTATATGGCAAAAATAGAGAGTGGTTTAGTGACAGGTTGTGTATCTTTACCAGTATTGTATAAAATATCTAAAATTTTAGAGGTTAGTTTAGATAAGTTAGTTAATAAAAATTAATATAAAATAGCAGGTGATAATATACAAGACCTGCTATTTTTTTTGTTAAAATATATTTATAAATTTATTTGATAGAAGGTTAATATATGAGTGATTTTGTCAAGCAGTTTATAAATGATAAATATAAACAAATAGATATATGGAAGGAGAGCGATAAGAGTAAGATTGTTTTGGCATATGATGAGTCAGATAGACAAGTATATGTTATAAAATATCTAAAAAATAAAGATGTTCCTTATCAGGAATTGAAAAAGATAGATGATAGGATACTTCCTAGGATTTATTATATTTTTGATGGTGATGAAGAAATAATTTTAGTAGAAGAATATATCTGTGGCATAACTTTAAATGAATTGATAGAGCAAAAAAAATATATATCTGATGAAGAAATACAAGATATTTTAGTACAATTATGTAAGGGATTGAAGAATTTACATCAAAGGGATATTATTCATCGTGATATAAATTTGAATAATATTATGCTTACAAATGATGGTATTGTTAAGTTAGTAGATTTTGATACAGTGCGTATTTTTAAGTATGACCAGAATTTTGATACAACATATTTAGGGACAAAAGGTTTTGCACCGCCAGAACAATATGGTTTTAGTCAAACTGATGCTAGAACAGATATATATGCTTTAGGTATGACGATAAAAAAATTACAACCTAAATCTAATTTACTGCAAAAGATAATAGCTAAAGCAACACAATTAGACCCAGAAAACCGCTATCAATATGTAGAGGAAATTTTAAATGAAATTGAAGATGAATATAAATTTGAGCAAAAACAGAATAAATTGACTTTAAAGCAAATAGAAATAATGTTAAATGATAAATTTAACTTATTTGAAATACCTATGCCTGTACAAGAAAAAGATTATCCATTTGATTTTAATAAGATACCTTTTTATACTCCAATCAGCATGGTTGATGATTTAGATTATGAAAGTGTAGAAGAAGCTCAAAAGGCTATGATAGAGGATTTTGAGAACAATGTATTTTCTTTAATGAAAGAATATATCAAGGACATATTAGAAACATATAAAATCTATCAGTTAAAGAAATATTATACGTACTATGAAAATGAGCAGAATTATTATTTTAAGGTAAATAAAGAAATAGAGCGTATTATAAATTTAATGGTAAAACGATTTAAATTGGATTTGCCGGAGTATTTAAAGCATTTTAATTATGTGCCTAGTTTTACTAGACTTTCAGGAAAACAAGATGAACAGATGTATCATCTTTGGCAGTTAAAGCATTTAGAAGAAACAAATTATGTAGAAGAGATAAAAAGAGAATTTATAGATAGAATACTAGCTTATGATGCTGAGCGATTTTTTATATATGTAACGCAATACTTAAAAAAAGACATAAACTTAGAAGAATTGACGATAGTTGATGACAAGACAAATGAAGAAAAAAAGGTCTATCATTTTAATTTTGATACTTTAGCACAATGTTTCTTTGAAGAATTAATGAAAAGCACTGATTTTATCATTAAAGATAATCCTTTTGTTCAAGAAGATGTAGAAGGCGTATTGATTAAGTATTATTTACCAGAATTAAAAGAGGCTTTAAAAGCAAAGACCAATGAAATCATGACGTTTTTAAAAGAATATAACTAAATTTAAATTATGATAAATAGCCTTAGATATTAGTATCTTAAAGGCTATTTTTTTATGTAAAATGGCTTAAATTGTTACTATTAATACGAAAAAGCAGTTAAATTATCCCTATGGGACAACAAAGAAAGTTCTATTTTTATTATATTGTTATTAAAGATTAATACATATTATAAAAGGAGCGAATATTTATGTTTAAGTATTGTACAAATTGTGGTAGCAAGATGCCAGCGGATAATTTATTTTGTACTAATTGTGGTATGAAATTTAATCAAGAGAATAATTATAATATAAATCCACAAAATAATTTTAATACTTCAGTGCAGAATACTAATTATCAGCAAAATGCAAATAGAATGGTTAATACTAATATGCAGATGAGAGCACAGAATAATTATCCAAGTGCAAATAATTATCAGCAAAATCAGATGCAACAACATAATCAAATGATAAATAATCAAGCAATGAATAATAATCAAATGGGTATGAACGAATTTAATATAGGTAAAAATTATTTGCAAATGAATATGCCATTGCCAAATTATGCACAAGCTATAAATTATTTACAAAAAGCAGTGAATATGGGAGTAAAAGAAGCTTCTATTTATTTGATGATTGCACATCTTTATCAAAATATCGATATGTTAAAACAAAATAGTATGTATATAGCAGAACATACGAATGGAATGAACTATATTCAGCCAATGCAAAATGCAAATTATGGTAATAATTTCGCAAATGGATTAAATGGTAATATGATGGCAAATAATTTTAATAATAGAGCGAATAATATGCCAAATAATCAAGCAATGGCTAATCAACAAATGCCTAATAATATGAATAATAACCAAAACAATCAAGAGAGTGGCTTAAAAACTTTTGGTAAATATGCAGCAGCTGCTGCTGTAGGAGCGATGGCTAGTTCTCTTTATCATAATGCAACAGCGGAAGCTTCTAGTGGTCATCATAGTTCTTCATCTAGTACAGAACAACCAGCACCAACAGAATACATTCCAAATGAAACAGTTCAGCCAGTTCAAGATTATATTGACCCAATGTACGCAAATCCAGTGGATAATATTCAAGCTTATAGTGAGCAAGTAGTGCCAGATATGAATAATGTGGTAGCACCTGAAATCATGAATAGTAATGTAGTGGATAATATCCAAGCTTATGATGAAAATATTATTCCTGATAATATGCAAAATAATAGTGAAATGCAAAGTAGTGAAGAAATGCTACAAGAAAATCCTGTAGATAGTATTCAAGCTTATGATGAAACTAATACTCAAGATGATACATCAAATAGTGAAGACACATCGGCAGATTATGAAGAAGAAGAATACACAGAAGAAGACTCTTTTGGCAATTTTGATGATGAGGATGAAGATAGCTTCTTTTGATTATTAATCGTCAAAATGAGAGGTGAGCATTATGCAAAATTTATATTGTCTTAAATGTGGTCAAAATTTAAACGGAAATACTAATTTAAAATTTTGCCCTAAATGTGGAGCTAAAATACAAACTAATATTTCTGGGAATAATAAAAAACAAGATGATATAGATAAACTGATGAATTCAGATTTTATACAAATGATAAAGCGAGATTATTTTTCTTATACAGGAAGATTAAATCGCAAAATCTATTTTATACGCAGTTTAGTTTTAGTTGTTATAGAATGTATACTTTTTGTACTAATTGATGAATTAGATACTAGGTCAGATGATTTTAGTTTAATCTTGATGTTATTGAGCTTTATACTTTTATGTTTATGTATAGTAGCTGATTTTATGCTGGATATGAGAAGATTTCATGATTTGGATAAATCGGGATATTTTGCTTTATTATCACTTATACCAGCGATAACACCTTTTCTGTATTTATATTTATTTTTGATGCCAGGTACAAAAGGTGCTAATCAATATGGTAATGACCCTTTAGAAAATACGTACTGAGTAATAGTTGTTGATAGTAAAATGAGGAGCGGTTTTTATGCATAGATTAAAACAGAGATATTTAATGGTATTCATAGCGTTACTTACTTTATCTAGTGTGATGTTTTCAGGTTGTAGTTTATTAGAAGATAAACATGTAACTTTAGTCAAAGAGGGTACAATGGAAATTGTTCCTAATGTAAAAATAGGTAAGGCTTTTGACCAATTTTTTAGCGATGGTAAATGGGAGTATTTTGTGGCTACAGATAATTCAAAAGTTGTAGAGTTCACAGGTACATGTCGTTGGCAGGATAAACCAGCAAAAGCTAAAGTCCAATTTGTGATTTTAAATGATACAAGATTTCAGCTTTGGACGATTGAGATAAATGGTGATAATATGCGTGATTCTGATGCTATCGCTGTAATGAAAAAGATATTAACTCAATATCATGCAAAGTAAATTTAAATTTGAAGCGTACAGAAATGAGGAATAGATATGAATATTTGTAGACAATGTCAAAAACAATTTGATGATAACGTACTTTTTTGTCCAAGTTGTGGCAATAAATTAGAAAAACAAAATGTACAAGTAGCAAATAATATTATTTGCCAAAAATGTGGAAATACTTTAACTAGTGCAGATAAATTTTGCCCTAAATGTGGTGAAAAAACACTAGCATTTTATCAGACACCAATGGTCAATAATATGAATACTAATGTAGTAAATAATAATCAACCAATACAGCCAGTAAATCAGCCATATCAACAGAATATGAATACAAATTTTAATGTAAATAATAGCAATAATAGTGCTGATGGTATTTTAAATAAAATAAAAAATGAATATTTTTGTTTTGAGGGTAGAATAAATAGAAAATTTTATATAACACGCAGTTTGATAATCGCAGTTGTAGTAATGGTACTTTATTTTATCATCTATGCAGCGACAACAGATATTTTTGGTATAATGTCTGATTTTGGCATGATGTTAACTTTAATAGTGCAATTAGTGGGAACTGTAGCTGGTATATCTTTAAACATTAGAAGATTTCATGATTTTAATAAATCAGGCTGGTGGATATTAATTTTTATGGTACCATTTGTAAATCTTTATTTTAGCATTAAATTGTTATGTATTAGAGGCGATGTAGGTGCTAATAATTATGGAGCAGACCCATTTTGATGAGAGGTAAATGAAATGAGTAAATTTTGTTTTAAATGTGGTACCCCAGTTAATGATGGTGAAAAATTTTGCCCTAAATGTGGTACTAATTTAGGAGTATCAACAAGTCCACAGATACAGCCAAATATAAATAGTAATAATATAAACAATAACAATAGTAATAATAATAAAATGAAAATAATAATAGCTATTGCAATTGTAGTCGTTATTGTTGTAGGTAGTGGTTTGGGATATTTTCTCTATCAAAAACATGAAAAAGATACGCAAGTAAATACAAATACTAATACATTGGTGGAAACGGCAAAAGCTACTGATGATACGTATCAACAACAAAAGCAAGATGATGAAAATCTAAAAAAAGCTAATGATATATTAAAAAATAAAAATACTAATTATAAAGTCAGTGCTGTATCGACAATTGATGATAATGGTTTCTTTGGTTTGATGACAGGAAAGGGATTGAGATTTATCATTTATGATAAAAAAGATGATATGATAGCCACTATTCCTTTTGATAAAGAGTTATTAAATCCTAAAAAGTATGCTAATACAGATAGAGCACTCTATTTTGATATGAGTGTAGAATATGATAATGTAAATAGCAAAGATAAAAAGGCTGGATACTGGAGTGGTTCTACACATACCATTCCTATAGAAATCTATAGTGAAGAAAAAGATGGTGTTTTATCTCCTTTGGGAATTATGACTTATTATGGAAATAACAAAGGAAAATACGATGAGTATTTGTATGAAATGCAAAATGTTAATTTAGCTAATTTAGTAATTCTTCATGGCGATAGTTTGAGAGTGGATATCACAAATAGAAATATAGACCTTCCATAAATAGAAAATATTTATCATAGGGATTGTACTTATATTAACTTAATAAATATGAATATAGGTACAATCTTTATGAAAAACTTACATATTAAGGCATAACTAATACTAATAAGGTGATTATTGGTATGAATATGAATTGTAAATATCTTAGATAATGAGATAATTTTATTAGTATGTATGAGAGGGGTAATATTTTTGTGTTTGAATCTGAATATAGACAAATTGGAGCTAAGATAATGTATTTTCGAAAGATGAAGAAATACACACAAGAAGAATTGGCGTTTAGAGCGTCAATTAGTGCCTCATATTTATCAAGAATAGAACGTGGTGTTTATAAAAAAGGTTTGCCAATATCTACACTTATGAAGATTGCTAAAGCTTTGGAAGTCGAATTAAGTGCCATTTTTGAAAAATGATGATAGCTGATAAAAATAAAATAATATATACATAAAAAAGCAATATCTGTTGTTGAAGGTTAAAACTATAGATATTGCTTTTTATTTGTAAATATAAATACATTGATATTTTTTATTTTATAAATTGGGATAATTAAGCTGAAAAAATAACTAAATAATCCATTTTATTGTCCTGCTAGTACAACTAAATTGATAAATTTTTCGCTAGAATAAATTTAAAGAATATAGCAGAAGGTGATTTTATGGTAGATTTTTCAGCACAATATAGATTGATTGGGGCAAGAATAGCTTATTTTCGCAAATTAAAAAGATATACACAAGAAGAATTAGCATTTAGAGCTTCAATAAGTACATCATATTTATCAAGAATTGAAAGAGGAATTTATAGTAAAGGAGTACCGATATCTACATTAATGCAAATAAGTAAAGCTTTAGATATTGATATTAAATTATTATTTGAAGAAAAAATTTAGAGAAAAGTAAATAAAAAATATAGAAAGATATAATAGCTTTAAACTCAAAAAAGATATGATATAATATAGATTAATATCTTATGTAGAAGGTGGCTATTTATAATGAGCGAAAATTGTAATCATGATTGTGCAAGTTGCGGTACGACTTGTGGAGAACGTACAGCTCCTCAAAGTTTATTAGCACCAAACAATCCAAGTTCAAATATTAAAAAAGTAATTGCTGTAATGAGTGGTAAAGGTGGCGTTGGTAAATCTTTAGTTACTTCTATGATGGCAGTAACAATGCAACGTCGTGGCTATAAAACAGCAATTTTAGATGCTGATATCACAGGTCCATCTATACCAAAAGTGTTCAATCTTAAGGAAAAAGTAACAGGAACACAAGAAGGCATGACACCAGCACAGACAAAAACTGGTATAAAAATTATGTCTACAAATTTGATTTTAGATAATGAAACTGATCCTGTCGTTTGGCGTGGCCCTATTATTGGTGGAGTAGTAAAACAATTTTGGAGCGATGTAAACTGGGGCGAAGTAGATTATATGTTTGTGGATATGCCTCCAGGAACAGGTGATGTACCACTTACTGTATATCAATCTTTGCCAGTTGATGGCATAATCGTAGTTACAACACCACAAGAACTCGTATCTATGATTGTAGAAAAAGCTGTGAATATGGCTGGATTACTCAGCGTGCCAATTATTGGTATTGTAGAAAATATGTCTTATTTTGTTTGCCCTAATTGCAATGAAAAACATTATATTTTTGGTAAATCAAAAGTAGAGGAAGAAGCTAATAAATATGGTATAAAACATACAGCTACACTTCCAATAAATCCAAGTTTAGCCCAAAAATGTGATGAAGGTAGTTTTGAAACTTTTGAAGGTGATTTTTTAAATTCTTTAGGTAGCATTTTAGAAGGAAAATAATTCATAAAAATAGAATTTAATAAGTAAACTAAAAAGTCTTTCTGTTTAAGCAGAAAGACTTTTTTTATAAAAAAATATTTAAGATTAGAGGGAGTAAGATGAGTCAGCAAGTATATTTACCAAGTTATAGTATTGGTGAAGATGTATATAAGAGAGTACCTCAAATCTGCAGTAATTATGGCAAAACGGCAATTGTAATTGGCGGTGAAATTAGTTTAAGTAAAGTAAAAGATAAATTGCTTACTGCGATGAAAGGGACAGATATAAATTTATTGGATTTTATTTGGTATGGAGGTAATGCTACACGAGAAAATATTGAGCGATTAAAAAATATGAAAACAGTGCAAATGGCAGATATGATATTTGCTGTTGGCGGTGGTAAAAGTATGGATACATGCAAAGCTTTAGCAGATATGATAAAAAAGCCAGTATTTACATTTCCGACAATAGCATCAAATTGTGCTCCTGTTACAGCTTTATGCATTTTATATGGCAAAGATAAAGTAGAATTTTATGATGCACAAAAACCAGCTATTCATTGTTTTATAGATACAAAAATCATAAGTAATGCACCTATAAAATATCTGCGTGCTGGCATTGGTGATGCTTTATCTAAACAATATGAAGTTTGTTTTAATACGAGAGGTAGAATTTTAAATCACACAAATAATTTAGGGGTACAGATAGCAAAAGATTGCTCAGAAAGATTACTAAAATATGGAGTAAAGGCAGTAGATGATGCTCAAAAAAATATCGTATCTGATGAATTTATCCAGACTGTATTGACGATTATTGTAAATACAGGATTAGTTTCTGTTTTAGTAAATTTAAATTATAATAGCAGTTTGGCTCATTCACTTTATTTAGCGAGTGTGAAAATACCAGATTGTAAAGGTCATATGCATGGTGAGATTGTCAGTTTAGGTGTATTATTATTGCTACTTGTAGATAAGCAATTAATACAGGCAGAGAAAGTATATGATTTTAATCAGAAATTAGATTTACCTACTTCTTTAATGAATTTAGGAATAAAAGATGTAAAGCAAATAATTGATTTAATTTTACAAGATAAATATTTAAGTTTTGCTCCATATAATATCACAAAAGAGATGATAAAGGAAGCAATAGATATGCTCGAAGCCTTAAAGCATAAGAAAACTTTTTGAGTTCTAAAATATTTTGATATATAATATATGTATTGGTTTTTCACGAAAGTTGTAAGATAAGTAATAGATTATTTTTTATCAAGAATGAGAAAAAATATTTTGCAGTAGTGAGTGTACTCTGATTGTGATATACTAATAAAAGATTAAGTTATTACGCCATTAATAATAGAAAGGGATTTGCATGATAGAATTACCAAGCATTCAACAATTAGAAAATTTTATTATTTATAGCAAAGTAAAAGATATAGCAACGGCAGCTAGAGAAGCAAATGTTACTCGTTCGGCATTTAGTTTTCAAATGAAAAAATTGGAAGAAATAGTTGGTACTCAATTAGTTGTTCACGGAGAAAATACAATAGAACTTACTAAAGAAGGTCAAATCTTCTTAGCTAAAGCGGAAAAAATCGTATCGGAATTAAAACAATCTTTAAGTGAAATGAAAAAATTAGCTGGAGAAGAAGTTTCTTTATCTGTAGGTGCGTTGATGTCTTTAGGTGATGTATTTATCAATCAGCACTTAACTTATTTTAAAAAATACAAC
>OGXU01000376.1_pt1 | contig 27089 bp, 25 predicted proteins | sample 1576381 | NCBI WGS metagenome assembly OGXU01 (sample SAMEA3541544, study PRJEB24748) | human gut metagenome | biome: human gut; feature: human-associated habitat; material: faeces | place: China | collected 2012 | reverse complement strand
TCAGCTTCCGATAAGTGGAATTCAGAGATTCAATGGCATTTGTTGTATAAATGACCTTTCTAACCGCTGCTGAAAACTTGAAGATTGGGGAAATAGCATCCCAGTTATCCTTCCAGCGTTTCATGGAATTCGGATATTTTGCAGTCCATTTTTCCATTACCCGATCCAAAGCTGCCAAAGCTTTCTTTTCATCCGCTGCCTGATATATCGTTTTCAAATCTGTGGCAAATGCTTTTCTGTCTTTATCTGGAACATATTTCAAGGTATTTCGCACTTGATGAACGATACATCTTTGATATTCTGTCTTAGGAAATGCTGCCGCAATCGCTTCTTTGATACCTGTGAGTCCATCTGCACAAATGATCAGGATATCTTTTACACCACGATTTTTTAATTCGTTTAAGACGGAGAGCCAATACTTGGAACTTTCATTTTCTCCAATACTGATAGTAAGCACTTCTTTCTTACCTTCCGCATTAATCCCAAGAATGACATACGCAGCAAGCTTCCGGATCACTCCATTATCACGGACGGAATAGTGAATCGCATCAATATACAGGATTGGATAAACTTCATCTAATGGCCGATTCTGCCAGTCTTCAATTTGTGGGAGAATCTTGTCTGTAACATCTGATATAAAACCTTCGGATGTTTCAAAACCATAAATATCTTCGATTGTTTCTGAAATCTGCCGGGTTGTCATACCTTTTGCATACATAGAAATAATCTTCTGATCGATATCTGAAATGTCTTTCTGACGTTTCTTTACTACTTGAGGTTCAAAAGTTGATTTTCTGTCTTGTGGAACTTCAATCTCCATAGAACCATAACGACTATTCACTCTTTTTCGCTTATAACCATTGCGATAATCACCGCTATCAGAACGTTGTGATTTTTCATATCCCAAGTGGTCATCCATTTCCGCTTCCATCATCTCTTTGATGGTTCCACCAAGAAGATCTTTCAGCGCATCCTGGATATCTTCTGCTGATTGGATATCGTATTCTTTCAAGAGCTGGTGAATGATGTTACGTTTTCCTTCTGTCATTTGTACTTTGTGTACAGGTTTCTTTTCTCTTGCCATAATAAAAGGCCTCCTTATGATAAAATATTTTACCATAGAAGACCTTCTAAAACATTATTTACAGAAAAAGTTTCACATTCTCGCGTATGATATTGAGTAGGTGCTATAAATAGCACCTACTCAATATTACTTGTAATTTCCTTTTTTGAAATTTAGATTTCATACCATTTTTTATCAATCATTAATCCGAAAATCATATCATATTTGCCCTCACATATAACATGATCTTTATATATTCTGTATCCATTTTCTAGAACATATTTAACAGGAAAGGGACATTCAAACATATCTAAGTCGGTGTTTTTTTCAGCTTCTTCTAATAAACATTCGGGAATAGCCATAATGACATGTCCTGTGTCTCCATCACAATAGTAATAATTAAATTCTTCTAATTCTTTTGGCAAATTTAAATAATGGTCTTTTATTATTCCTCTTAATCCTTCATGGCTTCTACGCATTTTTAATTGTCCTCCTCTTTTATGTTAGATGTTAATCGCTTCTAAAAGTGACCTGTAGTGCTATAAAAACCTGGGAGTATAACGTATTGTAATGACATGTACTTCTTTTTTTTGCTTCACGATACGATAGACGATGGTGTAATTTTTTAAAAATAACTGGCGGTAATCCTTATTTGAATAAGCTCCAACGCGTCGGATCGCTCCGCGTTCCGGAAATTGAGCCAAGCTAAGGATCGCGGTTTCTAATGCATCAACCATATTTAAAGCGGTGTCAGGTTCTAATAAAGAGTTTGCAATATAAGAATAGATTTCTTCTAAGTCTTGGTAAGCACGAGCATAAAGCTTTACGGTATATTTATCCAAAATGTTTCCTCCGTAAACATGAAAGAACTTCTTTTGCATCTAACAAAACGCCTTCAGCAGCATATTCTTTTTCTGCATCTTTAATAGCAGTATCTATGTGTGTAGTTTCTAACATGTTTTCATATGTTTCAATGCTCATGACTACTAAATCTCCATAGCCGTTTTTGGTGATAAAAAGCGGTTCAGGTTTTGCGTGGCAAAGTTCTGAAATTTCCGTAGTGTTTCTGAGATCTGTAATTGGTCGGATTTGTGGCATGTTACGAACCTCCTTTCTTGTACATTATTATAGCGAAATTATGTACAAAACGCAATGTAGTAATATATGGGAAATGTGGTTATTGAAGCACTCATTGAATCTATAAAAGAAAAAAATTGTTGATCAGAATTTTAATTATTATATTGATTTAATTTTATAAATGTTATACACTATATATGTAGTAAATAATATAGGGTGCTATAAATAGCACCGGAGAGGAGCAGTTATGAAATCAATCGCTTTTTTAAACATTAAAGGAGGAGTCGGAAAGACAACAAGTGTAACAACGATAGCACATATGCTTGCAACACAGTACAAAAAAAGAGTGTTAATTGTCGATCTTGACCCGCAAGGAAATAGTACAGCCATGTTTTCTAAAGCAGATTTATTTGAGGATTTTATCAATCCGGAATTACCCTACTTGGAGTATTCAGTTAGTAATTTGCTAATGGATAAAAAAATGGATGTGCATAAATGCATTACACACACAAAATATGAGAACTTAGATATTATCGGGGCAGATTTAAGACTTACGACAGTGGAAAAAGCCGTGAACTCGGATACATCTACCCCACAGCAGATACGTTTGCAGCGGCACTTAAAAGTAGTGGAGGACGAATATGATTTTTGTATTTTTGATTGTTCTCCAAACAGCGGACTTGTTAATGTGAATGGGCTTACAATGGCAGATGAGGTTTACATTCCAATTTGTGCAGATGCGTATAGTTTGCAAGGAATTAAAGCAACAGAGGAATTAATTGATAACGTGTCAGATTTTAACGTGAAATTAAAAATAGGGGGAATTTTTTGTACTCGGTGGGAAGGAAAAAAGGCGAATAAAACAATCTATGAAATGGTTCAAATGCAATATCCAGATCTTCTTATACCGATTAAAATTGGGAAAAGTAAATATTGTGAAGAAAACACAATGTTCCGAGTTCCTCTTTTGGAAATTGATTATGGTAAGAATAAAAGTAAGGCTACATTGGCATATCTTGAATTGACAGAGTATATTCTTTCACCTAATAAAAAAGTTTTTTTAGAAAGTTTAAATAGATAAGCGCGGAGGGAAAAATGAGTAGATTTGATTTGAGTAAAATGGGACAGAAAATAGAAGAAAATAAGGTGGAACTTGGAAAGTCTTATTTGAATGAAGCGTCTTTATCCATGCGGGATACTCGAAAAAAAACGGAGTATATTTCGCTAGATGAAATTGTTCCGAATCCAGATAATAAATTGAGTATGCCGAATGTTAAATGGCTGAAGCAGGATATTGCTTTAGAGGGATTGTTACAACCGCTTGTCGTTGCACAGATGGATGATGGAAAATATATGTTATATGCCGGACATCAAAGATTTGAAGCAATTAGACAGTTACATCAGGAAGGAAAATTTGAGAATACAGTAGAAGTAAAAAAAGTAGACTTAGACAACTTGAATCTTCCGGATACAGTAAGTGAAAATGTACGCAGAAAACTATTATTACGATCAGCAAATATTCAGCGAGGAAATGGATATTCGACAGATGCGGATCGTTATGTTGTAATTAGCGACTGGAAGGAAATTTACACGGAATTAAGACGATGCGGCGTTGAAGTGATTGAATTTGGGTTAGAGGGAGACGATGAAATAAGAGAATCTGAACAGATAAAAGGACGTAAGACAAGGGAGCTTGTTGCAGAAAAGGTAGGATTATCTCCCGCACAGGTTGGAAAATTTGAACGAGTGGATAATCAAGGTGTGGATGAACTGAAAGAAGCTTTGAAAGAAGATAAGATCAATGTTGCAACAGCGGCGGAAGTCGCTTCAATGAATCAACAAGATCAAAAGAAAATATTAGAAAAAATCCGAGCGACAAGGGAGATTACACCGGAAAACAAGATCAATGGAGAAGATATTGAAAAGGCGAAAGAAGTATTGGACGATTCCAAAAAGCCAGAAAAGAAAACTATAAAAAGGAAAGCGTCCGGTTTGAATATTATTTCAAAGAAAAAGATAAATGCGGATTTGAAAGAAGCATTTAAAAGTTTAAAAGAAGCCGGAGAAGAAATAGAAGTAGATCAGGAAACATACTCGGCTTATATGAAACATATTGAATCACTTAATCGAATTATTGAACAGGCTGCAAAAAGATGATTTTAGGTAAGGTGCTATTTATAGCACCTTACCTTTCATAAAAGGCAGAAGAGGTGGAGCGATGGAGTTATTAAATAATGAATTGAGGATAAATCAGCTTGAAAATAAAAGAAAAGATGTAGAAAAAGCTTTACAAAATTGCATAGTACGGGATAGCTTTTTAGATGATTTTGAAAAACGGTTCTGCTGGAGTAATAATGCTTTGGAGGGAAACACGCTATCTCTGATCGAAACAGTTAATTTACTTGATTATGATGAGGTACAAAGCGGTCATACTTATTCGGAGTATCAGGAAGCAAAGAATGTGTATGCTGCAATTAAAAATATGCTGATCCCGATGGAGCAAGTAAGGATTGATGTGGAGTGGATTAAAAAAGTAAATGGATATGTCATGGGGACATCTGGGGAATATAGAAATCATGATATATATGTGGGAAATTTGGTAGAAGCGGTTTATTATCCTCCGGCGTCAGATAAAGTAGAAGAGTTAATGAAAGCATTTGAAAAAACGGTAAATATAAAAGAAAAAAATATTGATAAACTGCTTTTAGAAATCGCGCAGCAACACATAGTGTTTGAAAGGATACATCCGTTTCAAGACGGTAATGGACGAACAGGAAGAATATTGATTAATCAACAATTAATCAATAATGGCTTGCCACCTATATCAATTAAGCCAACAGGGAAATATCGCCAAGCATTTCGTCGTTACAATAATTCGGGAGATTTGTCGCAAATGGTTTATATTTTAGCGAAAAGTGAATTAGAATCTTTTGATCGAATTCTACAACAAGAAAGTAGATATCTTCTTAATCGCGATGGAAGACATGTCGAAGTAAAATCAAAATTAAGAGCAACAGAAAGAGAAATAGATTTATGAGTTTTGGAGGGAACGATGGGAGCAACTGTGTTTAATATGCCGGATCAGATTTGTGAGATGGTAAGATATACCGAGTATATTACAAGGATCAGTAAATCTGAACTTTATCGAAAAGCAATCAGTTATTTTATAGAAAATAAATTGGAAGTGACAGATGAAGTTTTATATATGCCACTTGCTCAAAAAAATTGTAAGGAACAAGTTTACATTGAAATGTGCTTGCCATTATTAGAAGAATATATTAAAAAATTAAGGAATCAATGTGCCGAAGGTGTGTTTTGTGTTGCCCAGGGAAAAGGAATCATGCAGAAGAAAAATAGATATCGGAAATCAACGGTAATTCTTCAGGCAATGATTAATTATTTATATTATTTATACTCTGACGAGGAGGTGCAGATAAAAGAAATTGAGCAGGGATTAATTTATATGAATGAAAGGAGGCTTGTATGGAAGCGGAACGGGTTCTAAATGATTTATACAAAAAAATAAATGAGACAGGATGCGAAGGACGTTTGCCGGTTGCAATATTTAGGGTTGAAAAAAACATATTAACATATAGTGGATGGAAATGGCGTTTTGTTCCTAATAGTGGAATTTATGAAATTGCAGTTATGGCTGAAAAATTGCAAGAATCAGTTTATCAAATTTATGCAGAAGTCTTTCATCAAATTGTGCATATTTTAAATGCACAATCGGGAATTACCGATACGTCAAACTATGGACGATACCACAATAGACATTTTCAGAAAAAAGCAGAAGAATTAGGGTTAAAAGCAACAAAAAAAGAATATGTACATGGATTTGATATTATCGAAGTACCTAAGAGTTTAATTGAAAAGATCAATTTTCCTATGTTTGAAACGAACTTAAAAAAGGCGATAGAAAAACAATCTGTCGAGATCGCTCCCCCCAATATAACTGAGGCGTTATATCGTTGTCCGATTTGCAAACAATATGCAAACGCTGATTCAAAGGCGAAATTGTTTTGTGGTTATTGCAACACAGAAATGATCCGAATTGAACAGAAAAAACTTGTCTCATGATATTTATTATACCATAAGGAGGTAAAAACAAGAAATTCATGGGAATAAATTATGGATACATTCGGGTATCTGCTTCTGATCAAAATGAGTCTAGGCAATTATACGCGATGGAAAAAAATGGGATTAAACAAAAAAATATTTTTGTTGATAAACAGTCGGGAAAAAATTTTGAACGAAAACAATACAAGGCATTACTCCGAAAGTTGAAAGAAGGAGATACATTATACGTCGAAAGCATTAGTCGTTTCGGGCGAAATTACATTGAAATTACAGAGCAGTGGCGCTATTTGATTAGAAATAAAAAGGTAAATGTTGTTGTAATGGATATGCCGTTGCTAGATACGCGTCCTAAAAAAGATCTATTAGGAACATTTATTGGAGATTTGGTTTTGTATATCCTAAGTTATGTTGCGGAATCGGAAAGAAAAAATATTAAGCGGTGCCAGGCGGAAGGGATTGCTCGTGCAAAAGAACGAGGTGTGAAATTTGGAAGACCTCAAAAAATGTCACTCGCTGAATTTGAAGAAAGATATTATAAGTATTGTAGTGCAGGATATACTGTAAAAGAGATGGCAAAAATGTTTAACATGTCAGTTTCGAGTGCATACAGATACAGGTCAAAGTTAAAAAGATTAAAATGAGTGGCACAAAGATTTAAAATTAACTCCAAAGTTGATTAAACAATGAAGAAAGCAGGGAATACTTGCAATAGTTATCTGCATATGTTATAATGCCGGTAGCCAAGAAAAGATATAATGTGTCACATAGGCACAAAACGAACCCCCAGTAGCGGACACTACTGGGGGTTCTTCTCCATTTAGACGGTTGAGCTTCCGTTAGGTTAGTTGTCGCTGTCGTTTCCGTCTAACCATTTGCAAATATAGTAGCCGACTATACTTGCCAGTACGGAAACAAGAAAAGATATAATTTCTAACACATAGACACCCCCCTTTCTGTTGCCAGATTGGGAGCGACAACGCTGTTAATTATAGCATAATGACAATGATGCTACAATAAGCCATTTTATAAAATGGCTTTTACAAAATAAATTTAGAGTTGTTAAAAAGATAAAAATATGTTACTTATTGGTTCCCATTCCACGTACTGTCACCCGTGATTTCACCAGTTTGAAGCACAAGTAGCTAAAATAACATAAAAAAAAGCTAGAAATGCCATCAAATAGCATTTCTAGCTAAAAAAAAGAGAGTTCAAAAAAGTATACTTTTTGCAAGGAAAAAGGAAGGATGTAAAAACATGTTTTGTTTAAAAGGGTATAACCAAATGTTAAAGAAATGGATCGAGATGAAGATACTTGATGATGGCACTGTGCTTGTGGATGATTGGGAACACATCGAGGAGGGGAGTATTAAACGATACACAGAACAAATGGACATGGAAAAGAAAATGTTATGGGAGGACGATCAAATTGTTGATATGCAAACTGGAAAATGTATGATTATTCGGTTTGGAGAATATGAAACATATTGTGTTGAAGAAGAACAAATCATGAAAAATGTAGGTTTTTATCTCGAAACAAGAACAGGAGAAAACCTTCCGTTAGGAAATCTGTCAGGATACGCAAAAAAGTTAGAAGAACCTATATGGTAGGACGTGCCGAATTTCGGCACATAAAAATAAATATAGAATTCGTTTCTTGGAAACGCTCCGCTGATACAATGATACAGCGATATCAACATTGTAGTAGATTGGTAGTTAAGGCACTTGTTGCGGCGCTACGGTGTACGGTTGCAAAATTTCGATTGAACTAATATTTTATATCCGCAATATGGGTATGCAAATACCCGCAGAACAAGTATAATAAATGTGTGGTGTTTTTCGGAACAGGTTCGCGTACCGAAATTCGGTACAAGAAAGAATGGGGTGAGAAACGATGAAAAAGAAAATGGAACAATTAAAATTATGGATACAGACCCACAAAAAGAAAGTAGCTGCTTGCATGGTGGTGATCCTGCTTGCGCTTGGCGCATTAGGGCTCGGTCTTGCCGGGATGCAAAAGGAGAATCAGAAAGAGGTCATTGGAAAAACGGATCAAAAAAAGAAAATTGATAAGAAGCAGACGAAGAAAACAGATCTGAAGGAAGAAAAGACATCAAAAGATGACTCTAAGAAAAAAGAGACGGAGACAAAAGAAACCGCAAAGGAAAAAACAGAGGTGAAAACGGAAGAGAAGCAGACAGCATCTCAGCCGGATACTTCCGCTCCTGCACAAAAGAATGATGCTCCCCAAACAACGGGCGGATCGAATGCAGGTAATTCAGGAAGCAGCAGAAATCAAAATGCAGCTCCGGTACATACTCACAATTATAATATTCCACTCTATACAGAACAGTGGGTAGTCGATCAGGCAGCTTGGACAGAAACAGTCAGTGAACCAGTATATGAAATGGTGGAACATACAATTTGCAGTACATGCCAAGCTGATATCTCAGGCTTTGCAGGACAACATTTAGATGAGACAATGCATGGAGGATATTACTCGGATTGGAGACAAGAACAAACAGGAACAAATACCTATACAGTCCCTCATCCAGAACAAGGGCATTACGAATCGGTTGTAACCGGACATCAATGTAGCTGTGGAGCAGTTCAATAAAAAGAAAAATAAATACGGAAAACAAGAAACTACGAATCGAAAGGTTGGTAGTTTTTTTGTTGATAAAAATTGTGCCGAATTTCGGTACATGCAAAAAACAAACGACGAAAGGAGTAAAAAATGAGAGAAAAAGGAAAACGTCTGATTGCGATGATCTTATCGTGTTTATTGTTGTTATCAAATGTAACAGTATATGCAGAGACAGAAGCAAAAGAGCAGTCAGACACACAAAACACAGTGAGTATCAGCGCTTCTGAAGAAGCTGCGGCACTATCGGAAGAACCAACGAACGGAAGTGCAGGAGAAGAAAACTTAAACGAAGAATATAGGTTACATGAGGAAACAGAAACCCAAAGTACTTTCAATGATGTAGAACAGCCAGATATAACAGAATCTCAAGAAGCTGATGCATATGTAACAAACAGCAAAGGTATTACAGTAAGAAAATCATTGCTTTGCGAAGATCCGAACTGCTTAGAAGATCATGTGGGAACGACATTATATCCGGCAGGATTTACAGAAAGCACGCCGAAAGGAGTATCGCTTCGGAGTGTTCAGAATCCTTATGTTGGACAAGTTTTAACCGGTATTAATGCAACCGTCCACTTTTTAGGCACACCGGGGACAAACGGAAAATTTCAAGTTTATATCAATGATGGGGATTTAGCAGGCGCGACAACAATGACAGCGTATTGTTTAAATCATGGAGCTGCTAATCCGGGAGAAAACGGATGGACAACGTGTACTTGGGAAGCAACGTGTACGGCAGTCAGTGGGAATCTTGCAACTTGGAGTTTTGTTCTGACTCCGCCAAATGCATGTAAACCGGGGAGCGTACTTGGTTATCAAAGAGTCGGTATGGTTTTAACGTTACCTTTCGACGAGCAAAAAGGCAGTCTGGATGTTTATAAAGCGTCGGCGGATTCGGAGATTACAAACGGGAATAGCTGCTATTCATTAGCGGGAGCTGTTTATGGTTTATATCAAAACGGAATAGAAATCGCGCGGCAGACAACAGATACGAATGGATATACCCGGTTTAATAATTTAAGCACAGGAAATTATGACTTAAAAGAGATCACTCCGCCGAAAGGATATGCGTTGGATAAAACAACATATCCGGTAACGATTAATTCTAGTCAGACAACAAGAGTGGATGTGAAGGATTATCCGCAGAATGATCCAGTTTCTATTTTACTTGGAAAAGTGGATAAGGATACGACACAAAACATGCCCCAGGGAAGTGCATCCCTTGAGGGCGCGGAGTTTACAATTAAATACTATGCCGTATATTCCGACAAAGATCCGGCGGAATCTGGAAAAAAACCAGTCCGTACATGGGTAATGAAAACAGATGAGCGAGGTTTTACAAGACTTGGTGAAAAATATAAAGTGTCGGGAGATAATTTTTATTATAACTCAATAGGTGATATCACTATTCCATTAGGTACGGTAACAATCAAAGAAACAAAAGCTCCAAAAGGTTATCTGCTAAATGAAGAAGTCTTTGTTCGTCAAATTAAGTCAAAGGGAGCTGCAGAACAAGTCGAAACCTACAACATGCCGACGATCGAAGAAGAAGTCATCCGCGGTGATATCCAAATTGTGAAGTATGGCGAGAACAACGATGAACCAGGAGACTCCGGCGCAGACATCAAGAAACCGTTAAAAGATATCAAATTCCATTTGACAGCGAAGACAACTGGAGATGTTTACACGATCATCACTGATGAAAATGGTTTTGCCTCAACAAAACAGTTCGGGAATTCCGAGCGTGGAAACTTACCGTTTGACACTTATACGGTAACAGAAGAGAGTCCATATCCTGAATATGACATCATTGTGCCATTTGAAGTGACTGTGGATGAGGAAGGAAAAACGTACTCCTACATCTTACGGAATGACACTGTGGATGCACCGCTCTCTGTTCAAAAGGTGGATAAAGAGACTGGAAAAGTAATCCCGATCGCAGGCGTGCAGTTCCAAATTCTCGATGAAGACAAGAACCCAATCACAATGGAAGTGCATTATCCGACACCGATGGAAATTGACACCTTTGAAACAGATGCAAATGGATCATTCACTCTACCAGAAAAACTGGAACATGGATCGTATTATTTACACGAAACAAAAGCGCCGGAAGGCTATTTGTTAGGAGTGGAAGATATCCCATTTGTTGTGGATCAGGAATTTGACTGGGAAAATCCGTTATCAATTACTTATCCTGATGCTCCGGCAAAAGGCAAAATCCGAGTAACAAAAACAGATAAAGAGACAGACAAACCGATTCCTTCAGGAGCGGAATTTACCGTAACAGCAGCGGAAGATATCACAACACCGGATGGAACAATCCGCACGGAAAAAGGAACAGTGGTTGCAACCCTTACGACTGACGAGAAAGGGAAAGCAGAAACAGAAGCATTGTATCTTGGAAAATATGTAGTAAAAGAGACAAAAGCTCCAAACGGATATCTCTTAAATCCGAAAGAATTTGTAGTGACCTTAGAATATGAGGATCAAGAAACAGAAATCGTATATGGAAAAGTAACTGTACCAGATGATCTTGCAAAAGGGAAAATTCGGGTGAAGAAGACAGATGCGGAAACCGGAAGCGGTTTATCCGGCGCAGAATTTGAAATCCGGGCAAAAGAAGATATTGTGACGCCGGACGGCACAGTAAAAGTGAAAGCCGGAACAGTGGTTGATACGATCAAAACAAGTGATAAGGGAACAGCCGAAACGAAAGAATTGTATCTTGGAAAATATGAAGTTCAGGAAACAAAAGCGCCGCAAGGATATCTGTTAAATACGCAGAAATATCCGGTAGAACTGATTTATGCCGATCAGGAAACAGAGATCGTATACGGAGATGTTACCGTACCGGACGAGATTGCGAAAGGAAAAATCCGAATTACGAAGACAGATAAAGAAACAAATAAACCGATTCCTTCAGGAGCGGAATTTACCGTAACAGCAGCGGAAGATATCACAACACCGGATGGAACAATCCGCACGGAAAAAGGAACAGTGGTTGCAACCCTTACGACTGACGAGAAAGGGAAAGCAGAAACAGATAAGCTGTATCTCGGAAGATATGTAGTAAAAGAAACGAAAGCCCCGGAAGGTTATCTGTTAAACGAAAAAGAGTTTGAAGTGACTTTAACTTATAAAGATCAGACAACAGAGATCATATATGGAGATGTTACCGTACCGGATCAGCCAGCGAAAGGAAAGATCCGAGTAACAAAGACGGATGCGGAGACGGATAAGGTGATTCCGTCAGGCGCGGAATTTACCGTGACAGCAGCGGAAAATATCACAACACCGGACGGAACGATCCGCACGGAGAAAGGAACGGTTGTTGCAACCCTTACAACAGATGAAAAGGGGAAAGCGGAAACGGATAAACTGTATCTTGGAAAATATATAGTGAAAGAAACGAAAGCACCGGAAGGTTATCTGTTAAACGAAAAAGAGTTTGAAGTGATCTTGACTTATGCCGATCAGGAAACAGAGATTGTATATGGAGATGTTACCGTGCCGGATCAGCCTGCAAAAGGACAGATCGAAATTTTGAAAAAAGATAAAGAAACAGGAAATCTGTTATCCGGCGCTGAATTTACGATCACAGCGAAAGAAGACATCACAACTCCAGATGGAACAGTAAGAGCTGAAAAAGGAACAGTGGTTGATACGATCGTCACAGATACAACCGGAATTGCCAGATCGAAGGAACTGTACCTCGGAAAATATGTGGTGAAAGAAACGAAACAGCCGATCGGATTTATTCGCCCGGATCAGACATGGGATGTGGAACTGAAATATGCAGATCAGAAAACAGAACTTGTAAAAGAGAACCTTACAATTAAGAATCAGCCGACGGAAATTATCATCGACAAAAAAGAAACCGGAACGGACAAGCCGCTGGAAGGCGTCAAATTTGTTATCTGGAATAAAGACAAAGAAGATCCAATCGATCCGGGAATGCAGCATAAAGAGATCTACACTACAGATGCAAACGGAAAAATCAGACTATTATATTTAGAACCGGGAAATTATGCAGTGGCAGAGGTAGAGAGCATTCCGGGATATGCGTGGGACGACAAGATAATTTACGAGTTTACAATCACAGAAGACGGAAGAGTTGATGGAGAAGTAAGCCATACGATTCCGGTTGGAAACGATCGTACCGAAATCACAGAAACAAATGCAATTAATGTCAGCACCGGAACGCAGGATGCTTATGCAGTAGATTTGACTGTGATTGATACGGTGTCAATGGTAAATCTGATGCCGAATCGGGAATATAAACTGCAGCTTATTCTTGCGGATGCAAAAACGGGAGAACCGCTGAAGGTGAAAGATCAGCCTTCAGGCGATCTGCTGACAACCGAAAAGACGTTTACAGCAGACACTTCAAAAATGGACGTGGATATGCAGATTGAATTTGATGCATCTCCATTTGCAGGGCGTACAATCGTGGCTTATGAGTACTTATATCAAGATGGTGTTTTAATCTACAAGCACGACGATCCGAATGATAAAAAACAACAGATCTATATAAAAGATAAATTAAGGCTTAACACGACTGCAATCGATCTGCTCACTGGAACACACGAAGCAATCGCGAAAAAAGACGTTACAATCCGTGATAACGCAGAACATTTCGGATTAATCGAAGATCAGGAATATACCATAAAAGGCATTGTGATGGATCGAACAACAGGAAAAGCCCTTGTAATTAACGGAAAGCAAATCACAGCAGAGAAAAGCGTGCAGATCGAGACAGCAGATGGAACAATACATGTGGACTTTACATTAGATGCTTCTGAATTAAATAACCGCTCCATCGTGGTCTATGAATTTTTGTATCATAAGGGACAACTGATCGCATCTCACGAAGATATTAGCGATGAGGATCAGACCATAACTTTTAAAGTAGGTAGCCTGAAGCCGACATTGCCGCCAAATAAAGGGGGAGGTCTTTTGTCTGCCCTGAAAACAGGAGATTTTTCAGACATCACGCCTTTTGCGATCGCACTGATCGGAACAGGAGCAATTATCTTGTCAATAGTAATTTACAACTTCAAAAAAAAGAAAAAACGTGAGGAATAAATACACGAGGCATTATGGCGCGTACCGAAATTCGGTACGCGGCCAAAGTAGATATATGTGTAAAAGGGGGAAATTGTATGAAATCCAAAAGAGAGATTGAACAATTTTTAACGATATTGGAATTACAGGAGATAATGATACCGTTCTTTTGTCCATTCCGAAAATTATTCGTAAAAAAATGGATTTCATTTATCAGAAATTATCTCTTTGAAATTGAAGGAGAAATGGTCAATCTGAGAGAACTGCAACTGACAATCAATCATGTGATTTCTCCCAAAGTACAATATGGGGGACTAAAAATGTGGGAATTAACGTGGATTATGGGGGTTCTGGATTATTTCTACTGTTGGGAATAGAAAGTTCAGAGTCCTGTGAATTAATACACGAGGTATTATGGCGCGTACCGAATTTCGGTACGCGGTCATAACGAAACAAAGGAAGGAGAACATGGAACAGATGAAAAAGAAAAAAATTGTAGCGATTGCTTTTTCTTTTTTACTGATGGCATTTCCGCTGCAAGTTTTCGCAGCGGGATCGGATCTTACGAAAGAGATCACCTTAACCGTAAAAAAAGAATCCGATAGTCGAGAACTGGCAGAGAAAGAATTTCCGAAAACATGGAAAGAAGGCGGTAAAACCTATGAACGATCGGAGATTACCTACAAGCTCGTAGAAACCAAATATCTCGATAAAAAAGAAAAAGAGATGGAATTGAAAAGTGAACCGGAACAGACCTTTAAAGAAGGAAAAACAGTTTATACCTTGAAAAAAACGGAAAAGGTCGAGAAATCGATCGCAGAGGGAGATGTGCAAACAGTAACGGCGTATGACGATTATGATTATGCTGTCGCAGAAAGTGATGTTCCGGCAACGAAAACGGTGACGGAAACGAACCGGATTACCGGAGAGCCGGAAGAAGTGATCTGCAACCTTACCGGGATTCATCCGGCAGGAATGGTGATGGCAAATAACACAATGACAGTCACATTTACAAATTATAACGCAGCTTATTATGAGTGGAATGGGAATTACATCCCAAGAAATGACGAGATTCCGCCGCTGTCTGGATATGAAGCGCAGCTTCTGGAAAATGCAGGTGCAGCCGCCGGAAGTATCATAACAGGATATAGCTGGAATGGAGACTCTTATTTGGTAAACGGTGTTTTGTGCCGTGATGCGATTGCAAACGTACAGCAGCCGATACAAATGTACCGGGCAGAATACAGCGGTGTGATTCAAATTCCAAAAGAAACAGTTTATAAAGCCACCTATGAAACTGAAGATGTGGATGGAGCGAAAGAATACACAGTAAAAGCGACAGCAACGTATTCGTTGCAGTCAAATAATACCCCCTACATATTAGCTGGGATAGGAATATTTTTACTTTTGGTTCTTATTGTTATGATCATATTTGTAATTTCAAAAAAGAAAAAAGAGAATGGTGCTACAAATAGCACCCATTAAAGGAGGATTTTTATGCAGCAATTTATGCAAGGACTTTATGACATTTGTAACACATTTAGTCCATTTGTTTATTTATTAGTAGCAGCGGCACTCATTATCATTGGTGTAATGTTTATCATTCCATCTCAAAAAGCGAAAGAAATGGCAAAATCACATGTCGGATGGGTAGTGATCGGATGCGGAATTGTTTTGGGTGCATTAACATTTGCAAAAGAAATCAGTTCAAAGTTTATTTTTTAAGCTGCTATAACTAAGCAGTAGCATTAAATAATGAGGCACTTTTTAGTGCCTCTCAATTCAAAGGAAGCGAGTAACATATGAGGATTAAGAAAATTTGGACGAAAATTAAGGATTCCCTTATCCGTCCAGTTCAGGACAAAAAGAACACAAACCGAATCGGAATGGTCTTGTCTAATAATTATGTACTTCCTATTTTGATCATTCTAATTGATTTATTACTTTTTTTTCTATTCAATTATTTAATTAATGGTTTCGTTACCTTATTTCGTGCATTCTTCAATGAAACAGGGGAATACACGAATGTTCTTGTTTTGAAAAATATATTCCCTAATTGGGAATTTATAACAAGATCAAATACGGCTACTTATATTTATTTATTTTTCGCAGTTTTATTAATCATCTTAGACGGTTTCTTTATCTATCAAATGAAAACCTCATTATCTGACGATTATTTTAATCAAGGACAAAAAGGAGATAGCAGATTTCGCACAATAGAAGAAATTCAACAAGTTTACAAAGAAATTCCGGATAAAGATAAATCTTTTCCCGGTAGAGGCGGAACAGTTATTTCAAGATATAAAGATAAACTTTATATTGATCCAATACCAATGAATAATTTGATCATTGGTATGACTGGATCAGGAAAGGATGAATTTTATGTTTTTTCAAGCATCGATATTTATTCGAGAGCGGAAGAACAAACAAGTATGGTTGTTTTTGATCCAAAAACAGAAGACTACCGTAGTTCTGCAGCAACCTTAAGAAAACGGGGATATGATGTTTATTTCCTGAATTTAGATCAACCAATTAAATCCATGAAGTATAACCCGCTGACATTGATCACAGATTACTACAAAAAAGAACAATATGATGATGCAGAAATGCTTGCTGATTCATTCGCTTATAGCATTTATTCTCCAGATGACTCTAAGTTATCCGGGAATGAAAAATTTTTTAATCAATCAGCCGCAAGTATTTTATCAGGATTAGTGTTAGCTCATATCAAAGATTGCCTAGAAGCAGATGCACATATTAACGAGCAGAGATTTATAACATTTCAAAAAAAACAAAAAGCTTATTCTAGTCTTTCAGAGGCACAAAAAGCAGAAGTAAAATTAAATATCACATCCATTGATGAAGCGATTGATAACGAAGATATTCGATATATTCCGGATAATTTCCTTATTTCAGATGTGACTATGGTTCATAAATATGAAAAATGTATCAACATGTATTCTATCTTAAATTTGATTATCGAATTATCAAATATTCATGTACTAGATTCCGAAGATACGATGCTTGACATTTATTTCAAAGAACGTCCACCTCTCGATCCCGGAAAAATCCGCTATGCGAGTGCGATGGTTGCCGGGGACAGAACAAAAGGAAGCATTTTGTCTACGTTAATTAATGGGTTAAATGTTTTTACAAATAAAGCAATCGCAAAGATGACATCATCAAGCACACTAAATTTTGATGATATCGGATTTGGCGATCGACCTGTTGCTATTTTCTTAGGCGTGCCGGATTACGACCGGAGCAAATGGTTTTTAGCAACCATATTTATTAAACAAGCTTATTATTACCTGGCACAAAAATGTGCACGCATCAACGGTAAATGTAAAACTCCAGTAAAATTTATTTGCAATGAATTTGGAAACCAGCCTCCTATTGACGATATGAGCGGCATCATTACCGTTTGTCGAGCACGAAATATCACGTTTGACATGTATATTCAGGCATTTGCACAGCTCGCAGAAAAATACGGGGACAAAGTGCAAGAAACCATAGAAGGTAACTGCGGAAATATTATTTATATTTTATCAAGCAGCAAGGAAACCTCTGAAAAAATATCAGATTTAGTCGGTCATCGCACGCGTAAGATCATGCAAAGATCTGGTCAGAAATTAAGTTTAAATAAACATTTCATAGAAAATTTAGAACAAGAGCCTTTAATTTATCCGGAAACATTACGCAAACTTCACGAAGGCGAATGCATTGTTATCCCTACAATGCACAGAAAAGATCTAAATGGAAATGATATCAGAGAAGAACCTATTTTCAATAGCATAGAAACGTGTACAAATTTTAAATACCGTTATCAGTATCTAACTGATACATTTCCCAATCCGGACACTGTTCCATTAGATAGCGTTAATCCTTTTTCGTGCGCGGATGTAGATCCTCAAAAACTTATATGGGATAGTAACTTATCCTTTGATTCGTACTTTAAAAAACGTCAAGAACCCGAATTACTTTTTAAGCATTTACCAAAATCACATCAAAGACAAATCATTACTCTTGTAAAAGATGCACTGGGAACTGATTTTGATAAAGACATGTTTTTAGATGATGTTCCTTTGTACAAGATATTAATATGGATTCAATCCTATTTGGGAATTGATTCTTTTGTGAAACAAACTGTTATTGACTTACTATTATTAACTCTAGAAAGGGGGAAAGTGAATGAATAAAAAAAAGAAATTTTTTGCTTGTTCAGCATGTCTTTTGGGATTTATTATTTGTTCTTGTGAAGTGATGGCAGACGCCCCCGATGATGTGATTATTAGTGTTCTGAATAATTATCCTGATTATTTTAAACAGAATAATATTATTTTTGATGTAATAAGATGGATTTCATGGCTACTCATTACATTGCTTCGAGTTATTGCAAATTTTTGCGTAACTTTATATGAATATTCATTAGGTCTCTTAACATTGATTTCGGAAAATATAAATAAATTTGTTCCTTATGCGCATGAATTATTTACGGCAATCCTTGCAATAAGTCTTTTAGCAATGGGAGTAATGTTAATCGTCCATCCAAAAAAGAAACCAGATCTTTTACTTTCTCTTTTCTTGATGGTCATGGCGTTATCGCTTCAAACTGTAATCTTAAATCCTATGATTGCACCAACGCAGGCAGCGATCCGAGAACTGTCGATGACAAATTCCATAGTAGACCGGATTGTAAATTCACATATTCACGATCTACTTTATATTGACCAAAAACTTCCTAATGGATTGATCGATCTAGCCTCTGGAAATATTGATATTGCTTCGCTAACAATAAACCTAACTGACAAACAAATCAATAACATCGATGTAAATGAAGTTCTCAATTATAAAAGCAATCGACTATCTGAAGGAGCAAAGGGACAAGATGGAATTCTTGGTAAAAAATTAGAAATTTACTACGATAAAAATGAGGTGGAAAATCGAGAATTAGTAGATGTAGACAATGGTTTTGGATGGAACTCAGAAGATGATGCCGATTTTTTTAACGAATTTTATTATAGATACAAAATAGATAGTATTGAAATTATTATCTCTTTATTAGCTATTATCATCGTTTATTTATTTATGGCGGCAAAGGTAATCAAAATTGTTTTTGAAATTGTAATGGGAAATATTATAGGAATTTATTATTCCGCTAACCTAAATGGACCTCAAAAAGTTTTACAAATTTTCAAGGAAATTTTGAATTGTTTTATTGTCTTGCTTTTAACAGGTGTCCTTATCCGTATGTTTGTAATCAGCGAAACTATCATCTATGAACTCGAATTATCAGGGTTAGCATATGGATTTTTACTAATTTTTGTGGCGATTGCAGTTATTCAAGGACCAAATATCATTCAAAAGATAATTGGAATAGATGCCGGAATCTCCGATGGGTTGGGAACACTATTCGCTCTTTCGCAAGGTGCTAATTTGGCTGCCTCAGGAGTAAAAGGCGCTTCTTCCGTTATCGGTAGTGCCGGAAAAGGAATTGGTTCTATTAAGCAAATGATTTCCGATAAAATTTCAAGTGCAAAGAGCGCTTCTGCAGATAATGGTTTAGGATCTGATATTCAAGCACCTCCTTCGATGCATAATTCAGAAGAAAATGATATGTCTCAAAAAGGGACTCAATCAAATTCGGCGGAAGGTTCAAATTCATCATCAACTCCTAATCCTTCCGGTTCATTCGATGATACAAAGGAAACTGTTCAAACTCCACCTTCCGAATCAGAAACATTCTCTTCGGAAGGAACATATGGTTCGGAAGAGTTGGATGCAAACGGATTTGTTGATCAGGAAAATGCAGATATTCCACCTGATATAGACGATACAAATGCAACGATACCTCCAACTTCTAACATACAAAGTGATGTGCAAAACGAAAACGCTCAACAATCATCTGATTTTTCTGTACCAGAAAAAAACAAAAATTCATTGTATCCAGATGAAAATAAAAATGCCAGTGCAATAGAACGTACTTTTGGAAGTCTTGATTTATCAGCTGGAAAACAGAAAAGCAATTACGAAACTTACAAAGAAATGGATACCGCATACAAAAACAGCCAAACGAATGGACTACAGAACACAAACGGTATCAGCGGAATCGGCGCAGCAAATACAACCTCTATGAATTCGATTCCAAACTGGAAAGAATTTTCAAAGAAAGGAAAATAAAAATGGAATATTCTATTGCTAATGAAATTAAATCACAAACAAGAGTAGTTGGAAACATTTACGCTTACGATTTTATTTTTCTTGTGTTATACGCGATTGGAACATTTTTTTTTAAAAGTTTAGTCAACAAACATTTATTAATACCATATAGTATATTTTCTGCCTCAATAGCTATTTTTCTAACATCGTCAAGCGGATTGAATCCTTTGAGAAGGAACTACCAGTCAATAATTATTTATTTACAACGTTCTGCAGCATTGTACCGACCAATTAAAAATATAAGTAGGGAGACTTAACTATGGATATGAAAATATTATCAGGAATCGTCTTTTTCTTACTATGTTCACCGATTCTGCTTGTATTCTTTTTTATGATTAAAAAAAGCAGGACAACAAACGAAAAAGAACACGCTATTAATAAAAGTGTATTAGATGTAATTCCAATCGCTTACTACGACACTTCAGTAGATGCCTACAAAATGAAAAACGGAGAGTATATGGATTTTTTTAAGATAAACACAAAAGATATCTATAGTCTCTCTGAAAACGAACGTATATTGTATGATTTAACATTTACAAAGCTTTATCGCACATACCCTGATGACTTAAAATTTATTACTCTAAATTTTCCAACAAACACCAGGAAACAACAGGAATATTGGAAACATAAGATCGAACTTACAACTAATCCTTTCTTGAAAAAACAACAGGAAGAAAAACTCTTTCAGCTAGAATGGCTGCAAAGAAATAGTACAAAACGAGAGTTTTATTTGTGTTATTACGCAGCGGATAAAGACGCGCTTAAAAAAGCGTCATCTGATATATTGGCGATTATGGGAACAGGTCGAGATGGACTGTTAGAAATATTAAGTCCAACAAAAAAACACAGCATTCTTTTTAAAATTGCAAATAAATGTTCGCAAATTTTTACGACAGAAACGAGGTGACAATTTTGCTTTTCGAGAAACAAAAAAATACAGAAAATGAAAAAATTGCAGCCGATTATTATTTGATCGAACAAATCCAGCCACAAGGAGGAATTACCTTTAATGATGAACGCTATATTCAGACAGGCAATTCATACGAATGTTGTTTACATATCTATGAACTTCCTGAAAAGGTAAACGATAATTGGCTCAAAGAACTAACAGATATCAAAGACACCGTTGTTACGATTGATATTTCATCTCATGATATTTATGAGATAAAAAAGAACATCAATCGATCCATACAAGAACAAGCGAGCCGACGCGGAAGTGCTACAAATTGGGAAGAAGCTTATAACGCAGAAAAAAAAGCAAATGACATGATCCAACTTTTTCACGAAATATCAAAATTAAAAGAGGTTGTAAAAATCATTGATATCCGGATTTTTATTTCCGATCGGGAAAAAGAAAAATTAGAAGAAAAAATTTCTAAATTATCTAAAATTTTAGAATCCAATAAGTATCGATCTGCAATCTTCTTGAATGAAGCAAAAAACGAATGGGTTTCTATGTATCAAACTTACACAGAACAACAAAAAAATCCCTATTCCATTTTTGGTCAATCTATTCAAGGCGAAACTCTTGCACATGGAAATCCATTCCATTTTTCATCATTGGAAGATCCTTATGGATCTTATTTAGGATATACCAAATGCGGCGGAAATGTCTTATTCGATGAATTTACTAAAACAAAAACGCGTTTATACTACAACTCGCTTGTGATCGGAGGAATGGGATCTGGAAAAAGCACATTTTTAAAAAAGCGTTTTAAAGATCGAGCTTCTCGTGGCGATTTCGTAAGAGTTTTCGACATTACAGGCGAATTTTCGCGACTTACTAAATATTATGGCGGGAAGATCATTAAATTTGGATCATCAAACACTATGCTTAACCCGTTTGAAATTTTGCGTGCCGGCGACAACGAAACCATTAATTTTCAGTTACACATGTCAAAACTTTCGGCAAATTATAAATATTTAGTTCCAACAGCAACCGAACAAGAAGTGATCATGTTTTCTAACATTGCTCGTGAACTTTATCAGGAATTTAATTTATATTCTGATGTTGACGGAAAAGAGAATCAAATTACCGGATTACTACCTGAAAAATATCCTACCTATACAGATTATCTTAATTTATTAAATCGTAAGATAACCGAAATATCCAACGGAAATTATAACGAAATAAACATAGAAGTTGCTCGCCGAAACCTTATTACACTTGATAATATTAAAAACACCATTGAACACGTTATTTATACGTTTGGATCAATTTTAGATGGATACACCACCATTGAAAATATTTTGGACGAGCAAATTATTTGTTATGATATTTCAGATTTAAAACAAATGAAAGCAGAAATTTTTGATGTGGTAATTTTTAACGTAATTTCTCTGTGCTGGGATAATTGTGTTGCAAACGGAATCCGCATGAACCAGATGGAATACGAAGGAAAAATTGAAAAATGGGATAAAGTGAAAACATTAATCCTAATAGATGAAGCTCATCATTGGGTAAACACCAAAAAAGAACATGCTCTTGATCTAGTCACGAAATACCTTCGAGAAGCACGAAAATATAATGGTGGGATTACTCTTGCAAGTCAGTCAATCAGAGATTTCGTCCCTGAAGGTGGGACTGGTGTAGCAATAGATAAGATTAAAACAGTCTTTGAATTGACACAATATAAATTTATTTTTAATCAAGACACTAATGTTATAGATTTAATAAACAATGTTTTCAAAAATTCATTAACTGAAAGACAGATTAACAAAATTCCTAGACTAGAATTAGGTGATTGCATTCTGCATATTTCTGGTGATAAAAATTACGAATTTCATGTACATGTTACAGATGAGGAACAGCGTTTATTCGCAGGAGGCGACTGATGAAAATTTTAAAAAAGGTTGGATTTTTGTCTCTTTTTCCAATCCTGTTATTGGCAGCACTTATTATTGCCTCCATAGCCTCATTTCAAGAAAGTAAAGTTTTTGTTTTAAAAAAGAAAGCTGAAGAAGAACAACATGCAGATGTCTCAACCGCGTTATCCGGAATTCCGTCATTTATTACCGACGAAATGATCATCGGAGCTTTAAATACGCAGGCACAATATGGATATCCCGCCTCCGTTTGTATTGCACAAGTCATCGGCGAATCCGGATTTGGTCGATATGGTCCTGGTGGCGAATCCGGTCAAGGTTTATCCCAGCTTGCCTACGAATACAAAAATCTCTTTGGGATTAAAGGAACTGGTCCGGCAGGCAGTGTCAATATGGTAACCGGAGAACAAACATCTAACGGTGATGATTTTACTATCACTGCCGGATTCCGCATTTACCACAACTACACGGAATGTATCAATGATCGAGCTGTCCTTTTAACAGACGTATACAGTGATCTTATTGCCGGAGTTACAGACGCAAAAGAATTTGCTCAACAAATGGGAAGCCGCTGGGCTACGGACATCCGTTACGCGGAAAAATTAATTAATCACATGGATAATTTCAATCTTTATCGACTTGACACAATGACAGTGGAAGATTACGAGGAATATCAAAACTCTCATTCAGATCCTGGTGAAGCAACAGAGATTCAGTTGAGAATCTGTGAAATAGCAAAAAACAATCAGGGAACAATTCCATGCACACCAGACATGTGTGCTGCATGGGTTTCTGGTGTTTATCAAGCGGCAGGTTTACCCTACCCAACCGGAAATGCCATCGATTTCTGGAACAAGTGGAAAAGTTCTGGCTCAACAAGTAAGGACAATATTCCTTTAGGTGCTGTCGTATGCGGAAGCGGATCGGGGTATATGGGATCTATCTACGGACATGTCGGCATTTACATCGGGAATGGGCAGGTTGCAAACAATATTGGCACATTCTCCATCGAAACGTTAGAGCAATGGTGTTCCTGGCAAACAGCAACTTGTCAAGGACATATGGGATGGATCGGTTGGGTTTGGCCAAACAATCAGCCATTAAATCAATAAAAAGGAGAGAAAAAATGAATGCAAAAAAGAAGCACTCTACGAAAATAATTGGAATCATTTTGTTATTTTTAGGCATATGTGTTATTTCTTTCACTGCCTACCATTTTTTTAAAAATGATGCGAAATCAAAAACTCCAAACTCAAAAACTTCAGAAGAAATTCCCCAAACGGAAAAACCTTCTGGAAATAATCCTGATGAATTGTTAAATTACTCTTTTCAAATTTATCAATTACCGGAAGATGCTTATTCTATTTTAGGATTTTCCGAACAACGCTTATCAAAAGAATTAAAGGATTGGACTTATTATAACGGATATTCCCAAGCCGTTTCCGCTACATTTTATTCAGACATGACGATTGATTTTAATTTAGGTTCTTATGTGATGCAATGTGTGCTTGATGATCCGGATCAAACAGTAATTACAGTGGAGTATCTAAAAAAACGGGACAAAATTACTTTCCATCTTTAAAAGGGGTGAATAACAAATGAAACACTATTACTTAAATTGTGAACCGTCACAACGAAATATTATAAAAAAACACCTTCAAAAGATGTTTGAATCGCCTTATCTGATTGTAGATCGATTAGAAGATTGTAACACGATGCTTATTATCGGATCAAAAACTCCTGATATGCTAAAAATCGAAGAAGAAGCTCGACATTTAAAAATCCAAATACTAGAAGTAAATCTTAATCAATTACAAAAAAGATCCTCTGATCCCGTTCGCAAACGTGACCGATCTTATAGTTTGGAATTATAATTTTTTTCTTTATTGATTAATAAGGTGCTATAAATAGCACCTTCCTGAAAGGAGCACAATAATGAGCATTAAAAATCGTAAAAAAACAATGAACATTAAAAATAGTAAAAATAAAAAACTCCTTCTTTTTATCATCATATTTATTGGCGGATATTTTTTCTTTTTTACAAGTAATTTATGGTATCCAGATGACAGCAATAGCGTAAAAGCAACTGCTATTTTTTCGCCGAAAAACTGGAATTCCAGAGATATTACATTATTATCATGGGATTATTCTGAATCTCAACAAATGATGGAGGTAAAAATAGAAATCAATAACACTGCTTTAGATGGTACTGATCAATACCTCTACACTGCTTTGGAGCGTAATAAAGGCTACTTAGACGTAAAACCCGTACTCGAAACATCCGATTTTGTTGTTCTGCGAATTACTGATCTGAAAAGAAATTGGAAGGAAGTTTCACTTCGGATTAAAATGCCGGAAAAAGCTCAAAATAAAACAAACACTCAGGAAGAATTAAGATTATACACTACCAAAAAATCAGTGCATAAAATAAAATCTATTCCTGATCTTACTTCGGAAGAGTACCAGATAGATCGGATTAATATGCGGATCGCGATGTATCAAGACGAAATTGATAAGCTTAACCTCTCCATAGATAATTTAGAAAAAGATAAATTAGCACAAGAACGAGATATTTCTGTTCTGAAAGATAAAGAAAAATATCAGACCGATCAGCAAAAAAAGGAAACTGCACAAATATTATCATCTGCGGAAACATCAATTAAAAACATAGAGAACGAAATAGCAGAACACACAGCAACCATAGAAGAATATAATCAACGAATTAAAAAATCGAAAGAAGAACTTTCGTCTTATCAGAAATAGAGGGGGGATGTTTGAATGTATTATTTAAAAATCAATCCAGAAATCCAAAATATTTCTTCCGTTCCATTATTAACCACTTATCTACATTTAAAAATAATTTCAAACGGAAAATTAAAAAGCGAAAAAACCTATTGTTTTGAGTCGAATCAATCTATGTATCAAAATGTTATAGTTCATCAATTTGATCTTTTTACGGATCATATAATAATTCAATGGGATTTTTACGAAAAATGGCAAAAAGACGGACAACTCCTTGCTTATATAATTCGATCTTTCATCGACAATTTACAAATTAAATTTGATCCGCTAAGCAGCTCCAAAGAATGTTATATTACAGCCCCTATACGCTCTGATAATGCCTTAGATTCTAATGATGATCTATTTCAGGTTACTACAAAATTAACAGGCTATACGGAGCTATATGAGACTCCCAAAACAATTATTACTGATGTGGAGGGAGTGCAGCTTAAAACAGACCCATGCGAAGTGTCTTCGGAATTCATTAATGTACTTGAAGACACTGTAACAGAAGTAGAGCGTTTAATTATATATCGCAACGGCTCTATTACCTTAAAAGGCGGAGGAAAAATATAATGGGAAAAGCGACAAAAAAGCAAGTGGCATTTGCCTCAAAAATTTCAAAAACTTTAAATATTTCGCTCCCTAAACAACTGACGTTTGAAACAATGCAAAAATTTATTAACACGCATATCGATGAATACATGAATATAAATTATACCGTTTTGGGCGAACGAATCAAAAACGAAGTATCTATTTTAGATTACGTCCCTTTGGCAGGTTTTACTTTAAAAAAAATTGGAAATCATGGATTATATACAACCGTAGAACATGACAGCTTAATTATTGATCCATACAAGAACTGTTACTGGTTCAATAGTCGCGGTGATGCAGATTCTGTCATTGGCTTTGTGACAAAATATATTTATAACGGTGATGCAAAAATGGCAATTAAAGAGCTTTCCGAAAAATTAAATAATTCTGATTTTTCATCTAATATTGCCATCACACCTGAGGCTTCTGTAGAAAAGCCAAAAGAACTGATCTTACCTCCAAAAAATTCCGACATGCGAAAAGTTTTTGCCTATTTAACAAAGTCGCGATTTATTAATCAAGAAATTGTTCAAGATTTTGTGACACAACACATGTTATATCAAGATTTAAAAGGAAATTGTGTATTTGTATCTTATGATAACGATATTCCCGTTTTTGGATGTTTGCGCGGAACTAACACTTATAAAAGATTTTTAGGAGATCTTCCCGGATGTAATTATCAGAAAGGATTTTTTATCAATGGAAAAAGCTCTGAATTGATTGTCACAGAAAGTGTAATCG
>OGXU01000365.1_pt1 | contig 27470 bp, 16 predicted proteins | sample 1576381 | NCBI WGS metagenome assembly OGXU01 (sample SAMEA3541544, study PRJEB24748) | human gut metagenome | biome: human gut; feature: human-associated habitat; material: faeces | place: China | collected 2012 | reverse complement strand
AAAAGCCGTACAGCCAAGGAATATTTCGAAGCTTTCCGTTATCTCGGTTGGTGTACATGGGAACATTATCATGATGATATAAACGAATCCAAGGTAATAAACGATATGAAAACGATAGAGGCATCCGGTATTCCTATCCGGTATGTACTGATTGACGACGGTCATCTCGCCCACAAGAACAGGCAACTGACCGGTTTCATACCGGATAAACAACGTTTCCCGTCGGGATGGAAAAAAATCATGTCATACAAAAAAGAAAATAAAATCAAATGGATCGGACTGTGGTACAGCCTTTCGGGATACTGGATGGGATTATCCCCCGAAAACGGATTTCCACAAGTCGTCCGACAAGCCCTATACCCACACGCCGGCAGCCTTCTGCCAGGAACGGACAGCACCCGCATCCGTTCCTTCTATCGCTACTACGTCAGCACCTTAAAAGAACAAGGATTCGATTTTCTGAAAGTAGATAACCAAGCTTTTACGCTGCCACTCTACATGGGAGGGCATGAAAGTATCCGCCAGGCAACCGACTGTAACCGAAGCCTGGAAGCCGAGATCCACCGGCAAAATATGGGATTAATGAACTGTATGGCACAGAACGTCATCAATACCGACCATACGTCATACAGCAACAGCACCCGTGTCAGCATAGACTATAAGAAATATGATGAGGATATGGCAAAATCACATCTATTCCAGTCTTATACCAATACCCTGCTACTAGGACAAACCGTATGGCCCGACCATGATATGTTTCATTCCTGCGATACCGTTTGCGGCACTTTGATGGCACGTTCCAAGGCCATTTCCGGAGGTCCGGTCTACCTGTCGGACGCCCCCGGGGACTTTATCAAGGAAAACATCTTTCCTTTAATTGACAAACAAGGCAAACTGTTCCGCCCCGAAGCTCCTGCCGTACCTATGCCGGAATCTATACTGACCAATCCATTATGGAGTGGAAAAGCATATCGAGTAGCAGCTCCCTCAGGCAACGGAGCAATGACATTAATCTGTTACAACCTGAATGTTTCCCCCCGACATCAGCAAGTCCAGGCCACTATAAAAAAAGAAGATTATTCTCTTCGGAACAGTTTTGAGAAAATGTCTGCCACCCCCGAAGAACGCGTGCTGCTTTATAATTGGGAATCACAAAAGGCAGAAGAACTATCAGACAGCAGTACATTCGAACTTATCGGATTTACAGACAAACTGTTTCATCTCTGCCCCATACGGAAAGGATGGGCAGTCATTGGCATACAGGAAAAGTATCTGTCCCCGGCCACCGTCCAAACTATCTCTTTAACAGAGAACCGCTTGATGCTGAACGTACTATGTACAGGTACACTAAAAGTATGGATAGAAAATTCCGGCAAGCAAGAACTGAGAAGTATTTCCATAGATACCCCCAAAAAAATTGTAATCGAAAAATAACTTATAAAACTAGCCGATATGAATAAAAAACTACTTGTATCTTTCGCTCTCGCTTCCTTAACAGGAATCTCGACGCAAGCAAAAGAAAAAATGTCTTCAGAAACAACCCAACAACGTCCCAATATCATCTTATTTATGGTGGACGACATGGGTTGGCAAGATACATCCTTACCTTTCTGGACACAGAAAACACATTATAATGAAGCCTACGAAACTCCCAATATGGAACGTTTGGCCCAAAAAGGCATGATGTTTACACAGGCTTATGCCTGCAACATCAGTTCGGCAACCCGATGCAGCCTGATCACAGGTGTCAACAACGCACGCCACAGGGTAACCAATTGGACACTTGAAAGAGACAAAACCACCGACCGCCAAAGTGAAACGGTTCAATTGCCGGATTGGAATTATAATGGGGTCAGTCAGGTAGAAGGCACTCCGAATACCTTTGTCGGAACCTCTTTTGTCGATTTATTAAGACAAAGCGGTTACCACACCATCCACTGTGGTAAAGCTCATTTCGGCTCCATCGATACCCCGGGCGAAAACCCTAACCATTGGGGATTCGAAGTCAACATTGCCGGACATGCCGCCGGAGGACTCGCCACTTATCTGAGTGAAAAGAACTATGGTCACAAACGAGACGGCCAACCTTACTCACTTATGGCTATTCCCGGACTGGAAAACTACTGGGGAACAGGCGTATTTGCAACAGAAGCTTTAACCCGTGAAGCAATCAAGGCACTGGATAAAGCGAAAAAATATAATCAGCCGTTCTACCTGTATATGTCACATTATGCCATTCATATACCCATAGACAAGGACATGCGTTTCTATCCCAAATATCTTAAGAAAGGATTAACCGAGAAAGAAGCCGCCTATGCCTCACTCATTGAAGGAATGGATAAAAGCTTGGGAGACTTGATGGATTGGCTGGATAAGAATGATGAGGCAGACAATACAATTATTATCTTTATGAGCGACAACGGCGGACTGGCTTCTGAACCGGCATGGCGTGACGGTGAACTCCATACCCAAAACTATCCGTTAAACAGCGGGAAAGGCTCTTTATACGAAGGGGGTATCCGGGAGCCGATGATTGTCAAATGGCCCGGTGTAGTCAGTCCCGGCACCCGCTGTGACAAATATCTGATGATTGAAGATTTCTATCCTACCATCCTCGAAATGGCAGGAGTCCAAAATTATAGAACTGTACAACCGCTTGACGGAACCAGTTTCATGCCGCTGCTAAAAGGAACCGGAGACCCTTCCAAAGGACGTGCAATCGTATGGAATTTCCCGAATATATGGGGAAATAACGGTCCCGGCATCAACCTGAACTGCTCCATCCGAAAAGATGAATGGAAATTGGTCTATTATTATGAGACCGGAAAAAAGGAACTGTTTAATATCCCCGAAGATATCGGAGAAAAACATGATGTAGCCGCACAACACCCTGATATTGTTAAACGCTTATCCAAGGAATTGGGTACCTACTTACGCAATGTAGGAGGGCAACGCCCCGGCTTTAAAGCCACAAACAAACCCTGTCCATGGCCGGACGAAGTGTAAAGAATTGATTAAAAACTCTATAAGAGTCGGAATTATTTCATTTCAAAAGAAAACAGGAAGGGAAATAATTCCGACTTTTTGCGTATATTCAAATAAGCAATTATTTCACTTCCTTAAAAGCCATCTCCTCGGCTTCACTGATAATTTGTTCGTTGAGTTCAGAAATACCGATTTCTTCGGATACAGCACTGATTACAGTCTCTACAGCTTCTTCCCGGGGAAGCATAACCTCCTCCTGCGGTGCCTCGCGTACCGATTTAGCCGCCAGGACACTTTCCATGAAAGCACTGTCCTTTATCTTGCCCATAGCCTCATGAGCCGCCCTTTGTTGGGATTCCTTCTTTGAATAGCCGATTCCTCTTCCGGCCGGAATACCCTCAATCAGCACTTCACTCTCAAATGTCGGACTGAAACATTGATCATGTGACTGAGTAATCAGTTCAAATGTAAGCTCAACACGGTTTTTTTGACTCCACTCAATCAATTTAGATTTGAAATTAACCTCTTTTCGTGAAATCTTTTCCAAATTAATATAAGGACCGATAATACGATGCTCCATAAAATGCTTACAAGCACGATACCCCCTGTCCAAATAAATAGCTCCGACCAATGCTTCAAACGCATTGCCACACATATAGCTGTTGTGAGACGACTGACGTGCAGAATATTTAATCAACTTATCCAAACCGATTTCTATAGCCAATCGGTTCAAAGTCTCGCGTTGAACAATTTTAGAACGAGTGTTGGTGAGAAAACCTTCACGTTTTCCCTCAAACTTCTTATAAACAATATCTGCTACCACTGCATCTAAAATGGCATCTCCTAAAAACTCCAGACGTTCATTATTAAGCAAACGCCCCTGCTCAGACTTTATAGACGAAGATTTGTGAAGTAAAGCCTGTTCATAGATGCTGATATTCCTGGGATAAAAACCCAACATCTTATAAAAACGAAAATAAGACTCCTTATCCTTACGAAAAAGAAGTCTTATCCTATCTGTTATATTGCTAAACACGATTATTCAGCGTATTTTTTCACGATTACACATGCATTGTGACCACCAAAACCGAAAGTATTGCTCAACGCAGCATTTACGGTACGTTTTTGAGCTTTATTAAACGTAAAGTTCAACTCATAATCGATGTTTTCATCGTTATCACCTTCTGCGTGGTTAATCGTCGGCGGAACAATGTCATTCTTTACAGCCAATACGCTTGCAATAGCTTCTACTGCTCCGGCGGCACCCAGCAGGTGACCTGTCATTGACTTAGTAGAGCTGATATTCAGCTTATAAGCATGTTCTCCAAATACGTCTTTGATAGCTTTTGCTTCCGAAACGTCGCCTACAGGAGTAGAAGTTCCGTGAACATTGATATAATCAATGTCTTCGGGCTTCATTTCTGCATCTTCCAAAGCATTAAGCATCACTAATTTTGCTCCCAATCCTTCGGGATGAGAAGCTGTAAGATGGTGAGCATCAGCAGAAGCACCTACACCGGCAAGTTCTGCATAAATCTTAGCTCCACGTGCTTTGGCGTGTTCCAGTTCTTCCAAAATTAAACATCCTGCACCTTCACCCATGATAAAACCATCACGGCTTGCGCTAAATGGACGAGAGGCATGCTGAGGATCGTCATTGCGGGTAGAAAGAGCATGCATAGCATTAAAACCACCTACACCGGCCGGGAAGATGGCAGCTTCGGCACCACCGGCTACAATCACATTTGCTTTACCCAAACGGATATAGTTAAATGCGTCAGCGATAGCATTTGATGAAGATGCACATGCAGAGGTCGTTGTAAAGTTAGGTCCATGAAAACCATACATGATAGAAATCTGTCCGGATGCGATATCAGCAATCATTTTCGGAATGAAGAACGGGCTGAATTTCGGTCCGATAGTATCTTTTGTCTGAGCATAGCCCAACACTTCTTCTTCAAAAGTATGAATACCACCGATACCTACACCATATATTACTCCGATTTTATTCAGATCTTCTTTTTCGAGGTCCATTTCCGAGTCTGCAATTGCTTCTTTAGCGGCAACAATGGCATATTGTGTATACAAATCCATCTTGCGCACTTCTTTGCGGTCGATAAAATCGGCTCCGTTGAACCCTTTTACCTCACAAGCAAACTGTGTTTTGAATTTAGACGCATCGAAATGAGTAATAGGTCCTGCTCCGCTGACACCGTTCACAAGGTTTTCCCATGTTTCGGCAACAGTGTTACCCACCGGAGTAAGCGCACCAAGACCTGTTACTACAACTCTTTTTAATTCCATATTATAAAATAAGGATAATTACTTAGCGTTAGCTTCAATATAAGAAACAGCGTCACCAACAGTAGCAATCTTTTCAGCCTGATCATCAGGAATAGAAATACCGAATTCTTTTTCGAATTCCATGATCAATTCTACAGTATCCAATGAGTCTGCACCCAGATCATTAGTGAAGCTAGCTTCTGTAGTAACTTCTGATGCTTCTACACCCAATTTATCAACGATGATGTTTTTTACTCTTGATGCAATTTCAGACATAACTTTAATTTTTTAGTTAATAAATTGAATTATTTTATTTTCTTTGCGGTTGCAAAGGAATAAATATTTCTTGGGCTGCGCAAATATTCAGGCAAATAAATGCAAATTTTTGCACATTTTTTTGTTTTATGTGCACCAAAACCAGTAAAGTTATGAAGAGAATCGCAATTTTAGCATCAGGGGAAGGAACAAATGCCGAGAATATTATCCGGTATTTTTCAGAGAGAAAAACGGCAAAAGTAGTGGTTGTCATAACCAATAAAGCACAAGCCGGCGTATTGAATCGAGCTGATAAACTGGGAATTCCTACCGAATTTATTCCGGCTCAGGATTTTACAGAGGGTAGAGCTTTGGAAGTACTGCACCGCTATCAAACAGATTTTATCGCCTTGGCAGGTTTCCTGCTAAGAGTACCCGATGATATTTTGCATGATTATCCGAATAAAATAGTAAATATTCATCCCGCTCTTCTTCCTAAGTTCGGCGGCAAAGGGATGTATGGCAACCGTGTGCATGAGGCTGTCATTGCCGCAGCGGAAAAAGAAAGCGGAATCACCATTCATTTCATCAATGGACATTACGACGAAGGGGATACCATATTTCAAGCTACATGTCCCGTCATGCCCGATGACACACCGGAAACTTTAGCTGCACGAGTGCATGCGTTGGAGTATGAGCACTTCCCGCAAGTGATTGAAAAAATACTCATGTAATCCGTGCCTATGCCAATCAATGGGGATGTGTCAAAACATTGCTAATGTTATCATTTTGCTAGTAGGGGCGAGGTTCGCTCGCCCGAAAACAGCTTGCTTTGTGTATTACTCCCGAGGTCGTGCCCGTTGGTTCGGGCAGGCAAACCCTGCCCCTACAGTTGACGATAGGTCGTTTTAGTTTTGACACACTCCCATGACAGGTTATTTTTTATCTTTCAGCTTCTTTCCAAAACAGTGAATGGAAGTGTTCTGAATAGGACGAATAATCAAATCAGGTGAAGTACCTTCGGGATAAACCAGCATCTCCTCGCCTTTCTGTAAATCAACTTGATAAGTATGCTCATCCAACTGCTTTACTTCCAGATGGCGCTTGCCTTTAAAGAAAGGCCGTGCGATATCCGTTACAAGGATACAAGGTTCTCCGGCCAAACTCTTCACCTGTATAAATTCCGTTTTCCCGGCTTTCCGATTGGCAGAGACCTTGAAAGCTCCTTCTGTCCGCAACCCGTCAAAAGCCACATCCTGCCACGCATCCGGTACGGCAGGGAAAACCCTTATCTTGCCTCCCCAACTCTGCAACAACATATCGTGTATAGACTGCGCACCCGACAATGGTGTTTCAATAACCGGTCCAGATTCTCTATATAATGTATTCACACTCAAAAAACGTCCAAACAGCTTATTCAAATAAGCCAATGCATCATTCCCTTTTCCCAGTGCAGATGAGATGGAAGAAGCTCCGGTCAATGAATAACCCTGATGAGCTCCTGTCTTCGATTGCCAAAAATGAAGAGATCTCTCAATAAGATCCACATCTTCAGGGTGTTCTTTGTTTAATGTATACAATGGATAAGCCGCCAGGAGATGCGAATAATGCCGGTGTGAAAACGCATAAGGCGTATTCCGCCCGATAAACAGCCCATTTTCGTCCATCGGATAGGGAGTCAGCTCCTCCAATACGGTTTTCCATTTAGGAAGTAACGGATCGTCTATCTTCAATCTCTCTGCCGATTGTATCAAAGTCAGACATCCCCAGCGAAGCAGGGAAAGATCGAAATTACAATCCTCTGCACTTCCATATTCGGGAGAATAAGTAGCAGGAAGATGCAGCTTCCCGTCCTCTTCCTTCTGCAAGAAATGCAGGTAATAATTTACTGCCCCCTTCAATAGCGGAAACAACTTATCGCGCAGAAGTGCATCATCCATCTTATGACGATAAATCAACCAAAGATTGTGACAAGCCCAAGTGAGCAGCCCCACTTCGGCCGTTTTACTCACTCCGGGAATACCGACCGGCTCTGTAGCGCAATAGAAGTTGCTGGTACGTCCCAGTCCCAAAGCGTCATGCCGATACGCTTCCGGGATATTCTTTCGCAACTGTTCCACATTATTATAAAGAGCATTCTCCAAAGAAGCAGCCAAATCCAGTCTGTCGGAAGCATTCAACGGCCAGTAAGTCAACTGCACATTCAGATTCCACCACGCATTCGGCCACGGTGTCTTGGTGAGCCACGGACCGGTGCAATCTATCAACGCTCTGTCGGCACGCGTCGCCGAAGCTAATTTATACATCTGTATCCAATAGAAATTCTCCTTCACACCTTCGGGTAATGTAAGGAAGCTGGCAGGATAATAAGCATTCCACCATTGACGATGCGTCTTCTGCAAATTCTTATATCCACACCGCAATGCATCCTCCAGCTCGTTCCGGCTGATTTCACGGGCATTGGATTCGGGATAAGAATGAGTAAGATTCACCCACAGCACACGTTCTCCTTTTTTCACGGTTTCTTTCCATGCAACCGCCGTCTCGCCTCCCGCCTGAAGTTTCTGATAAGACATTCCTTCCTTTTCTGTTCCGGTTACTTCGGGAGCCGGATTAAGCGGATAATCTTCGGGCACTTTAATCCAATTGCCCTCTCCTTTGGCAAACAGATACCTCGGGCTCTCTGAAGGAGCCGGCACCCATTCCCAACGGAAATCTTTTTCCTCGCCTTCGGTAGTGGTCTTGGTGACGATAATCATCTTATCGCTATGCACGAAGCTATGTAAATGAATTTTTCCTTTTGTAGTGACAATGTCGGCAGTAGTCTCGGCATTCCATAAGTCCACCCGCATCTTTCCATCCAAAATCTCACCTTTCGGATGCAAAGCAAAATGTCCGGTCAGCAGACGTCCGATGCTGAACAAGTCGTTCTTGCCCTTCCGATGGTCGTGTACTGCACAGTTTCCTGTTTCCAACCGAATATAGTTCTGTCCCGGTTCCTTATAAATCATCAGCCCCAACATACCGTTACCCATATAGGCTGATTCATACCAATACTCAGGAAGTGTTTCCCACACCATGTCCTGTTTACTCATAAACTGTGGCCAGTCCACATCCAGTTTCACCGACGAAGCGGCAGTGCCTGTCATTACACACAAAGACACCACACATACAGCAAGTATATGCCGCAAATAACATTTAATGATAGAATACATTGCTCTAATAGTTTATAAATGACGTATTTTATTCTTTTTCATAGACCTTTCGACAAAGGTACAGACATTTTCTTTATAAAACTCAAACAATGTTTCTTCTTTTTACAAGACTGATAAGATTTTCTCTCATTCGATTAGCAGTTCAAAGCAAAAACAATAAACGTGACTTTCCATACGTTCGGCCAGGATGAAATATACATTAGTCCGAATCAATGTGTTTCCCTAATGAAACAACCTGTTTCAACTGCATGAAACAGGTTGTTTAACCGTATGAAAAACATCATGCGAACGTACGCTATGGAAAGCGGAAAAGAAGGTGTCTGCACATACTTACATAGGAAAAAACATACAAATAATGCAACTTTGGACAAAAATAAGAGATATGCTCTCACCTTTGAAGGAATCTCTCACCCTGAAACGCCCTGTACATTGTCGTTTCGAAATAAGGGTGAGAGCAGTGAGAGATAAAAATCAATTCTGCATAGGGAAAGAGAATATTATAATGATAACCTATTCGGTAATCTTGGCATATACTTCCTTGGCTACCTCTATCACATCGCCTTCGGCTTGAGAAGAATAAGGATTTGTCTGCTTTGTCCACGGTTCCTCAATGGCATAAAAATCTATTGCCTTCACCGGCGCACCATTCAGCTGTGCCTTTTGCCGGTCAATCCACACCTTCCAACGGTTATAATAGAAATCACGCAACAGACCGTTCCATTCTTTGTGTGCATAGTCGCGTAGTCCGCCTTCATCAGCTGCCACACGATTTCCCCATGTAGTAACCTGCACGCGTGCGTTCCATTCATACAAATCTTTTTCCTCGGGAGTCGTGCCCAAGTTGCGTGCTTTCTCAATCCATGTGCCTACCTTGAATTCAGGACGGGCTGCCAATAATTTATCCTGCAAAAGAATCAAATCGAGGAAACGTTGTGAAGAGGCTGCAAACAGTTCCTTTTCTCCTGCCTTATATGCATCTATCATAATGGGATAAACCAAACGCCCCTTTTCTGCCACTGCCTGACGGACAATATCTATCAAGTCATACTCAAAATTATTATTCCCCTTGAAACGGTCAGCTGCCGAAAGCATTATGCCTGCCGCACGGATAATATCTTCCGGTTTATAATAAGGTTCCATCTCGCTCCAGCTGGACACCTGATAAACATCGTAATCCGGACGTCCGCAGAAAACGGATTCATGTGTTCCCTGCTGGGTATTCTTTGCCGGACAGTTATAGATGGTGTTACTCAATAGCAGCCATGCATCCTGAACCGCTTTGTCGGCCTTGCCATAACGCGCCACTGTATAGTTTTTCAACCATTCATCTTTATCAAACCGGGCCGGACGCCAAGGTAGTTCACACAACAGCTCGAACATTACCGGATTATTTTCCGAACCTTCCATAGTCATACCCACTCCTTTCATTGTCTTGCCGAAAGAAGATGTTTTTGCCTTATAGAACTCATCGATGACATGCTTCATCTTTCCATGCAGACCTACATTGCCACCATAGTTCAGCAGCATACAGTAAAGCCAGTCATGCTTGCCGAAACCTTCCTTACGATACCAGGTAGACTCAGGATCACCCCATTGAGGACGGCTCTCGGCAAAAAGGTCGAGCACAATCAAATCTCCGGCAGGAAGATTTTCAATCATCTTTTGGCGAGGATTCGCCTGCCATGCCTGAGCCACCCAGACAGCTTTCGGATTTGCCTTTTTCATTGCTCCCCAAATGGCCTGGCCTGCAGCATTCAAATCGACACCTGCCACATTGCCTCCTTCGTGGAAGGGGTCCATGCTATAAAAATCGGCTTTGCCGTAAAGACGACTCATCTCCTTATAATAAAGGTCGGCAATTTCGTTGAAACGTGGGTCGGTGGGCTGCAAGAAAGCAGGACGCCGATAACCGCACCACAAGCCCGGATCGGAAACATTCAGCCCCAAACGCTCTTTGGCATTGTGAGGAACCATGCCAGAATAACCCGGCAATACCGGCCGGATGCCATATTCACGCATACGCTTCAAGATTTGTTTCTGTAAAGTTTCACGTTGTTTATACCAGCTATCGGGATTAGGACCGCCCCAACCTTCCAGGTTATTCATTAACCACCATCCCTGAAAAGCAGGACCGGCAATAAATTCATTGATTTCGTCTTTGGTATAGCCCAGTTTGGTCAATACATTATACCACACCACATCTGCACCTACCACTGCCAAAGGAAGATTGATGCCATGCAATGCCATCCAGTCAATTTCCTTCTCCCAACGATCCCAGTCCCAAAATGCCATGGTATAGGAATAGGTACAATAATTAAAGTCATAACGATACTTCAAATCCGTTTCATGACGTTCTTTCTGAGGCACGGCCGGAAGAACGGCAGGAAGTTGCGCCGTCATCCCATTCCACGAAAGTTGAATACCTGCATAGTATTTCAAGTACCAGTTCACTCCTGTGGCAATGCTCACATAATTATTGCCACGAATCACTACTTTATCACCTTTTTGGTCTAATTCAAAGAAATCGGTCGGTGACTTCACCTGCTCAATGACAAACTTGCGCGAAGCTCCTTTATCAATGCGTTCCAATAAGCCTTGTATGGGAGAAGCCGCTTTAACAACCACTGCCAGACAGAGCATGCAAATAAGACAAATCGTTCTCATGTTCATTTTATGATTTAGAAGTTAATATGCTGTTTATAAAGACAACTTGTAAACGTGTATACCGGGAGAAGAGAAAGAAACTTCTTTCTCCAAACCATTGCTTGCAAACATAAATTTAACGGTATCGGGACCGGTAGTCTGAACCCTCACCGTCCATCCGTCAGACTCTTTCACAATAGAAAGTACATCGGTGGTATTACTTGACGGAGCTGCCGCCAACTGAGCCGCACAATGAATCGTGCCAAGTTGATAACGGGCTATAGATAAGCGGAACTTACCCTTTCCATAGATAAAGGTATAAGGATGCGTTTCCTCATCACTCTGCCAATCCGTATTCAAAACATAAAGCGTGCGACGTTCACCGTCCTGCCATGCCGTAAATCCTACCGACGGAGCTGCCTCTATCCAACCGTTCTCCGCCTCCGGATGAACTGTTGAAGCGGCAATATCCTGCATCACTTTTATATAGGCTGCCTTCAGTTTATCCTCTGCCGGATAAAGGGCTTCCGGGAAATAGATGACCTTTCCTTTGCCATAGTTCAATGTTGTTTGTTGCATCAGGCTCCGATAGTCTTCTCCCAACAGTTCACGAACGGGTGCATCATCCTGCGGAAAACAAGGCTTTTCATCCGGTTGCAGACAGGCATTGATATGGGCAGCAGACAAAATCAGTGTTCCTCCATGAAAGACATAATCGCGGATACGTTCAAAATCACCTTTGTCATATGTGTTCCATCCCAAGAAAATCATGGCTTTGTAGCGGTTCATTACATCTTGCGGAGCCTCAACCGGCAGCAAGTCCACCGGACCGTAAGGCGTAGAGGTAAACCATCCTTCGGGACCGCATCCGTCAATAATGTGGTCGGGATAAAACACTTTCAGCAAGTCAAAACTTTCGCAAGCCTTATTGAATTTCCATTTCTCGCCTTCTTGTGACCACAAACTGCCACGCCCAAAAGATTTCCATGCATCATTCCGTCCCTGAATCACAGCAATATTGCTATGAAACTCTCCACGACGGCTATGTGTTTCAATAAAATCAAGGACACGATGCTGTGCTGCCAGATGTTCCTTGCCCGACGGAGAATAACGGTCGTTCATAAATTCATCTGTCCACAAAGCTTCTTCCGTATTTATATGTGAAGAACCGTGCATATAAGCCACAGCCAGTGAAAGATAGAGACGCAACGAATGTTTAGGGTCGGTGAAAGGACCGCTTCCCCATTGCATGGCATGCAACGAGCCGTATGTCGGACGACTGTATGCCAAAGACGCACCACGCAAAGCAGAAAGTATCGTCTCTTCAGGTCCATACATTTGTTCGGCTCCCACCCATTCATAACCTGCCTGATAAAAATAACGAAATAGAGAAGACGGACCTGTATGACGCACGCTTTCTCCTTTAGAGTAGCGCAAGTTGGATACCAGTTTGCGGGCTCCGTCCGCCATATCGGTCACAGCCTCCGTATCATAATGGATAAATGTGCCGTGGTCTGTATAAATAGGACGATGCTTTGCAAAGATACCTCCCCAGGGACGATTACGGGCAGCCATGTCCGAATGCAATCCCTGATATTTAAAATGTTGCCAATAATAGTAACCACCGTCATTCTCATGGGCTTGTTTTCCACGGAACATGGGGGAGGCAAGTTCTTCATTCGACGGATTCAGGCGACTACCTGCTAAGGTTCTGCCTTCTGCCTGCCATGCGTATGGTATCTTCAAACCATCAAGCAAATGGGTATAATAACCAATTATTTCCGGGTCGGTGATACGGCATCCACTCCATTGGTAAGAGGGGCGGAACTGATACCAGTTGCCTACACGTTGCGATATATACCATTTAAAGAAATAACTGTATGGAGTATATTGCTTGTCGATATAGATTTCATCTCCTGAAGAAATATAGATGTTTTCGGGAGCCCGTTCCACAATCTGTTCTATCGCAGCAGACTCGCTACGGCTACCGTCGCTGAATTCCATCTTCACATCGGTCAGACAAGAATCCGCCCTGAACTCTACAACATGCAGTCCGGCTTCTTTAAATCGGACCTCTTGCGTGGCCGGTTGCAGAGCGGCATCGCTCTTTACTTGCAATTTCACATTCGGACGGTTTGTCTCAATCAACACGCCGAAAGAAGCGGACTTGGAAACATACTTAGGAACTGAAATAATTTCAAAGTCACGGGCAGTCTCTTCAATCACCTCCAACGTGCGCACTTCGTAAGGAAAAGCAGCCCGGTGAGGCTCTTTCAACAAAGAGAGCTTAAAACAGCCTGTTCCCTGCAGGTCTCCGGGCAACAGGATATAGAAATCGGACACATTGGAAGCACGGTCAAAGATATTTCCCTCGAATACTTCCCGACCATCAAATTCCAGCCTCCAGCGCGGCCAACTGCGAGTCGCCAGATTACATCCTACCCAATAATCCACCTGACTCGCTTTCTGTGCAAACTTGGTGAAAGGGACATGCCACACAGTTTTGCCATTCTGCTCCAAACGGGGCGCTTCCAGCCAACATTCACCACTGAAACCGCTTCCTCCTGCACACAGCAGAGCGCAAGCCACGTTATCGGGCAATGTAAAAGTATGGCTGACATCCTGATACTTTCCCGTGCCAACAGGGACAGGCACAAACAACACGCTGTCGGGAGTATCAAAAATATCCTGCGCTGCCCGTCCGGGTTTCTTATAATAAAGTTCCAGTTCCAATCCGAACCGACCCTTAACATCCACAGTCAGCTGCCGGCGACGAACCACCGGAAGATGCACAGTCAGCTTCCCCGGTTTAAGTGCCTCTCCCATGACACGGAAGTAGGCATAACGCTCAAAAGCATCATTCTCTCCCTTGAAATAGAGGGAGTAGCGATCTTTACGAGTAACGACAGAATCCAAATTGTCATCAATAAAAAACTCACTTCGACGGAACATCTCTTCACCACGTTCCTGAAAGGGAGCAGGCATCTTGACTCCACCCGTTACACGCAGAAACTTACGAGTGGGATAAGCACGTTTGGGAAATGATACAGTTTGTTCCAAACTATGTCCGGGCTGCAAGAGATAAGGTCTTTCCGGCGCTTCCGAGGAATAGATAACCCGGCGTTCTTCCTTGTAAGGTGTTTCCCCAAAAAGTGGAAACACCTGTACAAAAGACAGAAGCAATAATAGCAAAGAGTGTGTTTTCATATCATAGAATCAATTATAGATAAATGTCCTTTCCAAAAGCCCAACCCAAATACGATTGTTTCAGGTCTTGAGTTTTACCATTGAATGATACGGTATAGGCTTTTCTCAAATTACAATGCAGATTGACTATCTGCTTTTCATTTGCTTTTACGGTCAGCTTGTTTCCCTGACGGGTTACCCGGCAGTTATAGCCTATCACTTCGCCATCGGGCCGTTCTACAACAAACGCATTGGTCAACATTGTCTCACCGATACATTTAAAAAGCTCGTGCACATCATTATCCTGTGTATTGACTGTCTGCCAATCACTAATCATATTTACATATTGCTCACCAATCACAAACTCACGGGTATCATATAATTCGGGATGCGGATTGCCAAAACTCAATGAATCTTCCGTCACATGAGTATCGGCACTGCAAGCCTGCTTCACTTTCAGATACGGGTCGACCACAAAAGCCCAACGTAAATCTCCCGTACGGAAATCAATCAAATTGGAGAAAGCTCCCATGGCATTAAATGTCTCTTTCAACCAACGTTCTTCACCGGTCAACAGATAAGCATAATAGGTGGCATAAGCACGCCAGCCACTCCAGCCGTGAGGCGAGTTGAACATATTAGGCAACATCTGCACGTCATATTGAGCCTCCCAATAGCGCATGGTTCCTCCACGACGGCGGGCATCGGGAACACGCAACTGAGTCAGACAATCATGACTGTTCAATATCTGTAACATGGCATCCGTATAATGTTTGCGCTCCTTTTCATCCTGCTGCATCAATGCAAGCATACCAATCTGAAGCGCCGAACAGGAAACCATCCCATCCTCAAAAGTCAGCTCACCTTCGGTCTCAAAATCGCCTTGTGAAGCCACCAACTGGTCGATGGCACGTTTGGCAGAAGCATAGTGACGGTCGGCAGCCTCTTTCCACATACTCTCCGTCTTACCCAGTTCACGTTCGACCAAAGTAAGTTCCAACATACTTTTCGCTACATAAATAACGCTGGTATACACCGTATTATGGTTTACGTAAGCTCCGTCTTTACGCTGCCAGGTATTCATCAGCCAGTCCGCCAGACGAGAAGCCTTCTTCAAATCCTCTACATCGCCATAGGCTTCATATTTATCAACCAACAATCCTATTGTTCCCGATGTATTCTGAATACGTGAGGCATGATATAACGGCACCATCTTTGTCCGGTCGTGCAACAGCCCGAACAAATAATCAAAACGACTGCGCAAAGCCTCATCCAGTTGTTTTTCAGGGAAATACCTGGCTGCAATAAAGGAAGAATGGAAACCATACCAACTCTCGATATGGGAAGTTGCTTTCTGATGATATTTCAATGCACCTTCTCTGGCGCGCTCCATAGTCCATTCCCAAGAAGCGTGGGCAGACAATACACCTTGCGACTGCTTGTCACCGTCTGTAACCTTCACTGTATACAGTCCCACCGAGGGAAGCATACAAGATACCTCCTTCACATGACCCGATTTACTTTTCACTGTAACCTTCTGAAGCTTTCCTTCACTATCTGTCACTTCGACAGTCGGAGCGGCTGCAAGTACTTCAAATGTTGCAGTCTCCTTAGGCTGATACACCGTTTGAGGCATACGAATCATAGGCACACCGGCCACCTTATGAATCGTTTCTTCAAATTCGCCCGGAGTATTGATATCAACAAAGGCAATCGTCCACGTTTTACGTTCCCCTTGTTTCAAAATCCACAAATCTTGCGGACAATGCTGAGGCAAAGGCAGTGCATTCATCAAATCAAGGTTCAGGGATTCGATACGATGTCCCATAAACCAATGAGGAGCGGGGTCTTGATATCCCAAGTTATAATCCACGCTCCATGATGCAACAGGCTGCGGTGAGACAACGCCCAATGTATGTCCCGACGGAGTCTGAAGATAACCATAGAAATGAGTTTTCTCGTTCATCATCAGCGTTGGAAAATACTTACCGAACCAATCGGGATACTTATCCATATAAGTATCAATACCCAATTTCAATCCTGCCTTTACGGGTTGAAAAGGAACATTTCCCTTGTTTTCCAATATAACCTCCATAGCAGGCTGTCCCTTCCATTCTTTATAAGTAAGACGGCACTCTACACCATCGATGGTTGCACGGTAAGACCGATATCCATCCGGTATCCAGTCCGCTTTTATATTCCCGTTACCCATATTGGCGTAGAAACTGGGACCCATATTACTCTTATCATGAAAAAAAGGCACCGTATCATTACGCTGACTGCCTTTAAAAACAATCTGCTCCAATGTCCCTTTATCCGAAATACGACATTCCCATCCACTGCGTTTCCATATTGTAGTCTGTGCAAAAGCACTCATTCCCCATAACAAGGTTCCTATAATCAAACAACTTTTCTTCATGGTATAAATCCTATTATTCTATTTTCTTCAGAGTAAAGCAGTCGATATCGGGTGCCCAGCAATAAGGACTTCCCATACGGACTACATTATTTCCCGGCTTCAAACGTACCTGCACTGTTACGGAAGCAAGCTGCTGTCCATCGGTTCCGGCAAGGTCTTTCAGCAGGATACTCTTTTCATTGTTTACTTTAATTTCCAGTTTGCGGTCTGCATGAGGCACATATTGGATGGTCATTTCATACATTCCGCCCTTTTCACTATATACTTTATTCCATTCGGCATAGTTTTCGGCACGTCCTCCCAGATAGCTGACCTTCATCCCCCCGGACGCTTCCTTCATCGGTGCATACAGAATGGTTTTCGGGCGCAGTCCCAAATCATTAAAACAAGGCAAATAAGCCCACTCAGCCTCATAACGCACAGGTTCAAGACGCTGCTCTGCTTCCATACGCAAAATCAGGACACTATGTGCAGGCAATTGCCGGTTCAGTGTCCCCTGAACTGCCTTAAGGTCTTTTTGCTTCACCAAATCACGCATCTTCACTTTACCTCCCATTTCCAAAACACTCATGGGAACAGAGAAATCACAAATACTGTCCGAAGGGTTATACAAAGCCACCGCACGCACTTTGCCGCGTTCCTGTTCTATATCCTTTACCAGCACATAGCCCTTATTCTCATGCTGCACCACATAGGCTTGTAATCCCAACGGGTCTTGATTTAAGGCAATCAGTTCCTTATTCTTCAAGAGTTTCAAAGAAGCCTCGGGAATCGTTGTCAGGTCACAGCCTATCAACAAGGGAGAACTCATGATACACCACATACCGAAGTGCACCTCTTCTTCCTCCGGTTTCAGTCCACGGCCAATCTCCAGCATATCCATATCATTATAATGACCGTCTCCGGCATACGCAGAAAGATACAGATTCTTATCAATGATATATTTCACCGACCCCCATTCCGGGCGGATATCACTACTGATACGCCAAGAGCAGCCGATATTCTTTGCCCATGTACCCGGAAAAGCCCATCGGCACACATTAATGGAAACATGGTTACCCGCCACTTTATCAAAAGCACGGCGAATCTCCGTATATCGTTTTTCCTCATCCAGACTCAACTCCTGAGAAGCACCGCAATAATCTATCTTAATGAAATCGAACCCCCATTCATTGAAGTATAAATCGGCATCCTGATGCTCATGACCATACAAGCCCGAACCTACTCCGTTGACATCCTTATCCCAAATGGAACCGCAAGTATTGCTTCCGGCATCCGAATAAATACCGGCTTTCAGTCCCAAAGAATGAATATGGTCTGCCACCCCTTTCAGTCCGTTCGGAAAACGTTCCGGATGAGTCTGCATCGTGCCGTGCTCATCACGCCAACCAAAAAATCCGTCATCTACATTGACATAATTATAACCTGCATCTTTCAAACCTTTCTGCACCATGGCATCGGCCTGCTTCTTTATCAAAGCCTCATTGATATTCACCCGATAGGTATTCCACGAGCTCCAGCCCATAACAGGAGGATCAAATACATTTTCATTACCGGCAAAAGTCATGGAAGACATGCCCAAAGCTAACACACATAACAATAATTTATTCATAATCAATAACCAACCATTAATGAATGCTTTATTAATTCCATCAGATCTTTATATAAATCTTCTTTTTATATAAATATGCTCCGACCAACCATACAACTCCCACAAAAAGAAAAGCATAGACAAATGAAGTAAAGGCATTATCACCCAACCAACCGGATAAACCGGCATATATAATGTCGTGCATATTCTGTTCTTGCAGTGGTAAACTGTCAGCTAATATATATAATATCTCACTAAGTACATAGCAAAACAACGGATTTACACCAAATATGGCAAAAATCCAAGTCCTCTGATATTTCTTCGTCACATCGATATACCACAGCAGAATAGACAAAAGAAGAGCAGAAAAACCGCAAGTAACCAACACAAATGTAGGCGACCACACCTTTTTGTTCAGAGGACATACATCCTGTAGCAGAAAGCCCGCTATCAGCCCCATAGCTCCATAAAGGAACAAACGGTTCAACTTATCTTTCATATCGGGGGTCTCCATGCAAATCTTTCCAAACCAGAAACCTATCAGAACTTGGGCAATAGAAGGAATCGTACTCAACACTCCCTCCGGGTCTATTCCCCGGTCATTATACATGTGTGATAACCCCAGTACAGACTTATCCACATGAGAAAGAATATTCTCCGGGCCGTATACAAATCCATTGCCGACCAACAAGATTCCATAATATACAATCAAAATGACTGCCACCAGATAAGGGATATAACGATGGCGGACCGTAGTGACAAGCAATGAGCCTATTCCATAACACAATGCAAGGCGTTGCAACACACCCAATATGCGTACATGAGCCAGCGATGCAAAAGCCGCCTTCCAAGGGCTGCCAACAAAATCGGGTTGCAAAGATGCCTCACGCAATGTGCCCAGAAAAGTAGCGGTACCATAAATAAATGTACCGATAATAAAAATAAGAAAAGTACGACGAATAATTTTCAGAAATAACGCCTTATCCAAAGTAAAGGAGAATTTCTTCAGAGAAATATACATGGACATTCCCATCATAAACATAAACAAAGGATAAATGACGTCCGCCATCGTCAAACCATTCCAGGAAGAATGTAATAAAGGGGGATAAACATAACTCCATGTTCCGGGACTGTTCACCAGTATCATGCCTCCTATCGTCAGTCCGCGAAGCACATCCAAAGCCAACAAACGCTGTTTCATAATAATGAGATATTAGATTAGAGAGTCAAAGGTATAAATAAAAGATATAGTTCTAAAAAAGGCTGCCGGATTTATTTTCCCAGCAGCCTCTTTATCTTAATTATCAGTATCCGGGATTTTGGATAATCTTACCTTTACTCTCGTCTATTACACTTTGCGGCAGCGGCATCAGGGTCATATAATCCTGTGCTGTGGGCGACTGTTTGTATTTGCGAGCATACTCAATATATCTTCCATAACGAATCAAATCCGAACGGCGAACACCTTCAAACCATAATTCATGTCCGCGCTCTGTCAGCACCGCTTCAAGGAAGGCATCAGCTCCGGCAAAGTCAGCCATAGTGTAAGCAGGAAGTCCGGCACGTGTATGTACCATATTCAGCAGTTCTACAGCTTCCGGAGTCACAGTATTACCTTCGCGAACAATCGCCTCAGCCAACAAAGTAAGCACATCGGCATAACGGTATACAATCCAGTCAACCTGACTTTCTTCGCCGGTAGCATCAGGATCTTCACCATACTTAACAGGCATTGCGCCTTTTATCAATACAGAACCGGGATTTTCTTCATTATAGTGAGTTCCGTCTTCTGCAACAAAGTCGCCTACCAATACTTCCAAACGCTTGTCAGCCGAATCGAAAGTATGATAAAAATCCCAAAGAACACGATAGCCGCCCCATTTCTGGATATTTGGATTTTTAGTCGGGTACTCGCTGGAAATAACATGAGCCAGCCACATCTGCTGATTCACACTGCGACTGCAAACACATGCCCAAATTGTTTCAGCATTGCCTTCATTCTCCAATGTAAAAATATCCTTATAGTTATCCATCAACCTATAACCATATTCCGGCTTCATCAATTCACGACCACATTCTACAGCTTTTGCCCAATTCTGTTCATGCATATAAAGTTTCATCAATACAGTATAGGCCAACCCTTTGGTAAAGCGGCCATAATTCGTATCCGATACTTTATAAGTTGCCGGAAGAACAGCAATGGCAGCCTTCAAATCGTCTTCAATGAATTTCACCATTTCCTCCCGCGATACACGAGGAGCTACTTCATCAGACAATGGATTATTCAACAAATCCAAAGAAGCAATCTGAATAGGACCATACATATCATAAAGGATATAAGCCAACCATCCACGTCCACAATGCAATTCTGCATCCAAACGTGCTTTCACTTCCTCATTCATAGGAACATTGACAATACGCTCCATAGTCAAAGTCATTTTACTTATATCGCGGATATAAGTACTGTAAGTAGTAGTCAGCCCACCGGAATTGGCTGTAAAATTCATCTGAATCATATCCGGCCAAACTGCATCATCCCACTGACAATCACCGATATCAGTACTCATATCACTGATGACATGAATACCTCCCTGCGAAGAAGCATACAATCCGCTATACCAATTCGAACGGAAAGGAGCATAAGCGGCAGAAGTCACCAAAGCCTTCGCATCTTCTTCATTTTTAGGAAATATACCGGGATTAATCACATTATACATTTCAGACTCCAGATTAGTGCAAGAAGGACAAAATGCAGTCGCAGCCAATACTACGGAAAATATTGATAATATCTTTTTCATTTCAATCTTATCTTTTATAGGTTATTAAAATGTAATATCCAATCCTAAGCTAAAGCTTCGTACGTTAGGATATGCCCAAACAGAATTATCTGTCTCAAGGTCGAGACCGTCATACGGAGTAATAGTAAACGGATTATTGATATCTGCATAAACACGAATGCTCGACAATGCCTTTTTAACCGGGATAGTATAACCCACAGTTATATTACGGCAACGTACAAACCAGCTTTTTTGCAGATAATAGTCACCAATTCCCCAAGTACTCTTGTTCTGGAAATAACCGGGACGAGAAGCAGACTGATTATCATGTGTCCATACTTCCGCTGCACTGGTAGGCATATTGTAACCACGATACATATTTACAATACCTGTCATACCGTCAGCACCTGTCAACCAAAGGTCTTTATAAGAACCGGCATTCAAGACATTGAATTGTCCATAGAAATAAATATTAAAATCAAAGTTCTTATAACGGATAGTGTTATTCAATCCCATCAAATAACCCGGGTCCGAACTTCCGTATATTACTTTGTCGGCATCATCCAATTTACCATCAGGTTTACCGGACTTCAAAGGAATACCGTGTTTATCTACCTGAACAGAACCATCCTCATTATATACATAACCATTAATATCTTTAATCTTTACCTGTCCCGGCAGTGAACCCGGCATATAGTCTACTGTTTCTCCGGGCTGAATCAAACCGTCTGAAAGATATCCGTACATATAACGGATAGGAGCATTATACTGTGAATAAGCAGCAGGCTTCCAGCTTGCATCACGAGTATTCCATTTATCACGATAGAATGAGAAAGTAAAGTCTGTATTCCAACTAAAATCCTTTGAGTTAAAGTTAGTAGTGTTTATTGTCAATTCAAATCCCTGACTTTGGGTTTTACCTATATTGGCGGCAATTTTATCTGCCTCATTAAAAGTGAGCAAACTACGTTCAGCCAGCAAATCGGAAACTACCTTACGGAAATATTCAGCAGTTACATTCAAGCGGTTATTGAAGAATCCCAAATCAAGACCAACATTCCATTCTGTAGTAGTTTCCCACTTCAAATCAGGATTACCCATCTGACTCAAATACACGCCAATAGACTCTGTGCCACCGAATTCATTGTTATTACCGGTCTGATAGTAACTGATAGCACGGTTACCGATATTAGAGTTACCGGTCTGACCGAAACTGACACGTAATTTACCATTAGAAAGAACAGAAGTCATCGGTTTCATAAACTCTTCTTCGGTAAATCTCCAGCCCAAAGCTACCGACGGGAAATACCCCCAACGATTATTTTCTGCAAAGTTGGAAGCTCCATCGGCACGCAACGTAGCAGTCAGCAAATAACGATCTTTATATGAATAATTTACACGACCAAAGAAAGATGCCATTTCATCTTTTGAGGCCGAAGAGCCCACAGAAGGTTTCGGATAAGCTCCGGCTCCCAAATTATTATATAAGAAACCGTCAATCAAGAACTGGCTGTTGCCGGCATACAATGACTCATCTGTAAAACGTTGGAATGAATAACCTGCCAAAACACTGAAATTATGATCTCCCAATCTCTTGGTATAATTAGCAGTAAGTTCCATCAAATAATCCGATTTGTCATATTGAGCAATATCGGCTTGTCCGCCTTTCTTCTGACCATACAAAGTAGTCTTGGGCATATAAACACTACGCTTCTGGTAGTTACGGTCAATACCGAAATTAGCCTTCAAAGTCAAATCCTGAATAGGCTTCACTTCAACAAACGCAGTAGCAAGCAATCTCTCTTTCATTGTTTTGTCTGTGATTTCCAGCAATGATACCGGATTAGGCAAGAAAGCAGCCTGAGAGTTCAATGTGTAATCCCCGTTTTCATCTTTGATCGGTAACAGCGGATTAAACTGTGCAGCAGCCACCATAATACTTGCATTCTCATTCTGTCCCGAACCTAAAGGCACGTTATTGGTTTGATTTCTGGACAAAGTCATGTTAACACCTAAATTAACATACTTACTAACCTTCTGTTCCAAATTAATACGACCCGTATAGCGTTCCATATCATTATTCTTCACTACACCGTTCTGCTTGAAGAAGTTTCCTGAAACCAGATATTTGGTTGATTCAGTACCGCCTGTAACAGATATATTATGTTGAGTCTGAAAACCTGTACGGGTAATTTCGTCAAACCAATCTGTATTATGGGCAGGAGCATTGATTTGAGCATCTGTATAATAAGGCTTATAAGCAGTAGAAGCCTCACCTTCGGTTTTTCCACCATATACACCGATACCGTTCGCTCTCATCCATTCTTCCTTGGCATAGCGATTGGATTGTATCATAAAGTCTTGAGCACCCAACATATCATAATCACTTGCCAGCGTCTGAACAGTAGCCGTACCGGAATAAGTCACTTTCGGAGCACCTGTTTTACCCTTTTTAGTAGTGATGATGATTACACCATTACCGGCACGTGCACCATAAATAGCTGTAGAACTGGCATCCTTCAAGACCTCGATAGACTCAATATCATTCGGGTTGATAGAAGCCAAAATATTATCCGAACTACCCGCATCATATTTACCCGTTTTAATAGCATCGTCCGAAGTCGGATTTACCGGAAAACCATCGATAATCACCAACGGATCGTTACCGGCATTGACAGAAGCAGCACCACGGATGCGGAAGTTAGAACCACTACCCGGCTGTGCACTTACCATATTTACTTGCAAACCGGCTGCCTTACCTGCCAAAGCGTGACTGATAGTAGATACCGTACCCACAGGAGCATCGTCCATCTTCACAGATGCAACAGCACCGGTTAAGTCTTTTTTCTTCATTGTACCATAACCGACAACAATAACTTCATCCAACATTTCCGTATCTTCACTCATAGTAACAGACAATGGCTTGCCGGCCTGAGATTTCAAAGTCTGTGTCTTATAACCAATATAAGAAACTTCCAATTCCGCTTTAGCCGAACTTACAGTCAAAGTAAATTTACCATCCATATCGGTAACAGTACCGTTTGTTGTACCTTTTTCTACTACACTGGCACCGATAATAGGTTCACCTGTCGCATCCAGTACCGTACCACTTACCACTGTAGAAGCCTGTTTAACAGCTTTAGTTCCTTCTGTAGAAAGAATTATTTTTTTATCTAAAACAGAATAAGTAACATTCGTTCCGGCAAATACCTTCTCCAGAACTTCAAACACATTTCCTTGATTAGCCGAAACAGACACACGACGATTCAAGTCTACATGTTTATTATTGAAAAAGAAATCAAAACCGGTTTTTGCCTTAATCTGATTCAATACTGTTTCAACTGTTTGATTACTAGCATCAATGCTGATTTTTGTTTTTTGCGCATACGTTTCTGCTGCATGAGTCAAGCTCAATGAGCAGGCAAGAAATAGAACACATAGTCTCATAAACAAAGGGATTTTGTTAAATGATAGCCATAACGACTTTATCATCCAGAATACTTGGATGCTAAAAGGATTTTGCATAATTTTGTAAAGACTGAGGTTAATAAAAATGTTATCTTAGCTTGTCGCCAAACAAGCTTTAAAAAGTTTTCATTTTTCCATGCGGTAGATACGCCAATATCTTCCGCATGTTTTTTGTTTTAAGGCGCTCTTTTCTGTTTCATAATATTTTCTAAAAGGTTAATAAGGTTTTATTTAATATATCTCTATCCGCTGTTTCTTATCGGAAATTTCATCACTGTCCAAATAACGCCAATTTATTTTGGACGAGATTTTAAAATATTCCAAGATACGTTCCAAACGCTGTGTAGAGAATGTTCCTGTAAACGAATACTCCTTAATACGATTACTCTTCACAACAAAGTCTACATTATAACGTTTGCCTAACATATGGAGAATATCCTCCATAGAGGTATTTTTAAATACTATTTTACCATCTTTCCAAGCAATCTCCGATTCGCAAGAAGTAGCAAACATTTTCGTCTCACCCGATTCCGGAGTATACACCAGCTTATGATAAGGTTTCAACTTTATCATTTTAGCTTCTCCTGCTTTATCTTTAAAGAAAAAGCCGACACTGCCTTCCACCAGTGTAGTCGATATCCGACCATCGGCAGCATAAGCTTCCACATTAAAACCGGTTCCGTATACTTCTATTTGTGACTGATGTGCAGTAGAAACCACAAAACGTCTTTCCTCATCCTTCGTCACATCAAAATAAGCCTCACCAATCAATTCCACCTCACGGCTTTCGCCCACAAAGCGGGAAGGATAACGCAATGAAGACTCAGAATTCAAATAAACAACAGTGTTATCGGGCAATACAACCGAAGTAGTCATTCCCGGATTTGTCTTTATTTCAACCATTTGAGCCACCTCCTGCTGCTCATCCTTATCCTGATACATCCACAAAACAGCAATCAATAGCGGGATGGACAACATCGCAGCTATTCGTTGTGTCCATTCCCACCAAGAGATTCTTTTTTTGTTCATCCTACCTTTTACCTTCCTTAATGCCTTTTCCGTATCTACACTTTTCATCACATGCAATGTATCGGTGGCCAGATAAAGCGCATGAATCTGATTCATTATTTTACGATGAGATTCATCTTGTTCTATCCATTCTTCCACCAACCGACTTTCTGCCGCTGTTGTCATTCCTTCACAGAAACGAGGCAACAGCTCCTCTATGTTGTTATATGTATTATCTGTATCTGTCATTTTTGAGAGCTCATTTATTATTAAGACAAACCCCGAAGAAAGATTCCTAAACAAAAAATGGTATTTTTTTGAAAAAAGATGTTTTAGTATTAAAAGCATAAATGAAAAACTTATCTTTGCAGACGAGTTAACGAGGAATAATCAAGATGAAAACAGACAGAAATATGGAAGATATGGCTCTATTGAGTTCCCTCCGAAAGGGGGAACAACAAGCATTCGACAGTCTGTTCAGGAAGTATTATCCGATGTTATGCGCTTATGCCCGCCGCTTTGTTGAGCTGGAAGATGCGGAAGAAATTGTTCAGGAAATCATGCTTTGGATATGGGAAAAACATTCGGAGCTAATAATCGAATCTTCCCTTAGCCAATATCTTTTTAAAATGACCTACCATCGGGCATTGAATCTGATAGCCAAGAAAGAAATCATCAACCGGGCAGAAGCAGTTTTCTATACCAAGAATCAGGAAATGCCGGAAGATGTGAATTACTATCAAATAAAAGAACTGACCAAAAGAATTGAAAAGGCAATAGCTGCATTACCCGAATCCTATCAAACGGCATTCATTATGCATCGCTTTAAAGGCATGAGCTATAAAGATATCGCCGTTACTTATAATGTATCCCCCAAGACAATAGACTACCGCATTCAGCAGGCTCTGAAATTATTGAGAGAAGACCTAAAAGATTATTTGCCACTGACGGTATTGCTGGCATTGCATATCGGCTGATTCAGACTTATAATCTTTCCTACATTGCCTCGGTTAAAAACAGCCTCAACAAGATTAGTTGAAAGTAGGTTTCACACATATCATGAAGTCAACCTGTTGCTACACAAAACGTTAGCGTGAAAGGAAATAAGTAAGATACAAAAATACGAGGAACAAGTGAAATAAATAGGTCGAAACGTCTTAGAAAAAAGACCAAGGTCTTTTTCTAAAACACTTAAGTCTTTCTCAGAAACTCTTTGGTCTTTTTTTAAAACCTCAAGGTCTTTTCATTACGATACGTTGACATCTGTTAAGATTCTCAAGTTGGATATAAAACGAAGACAATGTTTCCGCCTTTTCTTTAATTAATGAAAGTAAAATCTCCGTTAACCGAGACCGAGGTTAAGCAATCGCAATATGCTTTTCGAGATGAGCTATCACTCTTTGAAAAAGCTTTAAATCCTTCTCAAAAACAATTAAGTCTTTTCAAAAAATGCCCGAGTGCTCTTGAAAAAATTGTTTTGCACTTTTTAATACTCACGAGATAGGGAATAAATACGTATCAAACGGGTAGTAATAACCTGATAATGTGAAATATATATTTTCATGAGAAAAGAAGAAATCGGTAGATCTCTTAGTAAGAGATACACTTTTCGCTGCAAATTTACACAAAGTTTTGATAAT
>OGXU01000331.1_pt1 | contig 28690 bp, 20 predicted proteins | sample 1576381 | NCBI WGS metagenome assembly OGXU01 (sample SAMEA3541544, study PRJEB24748) | human gut metagenome | biome: human gut; feature: human-associated habitat; material: faeces | place: China | collected 2012 | reverse complement strand
CAAACCTTCTCGTAAACGGTTCAAGCGGTATTGCCGTTGGTATGGCAACCGAAATTCCTCCGCATAACCTCGGTGAAACAATTGATGCAGTTTGCACTCTCATTGACAATCCCGATGCCGAGCTTGCAGAGATTATGGAGTGTATGCCCGGACCCGACTTCCCGACAGGCGGTATTATCATGGGCAGAAGCGGTATTCGTGCCGCCTATGCAACAGGTCGAGGAAAAATCACCGTAAGAGCCAAGACTGAAATTATCGAAGCTAAAAACGGCAGATATAAAATTATCGTTACGGAACTCCCCTACAAGGTCAACAAAGCAAGACTTATTGAAAACATTGCCGACCTCGTAAAGGATAAGAGAATTGAGGGTATTTCAAATATCGAGGATCATTCCGACCGTAAGGGTATGCACATTGAAATTGACATCAAGAGAGATGCCTCACCTCAGATTGTTCTTAACCAGCTGTTCTCATATACACAGTTGCAGACAACCTTCGGTGCAATTATGCTTTCTATCGTTGACGGCGAGCCTAAAATTCTTTCACTCAAGGAAATGCTCCAATGCTATATTGAATTTCAGGCTGAGGTTATTCGCCGCCGTACTGATTTTGACCTCAAAAAAGCCCGTGACAGAGCCCACATTCTCGAGGGTTTGAAGATTGCGCTTGACTTCATTGACGAGGTAATCAAAATTATCAGAAACAGCAAGGATACTGCAAGTGCAAAAACAGGTCTTATGGAGCGTTTCGGTCTTGATGATGTTCAGGCTCAGGCTATCGTTCAAATGCGTCTCGGTCAGCTCACAAATATGGAGCAGACTAAGATTGAGGATGAAATTGCAGCCCTCCACGCAAAAATTGAAGAATATCTCGAAATTCTTGCAAGCGAGCCAAGACAGCTTGAAATCGTAAAAGAAGAAATTATGCAGATTCGTAATAAATATGCCGACCCGAGAAGAACAGAAATTTGTGCTGTCAGCGGTGAGGTTGATATTGAGGATCTTATTCCGCAGGAGGAGTGCGTTCTTACACTTACACAGTTTGGATATGTAAAGCGTCTTTCTGCCGATACCTACAAAATTCAGCGCAGAGGAGGTCGCGGTGTATCGGGTATGTCACGCCGTGAAGAAGATATTGCGGCTGAAATGTTCGTAATCAATTCACACGATTATGTTCTGTTCTTTACCGACAAGGGCAGAGTTTATCGTCTTAAATGCTATGAAGTTCCCGAGGGAAGCCGTCAGTCAAAGGGTGTGAATATTGCAAATCTGATCCCGATTTCACCCGATGAAAAGGTAACCTCAATGATAAGAGTGCCTGAATTTGACGAGGAAAAATACCTTGTTATGGTCACCCGTCAGGGCATTATCAAGCGTATTGAACTCAATGCATACAACACCGCAAGAAAGGGCGGTCTTATCGCTCTTGAACTTAACGAGGGTGACGAACTTGCGTGGGTAAGAATGACCGACGGCAACAGTCAGGTTATTATTGCTACCAAGAAAGGTATGGCTATTCGCTTTAACGAAACCGATATTCGTGCAATGGGCAGACAGGCTCGAGGTGTTAAGGCAATGGCTCTCAAAGAGGGCGACTGCGTAGTCGGAATGAGCGTTGTCCGTGAGGGCGGTCTTGTTCTCACAGTTTCCGAAACAGGCTACGGCAGACTTTCAAGTCCCGATGATTACCGTGTTCAGAGCCGTGGCGGTAAAGGTCTTACCAACTACCACACGGAAAAATACGGCGATGTTGCCGCTATCAAGGTGGTTAACCTTGACGATGATATTATTATCATCTCGGAAGAAGGCATTATTATCAGAATTGCCGCCGAATCAATTCGTGTTTGCGCCCGTCCTTCAAAGGGTGTAACCGTAATGAAAGTAAACGGTGACGACAAGGTTGTAACAATCGCCCGTGTTCCCCACATTGACGGTGAAGATGATGAATCAGCCGAGAGCGAAGATAACGCAGAAAACGGCGAACCGTCAGAAGCGGTTGCAGAAGAAGTTTCCGAAAATAACGAGGGTGAAACTTCTGATTCAACCGAAGAAAATACGGAAGAATAATTGATAAAAATAAGAAAACTCCACTTTTTTAAGTGGAGTTTTTGACACATATGAAAATCTGGTGATTTGATGAAAAAATCTTTAGTTCTGATTGTAGCGGCAATCCTCATGCTTTCACTTTTCGGCTGTTCTGACAAGAAGAATGCCGATGTTTCGGGTGTAGTAGATGCGCCTGATAAATTTTCTACTCTTGATGAGGCAAAGGTAACAGAAAATCCGAACATTCGCAAAGAAAGTGAAAATGTAAACGGAATGTGCTACGCAATCACGCTTGAAGAATTTACAAATAATTACAACGAAATGCTCAAAGAGGCGGGTAATCTTGATATGATTAATCCAAAGGGTTGGAAAATGATCGGCAGTCCTCAGAATGATGCAAACGGAACGGAGTATCAGTATTATTACTACGATGCCGATAAAATCAGCTTCACAGCCTCTGTTGAAACAAAGACAAATTATATTATGAATATCGGTCTCGGAACAACAATGAGCAACTTTGTTTCGATTGAGAACGAGAAAAATAACAGCGATACAATCCTGATGAAAAGTGCCGTAATGGCTGCCGCAGTAAGCGGAATGGGCATTAATAAGGTTGATACAATTCAGGATATTTTCTATCTTACAACCTTTGAAAATACAAATGAGCTGTGGTACAACGGCAATGTCTATGCTCTCAGCACCAATGAGGATAAGGCAGACAGTGAACGCAGTACAATGCTGTTTCGCACCTTTCCTATCTCTGATGAAGTAAAAGAAAACTGGGGCATTGACGAGTATGAAAGCTATGTGGCAAACGCAACTCAGGTAACAACAAACGCAAATTAAAAATGAATTTTGCAAAAAGACAAGGCGACTATCGTTTTCGATAGCCGCCTTATAGTTTAATCTCTTCTGTTATTTGTTTTACTTTTTCTTTCTGTCAACAGCCGTTGCGGTAATGAATGCACCGCCGCCGATAACCAGCAGGACAATCCACAAAATCATATTATTGGTATTGCCTGTTTTCGGTGAGGCTGTATTTATCGGTTTGTTTGTTTGGTCAGCAGAACTGCTTTCGGAAGAAACGGTGTTTGTCGGCTTATTTGCTTCGTCATCCGAACTGCTTCCAAAACCGATTGCAGGAATATCAACGGCAGTCTTTTTGTAACCGCAGACGGTGCATTCCTCATGCTTTGAGCCTTTTTCGGCAGTAGAGGCTTCCTTGTCAATAATCTGCTTAAAGGTGTGAGCGGTTATGTTAGCCTTTTCGCCGTCTTCACATTCGTGCCAATGATTTGTGCTGTCATACTTCCATTCCGTACCGTAGTTGTGGTTGTGAGAATCAATTTTCGGAATGTCAACGGCAGCTTTTTTGTAACCGCAGACGGTGCATTCCTCATGCTTTGAGCCTTTTTCGGTAGCCGTGGCTTCCTTGTCAATAATCTGCTTAAAGGTGTGAGCCGTTATGTCAGCCTTGTTGCCGCACTCACATTCGTGCCAATGATTCGTTTCATCATACTTCCATTCCGTACCGTACTTGTGTGTATGTCCGTCTGCGGCAGGAGTCATTGTCAGATCAGTGAGAACCCACATAGTGCCGTCGGAGCCGTCGCTCTCATCGCCTTCATAGCGCTTATAATTCACAAATTCGCCGTTGATCTTCAGCTTGGTGTTGGGTCCGAATACATAAGTGGTATTTTCGCTTTCAACATAGCCCACAGCCACCACATATACACCGTAATGATAGGTCTTTCCGGCTTCAAAAGCGGTGATTTTGTTTTCATAAGCGCCGCTGAAGAAATCTGCGGAAATCGCACCGGTTTTGCTGTCCAGCTCCCACCACGCAGCTCGCAGTACGTAGTATACATCATCGGGCACATCGCCGGTGAATACGGGTTTATCGCCGTCCTTGAAGCTGACAGTGGCGTCATTGATCTCCACCACATCAATAACTTTCACGGTGGTCGGCGTCATGGTCAATACATTGTTGAACCAAATGGTTTCGCCGTTATCGTCTACACTGATCTGATCGGGTGTCAGGGTGATTTCTTCACCGTTGATATAGAGCTTTGTGTTCTTATCAAAGCGGTAGCCCTCTTCCATTCCCAAGTCGGAAATCTTGAAATATACGCCATAGGTGTAACTTTTTCCGGCTTCAAATTCCGTAATGAGCTTGCCGTTGTAACGTTCGTTCTAGTAGTCGCTGGAGGTAATGCCATAGCCACTGCCGTCATTGGCGTCCCACCGCTCATGGTCGAGATCAATAAACGGATCCACGGCGCTGGTCATAAAGCTCGGTTTGTCGCCGGCAATAAAGTTGATACGAGCACCAAAGTCAATTTTCTCTACAGCCTGACCGGGGCGCAGCTTTGTTCCATATTGAATGAGGCAGGTTTTTCCATCATCCATCACCATGACCCACGAACCGAACGGCAGACTTTTGCCGTTGAGGGTAATATCATCAGCTGAAATGCTGTCACTAAAGATGTAGCCGTCTTTGGCTTCTAACCGTACGGAATATTTATACTTGCCATCCTTATTAAAGGAGGTAAGATCTGCATAACCTGAGGGACAATAGTCCTCGTCTGAATACCAGTATGCCACGGGTTTGGTTGTGTACTCATCGGTTTTTTCCAGCTTACCCCAACATTCATAGAGAATATCGTATTTATCTCGGTCTGTAACTGCTGCCGTGGCTGTGGTGCGTGGGGCTTCGCCGTCCTTATAGTCCAACTTCACATTTTCCACGGCGGCGGAGGTAATGACGGTATTCTGTTTTGTCGGTGTAATCGTTTTAACAGCAGGGACATACAGGTATTCCCCACTCAGACTCGATTTTACGCTTTCCCCATTCACTGTAACGGTGGTTTCGCTGTTGAAGGAATATCCATCCTTCGGCTTCAGCATAAGAAAATACACATATTTTTTTCCACTTTCAAATTCAGTGATTTTTGGAAGAGAACCGTGTGAACCATTATCGGAATACCAGGCGGCAACGGGTTCGTTGTTTTCGAATTCCTGCCAGCATTCATAAGCGATTTCATATTTATCGGCATCGGCATTATATACCTCGGCGGTTGCCTGTGGGGCATCACCCGGCTGATAGTTGAATTTCACATTCTTGACAACGGCAGAGGTGATGGTGCTTGCCGGCTGGCTGTTTTCCTGCACGGTCAGGTCATAGGTATAATCATATATTTGATATTCGTGAACATCCCGAATCACTGTGAAAGTACCGGTCGCATCCGGGTGCTCATTGAAATACTGCTTTGCCGCTTCTAAATCCGAACTAAAATCAACAGGATTGCCGGATGTGGGCGTAAAAGTATAAAGAGAGGCACTCTCAAAATGATCAATAATCGGCCCCGCACTCTCATTTTCACTTGTAACGGTTCCCCTAGCTTTGTACGGTGTCTCAATCTCGGTCTGAAGATTTCCCACTGCTGTCTGCAGCACTTCGGCACTTAGGAATCCTTCTGTGATAAAATTAAACTCACCGCTGCTTTTACTTACTTGTGTGGTTTCAACCACTGCGCCATTGGAATCCTTAACGGAGACATTGGCTGTTACATTGACTTGTGTGTGATATGTGTGCTTGAAGTCATTAAGGTATGTTACTCCCTGCGGAAGGAAATCGATCTCGACCGCAAATGCCGTAATCGGCACAATCGACAGCACCATGCACAGAGCCAGCAGAACAGTCAACAGTTTTTTTGGTTTTGTTTTTTTCATATTCATCTGCTCCTTTCAACGGCTAACGCCGCATAAAATGTTTTTTGGCTGTATCCGTTTGGTATTATTACCGTCCGTTACCGCCATATTGGCAGGTTGGCTGTGATGAACACAACCCCGTATACCTGTCAAAGATTTCACCATTATTTTAGCATATTTTACGCACAATTTTACCATAATTCCAAAAAGTCAATTGACTATTTTGGAATTATTCTGTAATATACTCTTATAACATTGTTAAAAACAAACTCGTTTGGAGTGATATCTATGAAATTTTCTGAAAAATTAAACGATTATATTGAGCAGTTGTCCTGTACGGGAAAAGATATCTGTAATTTATCCGGCATTTCTGCGGCATCTCTCAGCCGATACAGAAACGGCGAACGAGTACCCGAGCTTGGAACAAAGCCTTTTGAGGATTTATGCTGTGCGCTGGCACAGATTTCCGCACAAAAAGGAAAGTTACAAATCACCGCTGACGCTGTGAAAAAAACGTTTGTAAGCTGCGATGATTTTGTATCCACAGACAAGGAGCTGCTGCGAAAAAATTTCAACACACTCCTCTCTGCACTCAATGTCAATCTTACACAATTGTGTCAGTACACAAATTATGATGCGTCTGCCGTTTTTCGCATTCGTAACGGCTCAAGAAAGCCCGGAGATGCCGAGCGGTTTGCATCTGCGGTTGCTTCCTTTGTTACAAGAACAATGCAGACACCGTCCGAAATCGGTGCCGTAGCAGAATTGATTGGCTGTGATATTGATGAAATTTATGATTTGTCGGTTCGATACGCAAAAATAAAAAGCTGGCTTTTGAAACAGCCCGTGCAAAAAGCCGAAAGCAACAGCGTTTCAAAATTTTTAAGCAAGCTGGATGACTTCGATTTGAACGAATATATCAGGGTTATTAAGTTTGATGAGCTGAAAGTTCCGTCTGTACCGTTTCAGATTCCGTCCTCCAAGACATATTTCGGTATTAAAGAAATGATGGAGAGCGAGCTTGATTTTTTGAAATCAACCGTGCTTTCAAAATCATCAGCCCCTGTGATAATGTACAGCGATATGCCGATGAAGGAAATGGCAAAGGATCCGGAGTTCCCGAAAAAATGGATGTTCGGTATGGCAATGATGCTAAAAAAAGGACTGCATCTTCATCAAATACATAATCTTGACCGTTCTTTTGATGAGATGATGCTTGGTCTTGAAAGCTGGATACCGATGTATATGACAGGGCAGATTTCCCCCTACTATTTTAAAAATGCTCCGAATGATGTTTTTCTGCATTTTTTGAAGGTGTCGGGAATCGCCGCGCTTTCGGGCGAAGCTGTTGCCGGATACCATTCCGACGGAAAATACTATCTGACAAAGGTAAAGCGTGAGGTGGAGTATTACCGAAAAAGAGCCGAGGAAATGCTGAAAAATGCCTATCCTTTGATGGAAATTTACCGCAGTGAACGAAAAAATGAGTTGAATGCCTTTCTTCTTGCCGATACAAAAACAGCAGGCAAACGCCGCAGTATTCTGTCCTCTCTGCCGTTGTACACAATAAGCGATGAACTTCTCAACCGTATTCTTACACGGAATAATATTAATGAAGAGCTAAAAGAAAAGATAAAAGAGTACGCAAAAACACAAAGACAGCGAATAAAAATAATTCTTGAAAATGAAAGAATTGAAGATGAGATACCTGATTTTGTACAGGAAAATTTTACAAAAAGTCCTCCCATACTGGAGCTTTCGGGTATATTTTGTGAAGAGGATATTCCGTATAACGAAGAGGAATATACTGCCCATTTAAAAGAATCAATGGCTTTTGCAGAGCAGAACCCGAATTACACCTTAAAGTGCAGTACGGCGCACGCATTTCATAATTTGAAAATTATAATTCACGAGGGACAATGGGTGATGGTGTCCAAAGGAAAAACGCCTGCAATCCATTTTGTCATTCGTCATCCCAAGCTTCGCAGTGCGATAGAATGCTTTATTCCGCCGATAACGGAAGGCTAGTAAGTCGGTAAATCAAATATAACAAACATATAAATACCGCAACAAAACAAGCGACAGTTTAATTTCTGTCGCTTGTAATTATATTTTATTCTGTTTTGTACTATATACATCATTTACCGAGTTCAAGAACTACAAATTCTGCGGACATGGGCGGAATTGTGAGTATACCGTTCTCAAGCTTTGAACCAAAAACAGGCTTGCCGTCTGCATATCCGGGCGGCATTTTTGCCTCGACTTCATAATCATAGAGATTGAATGTGCAGAAAATAGCGGAATCTTTGTCGTGGCGGATGTATGAAATTCTTCTTTCCTCCGAAAGAACATTTATAAAATCACCGTCCCACAATGCCGAACAGCTTTTTCTAACATCGGCAAGCTTTTTGTGCCATTCAATAAGTTCCTTATTTTCTTTGCCCCACGGATAACAGCAACGGTTGAACGGATCACGATATCCCTCCATTCCTGCCTCGTCACCGTAATAAATACACGGAAATCCAGGGAGAGTAAACTGCATTGCGCTTGCAACCTTTAAAAGCTTTACACCGAGTTTTTTATGCTCGTCATCAAGCTTAGTGTCAGCCTGCCATTCTCTGTCCTTGCCGTCAAGCGGTTCGCCTGCCATAACTGTGATTGCTCTTTCGGTATCGTGAGTCGAAAGTGAATTCATCAGCACTCTGAGAACAGGACGGGGATAATTTTCGATTACGCTCATAATCAGATCCATTGTGTATTTGCCGTGCTGACCTTTGCAGAAGTTGAGAATTGCATCCCTGAACACATAGTTCATAACGGAGTCAAACTGTTCGCCGAGCAAGAACTTTCTTCTTGCACCGTAGCTTTCCTTGTTGCTTGCGTCCTCCCACACTTCACCGACGAGAAAGGCGTTTGGATTTTCGTCCTTAACGGCTTTGCGCAGATTTTCAATGAACACATCGGGAAGCTCATCTGCAACATCAAGTCGCCAACCCGAGTTACCGCATTTCATCCATTTTCTGACAATGCCGTCTTTGCCGTTGATATATTCGTTGAATGACGGTGTTTCCTCAATAACCTCGGGTAAAGTGTCAAAACCCCACCAGCTTTGGTAATTGTTCGGCCATTCGTTGAATTTGTACCAACTGAAATACGGTGAGTTTTTGTCATTATACGCACCGCCCTTGCCGTATCTGCCCGAACGGTTGAAGTAAACGCTGTCACTTCCCGTATGAGAGAACACACCGTCATTTATGATGTGTATTCCCCTCTTTTTAGCCTCTGCGCAAAGGTGCTTAAAATCTTCCTCCGTTCCGAGAATCGGATCAACCTTTGAGTAGTCGCCTGTATCATAGCGGTGGTTTGAATATGCCTCGCTGATAGGATTAAGGTAAATACAGCTTACACCGAGACTTTCAAGGTAATCAAGCTTCATTGTAATTCCCTTGAGGTCGCCCATAAAGAAATCATTGTTCTTAATCATTCCGTTTTCATCAGGTTTCCATTCGGGGAGAGCATACCAATCTTTGTTGCGTTTGAAGTCGGTACGCTTTATATTCTTTTCTTCACCGCTGAAATAAAAACGGTCGGGAAAAATCTGATACATAATTCCGCCGACAAGCCAGCCGGGAGTTTTAAAGCCTTTTTTGTAGCAGGTAATCTGCCAGCTTCTGCCCATATAGTCTTCAATTGTGCTGACCTTATACGGATCGGACGGAACAACATACCTTGTTTTATCAATGGTAGTCAGCTTAAAGTTATACCAATAAAGTCCGATTTTTTTCGGGGTAAAATTGCACTCCCAAATTTCGGTATCCTCGTCAAATTTACCGCACCAGATAAGCTCGGTAAATTCCCAGTTGCAGTCATAATCGTACTTTACACACAAGTGTGCTTTTTGTGTATGCTCCGCCTTAGGCAAAAGAATTCTGAAATGAATCTCGGTACCCTGTTCAACCGCACCAAACGGCGAACGATAGTAAATTTTTCGTGAATCAAACGGTACGGGCATATAATCACTTCCCATAATAATATATTCCGAAATGTCAATTTTGTTTTGGCGGTTATGCCCTAATGTCAATTTTGTTTTGGCGGTTATGCCCTGTTATTCGGAAAATAAGACAAATCCGCCAAAATGACGCAAAGATTATTTTATCATAAGAGAATAAATATTTCAACCGATATAAATCGTAAACAGCATAAAATCGCCAAATTTGTCTACGAATGAAAAAATATTTAAACAATATTCTCTTTGCTCTTTTATTATTTCCGATTTTATATTATAATGTAAAATGATTATGTATGCAAAGAAGTCAGATTAGGACGAAAAGCTATAAAAGGGAGATGCATTTCCTATGGAGAAAAAGAGAGTAAGCGTTCAGATTGAGGGAAGAAGTTATTCACTTATCACAACAGATGATGAAAAGTATGTTCAAAAGGTAGCAAACGAGGTGCTTTCTCACATAAGAAAAGCCGCCCAAAGCACAAAGCAGCTTGATACCCGTGATTGTGCGGTTCTTGCGGCACTTAACTTCTGTGATGACCGCAACAAGGCTCTTAAAAAGAACAAAGACTATGTTGAAAAAGCCGACAAAATTATTCAGCAGACAAATGATTTAAACAAGCTTTGCAAGGAATACAGAGAAAAGCTTACGGAGGCCATGAACGATAACACCCGACTTATAAATAATAATAAAGAGCTTGAAAAAAGACTTGCTGTTCTCGGACACGAGGTTTCACAGCTTAAAGAAAAGCTCGAAAGTGTTGAGAAAGGCAAAGAAAAAGCCGAGTCGGAAAAATCAGAGCCTGAAAAAAATCCGGTTCCAAAGGTAAAAAAGACTTCAGATGCAAAAAATAACATGACAGAGCAGTCGGAAGATGTACCCGTGAATGTTCTGTCAAACGAGGCTAAAAAAACAGAACAGGAATTGCGTAACGAAAAACTTCTCGGTTATGTTCCAATGACGCAGTTCTCTCTGTTTGATGAAGATAAGAAATGAAAAAGATAGAAATACTTGCTCCGGCAGGAAGCTTTGACAGCGTAATTGCCGCCGTAAGGAGCGGAGCAGACGCAGTGTATCTTGGTGAAAAGGCATTTTCAGCCCGTTCATCTGCCAAAAATTTTGATGATGAAGAACTAAAGAAAGCAACGGCATATTGTCACATTCACGGTGTAAAGGTGTATGTCACAATCAATACGATTGTGTTCGATGACGAGCTTGAAAAGCTGAAAAAAGCCATAATTTCAGCCGCAGAGGCCGATGTTGACGCACTCATTGTTCAGAATATGGGTGTGGCAAGGCTTGCACACAGGCTTGTTCCCGACCTTGCACTTCATGCGTCAACCCAAATGAGCATTCACACCGCATCCGGTGTAAAGGCACTTTATGAAATGGGTTTCAAGCGTGTTGTTCTTGCCCGTGAAATGAGCAAAAAAGAAATTGAAAAATGCTGTGAAATTCCGGTTGAACTCGAAGTTTTTGTTCACGGTGCATTGTGTATGTGCGTTTCGGGACAATGCTACCTCAGCGCAATGATTGGCGCAAGGAGCGGAAACCGTGGTTCCTGTGCCCAGCCGTGCCGACTGCCGTTTTCCGTAAACAATCAAAAGGGCGGTCACGCTTTAAGTCTTAAAGACAACAGTATTGTAAATTACCTTGATGAACTTCAAAATATGGGAGTTGCCTCGGCTAAAATTGAGGGCAGAATGAAACGCCCCGAGTATGTTTCAGCCGCAGTAAGAGCGTGTGTTGAACAGCGTGATTTCGGCTTTATCAGCGACAAAACTCAGAAGATGCTCAGAGGGGTTTTTTCACGAACAGGCTTTACAGACGCTTATTACATCGGCAAAACGGGAAGTCATATGTTCGGCACAAGAACAAAATCGGATGTTGTTTCTGCCGATGAAAAGCTGTTTTCGGCAATCCGTTCTTCCTACAAGGACGAAATCGGAAATGTTGAAATAACTTTTGATTTTACGGCAAAGCTCGGCGAAAATCCCGTTTTAGTCGCCTCTGACGGAGTTCACACCGTCAAAAAGATTGCAGATACCGTAACCGAAAAAGCAATCAACAGACCGATTGATGCGGAAAAGTGCAGAAAACAGCTTGAAAAAACAGGCTCAACGGCATATAATCCCACCGATGTGAACATAAATATTGATGATGACATTTCTATTCCGCTTTCAATTATCAATTCCTTGCGCAGAGATGTTCTTGATGAACTCGACACGGCGAGAAGTGTTGTTCACAACTACAAAATCAATCGTGATTACGAAATAACTTTTCCTAAATTCACACCGCCTGTGGAAAAATCCACTCGTGCAAGAGTGCCTCAGACTAAGCTTTCCAATGCTTTTAAAAAATGCGAGCTTGTTTTTGTTCCTCTTTTTGCCGACAAAAGGGAGCTTATAAGGCTCAAAAACGAGGGCTTTAGCATCGGTGTTGAAATTCCGAGGGGAATGTTCGGGCGGGAAGATACGATTGCAAAAAAGCTTTCCGAGATGAAAGAAATCGGCATATCCGATGTGTTGTGCAACAATCTCGGAGCATTATACCTTGCCAAAAATCTCGGTTTCACACTTCATTCGGGTTTCGGAATGAATTTTGTAAATACTCTCGACCTTTTGTGGGCGGAGGAATACGGAATCAAGGACGCAGAACTCAGTTTTGAACTCGATTTTAAGCGAATTAACGCACTCGGAGGCAACATCCCGAGGGGAATTATCAGCTACGGCTACCTTCCTCTTATGCTTTGCAGGAGTTGCCCTGTCAAGGGCGCAGGTATAGACTGCAAAACTTGCAAAAATCATTCAAAAATGAAAGACCGACTCAGTAAACAATTTTTACTGAAATGCGACGGAAACTGTACCGAGGTTCTGAATTGTGACTTGCTTTTCATTCCGAATAAACAAAATTTAACACTTTTAACATCTTTCAACATTTTAAGATTTAGTGTTGAAAACTATGTGGAAACCGTGGAAAGTCTTAACGAATCAAGCCTTTATCCGATGTTGAAAGATAAATTAACATATGGATTGTACCGCCGAGGTGTTAATTAGATTGTTGAAAATGTTAAAATAATCATTATTGTTTTGTGGAAAAGGTGATTTTTCCGTTTAACAGAGATTTATAATTACATTTTTGCAATAAATAATTTTTTTAGAGAAAAATAAAAACAGTAATGAATAATTCCTGCAAATTTTTGCAGGAAATGAAGGATGGTAAACTATGACTGTTAAAATAAAAAAGGTAAAAGACAATGCAAAAATCCCGAAAAGAGCCACAAACGGTTCTGCCGGTATGGATTTATATGCTTGCATTGACGAAAAAATCACAATCAATCCGGGTCAGCTTGTGCTTGTTCCTACAGGTATAGCAATTGAACTTTCCGACAACAGCGTTGCCGCATTTCTCTATGCAAGAAGCGGTCTGGGAATCAAGCACGGCATCTGCCTTTCAAACGGTGTGGGTGTTGTTGACAGTGACTACCGTGGAGAAATCTGCGCAGGTCTTTGCAATGTTTCGGACAAGCCTTATGAGATTGAGCCGTTTGAAAGAATCTGTCAGATGGTCATCGCTCCTGTTGTTCCGTGTGATGTTGAAGAGGTTACGGAGCTTGGCAACACAGAGCGTGGCGAGGGCGGTTTTGGCTCAACGGGTAAAAAATAATAGAATTTCGACAATTTATCATTGCCCTTATTTGTGAAAAGATATATGATAAAAATATACTGCCTGAGTAAACTACATTTGGGTATTACAGCGTAAAAGGAGGCTGTGGGATGTTTTCGTTTTCAAAGGATATAGGAATTGACCTTGGAACTGCAAACACTCTTGTTTGTCTTAAAGGAAAGGGAATAATTTTGCGTGAACCGAGCGTTGTCGCAGTTGATATGCGTACCGATGAGGTTCTTGCAGTCGGCTCACAGGCAAAAGAAATGATTGGCAGAACTCCCGGTTCCATAGTTGCGGTTCGTCCGCTCAAGGACGGTGTTATTGCCGATTTTAAAATAACCGCAAAAATGCTTCAGCACTTTATCAAAAAGGCGGTGAAACCCGGAATTTTCAGCAAGCCGAGAGTTATAATCTGTATGCCTTCGGGTGTTACCGAGGTTGAGAGAAAGGCTGTTGAGGATGCCGCATATCAGGCAGGTGCAAAGCCTCCCGTTGTTCTTATCGAAGAACCAATGGCTGCCGCAATCGGCGCAGGTATGCCCGTTGACGAACCGTGCGGAAGTATGGTTGTTGACATCGGCGGAGGCACAAGCGAGGTTGCCGTAATTTCGCTCGGTGACATTGTTACAGCCTGTTCTGTAAGAGTTGCCGGAGATAAGTTTGACGAGGCGATTTCAACCTATGTCAAAAGAAAATATAATCTTCTCATCGGTGAAAGAACTGCCGAGGATATCAAAATGAAAATCGGCTCCGCATATCCGGGTGAGGAAGAAAAAAACCTTGTTGTCAAGGGCAGAAACCTTGTTGACGGACTTCCAAAGGATATTACAATTTCCTCAGCCGAGGTCAGAGAGGCTCTTGCCGATCCGCTTGCAACAATTGTTGAGGCAATCAGAACCACTCTTGAAAAAACTCCGCCTGAGCTTTCTGCCGACATAATCGACCACGGTATTATGCTCACGGGCGGCGGTGCGTTACTCAAGGGACTTGATATGCTTGTTATGCAGCAGACGGGTATGCCTGTTCACATTGCCGAAAGACCGCTTGACTGTGTTGTTGACGGTGCAGGCAAAAGACTCGGCAAACCGCTCGGTGTTCAGTACAAGCACGACAGATAATAAAAATCGACAAAGTAAGGTCGGGCAGATTTTTAAAATTACCGCCCGACCGTATTTGTAATATAAATATGAGATATGAGAAAATTTTTACATAATAAAAACTCAAAAATTTTGATAATTACACTCGTCATACTAACTGTGATGAGTGTTTTCTCTCATAACGGTAGTAACATTTTTTCGGGTGCGGTAAACACGGTTACAAAAGGACTTTCAACGCTGACCGCAGGTGCGGCGTCTTCCGACAAGTCAAAGGAAGAACTTGAAAAAGAAAATGAACAGCTTAAAAAGGAAAATGCCGAACTCCGTGAACAGCTTGTTGACTACCTTGACGCCAAGGAAGAAAATGCAAAGCTGTGGAAATATTATGAGCTGAAAAAGGAAAATCCGTCATACGACATTCTCCCGGCAGGTGTGCTGAGAAGGGATGCGAACGATGATTTCTACTCGTTCACTCTTGACAAGGGTTCAACAGACAATGTGGAAAAAAATGATCCCGTAATCACGGAAAACGGTCTTATCGGCTGGGTGAGTGATGTTGAACTAACGACCTGTCGGGTAAGAACAATTCTTTCGCCCGACACCAAAGCGTCTGCAATTGACAAAAAGACTTCCGACAACGGAATCATAAGCGGAAACGCTGAATATTGTGACGATAATCTTACCTGTCTGACAAAGATTGCAGAGAACAACAAAATCAAAGTAGGCGACATTGTTGTAACCTCGGGAACAGGCGGAGTTTATCCGAAAAATCTCATAATCGGCAAGGTTAAAGAACTGAAGTTCAATTCCTATGACACAACCCGTTACGCTGTTGTTGAGCCGTATGAGGACATCCGCACCGTGACTTCTGCCGCAATTATTACCGATTTTGACGGCAAGGGCGAGGTTAAAAAATGATGAGAGCTTCAAGAACTTTTTTTCGATTTTTCGGTTATTCCCTGCTGTTAATAATTCTGTATGTTTTTCAGGGTTCGGGTTTTATAATTCCCGAAATTTTCGGCGGCAGACCGCTTATGTTGATTTCACTTGCACTCTGCATTGCTTCTTTTGAAAACACTTTGCCGTCGGTAATTTTCGGTGCGTTGTGCGGTGTGCTGACGGATATTTCATTTGACGGCAGTATCGGCTATTTTGCCTTTGCACTTACGATTGTCTGCTATGCGGAAAACTATGTATTCAGCAAATATTTTGTACCGTCATTTGTTACCGTTATCGTGTTTTCGTTTGCGGCGGTGATGACGGTAATGTTGATTTATTATCTGCTGTTTGTCTTGATTGCAGGGCTTGACAGCGGTTGCGTGTTGTTTGTACGGCACTACATTTCAAGAATACTTTACACCTTTGCCGTGACAATTCCGCTGTATTTTCTCACGGCATTTTTAAACAAAAATCTTTAATCTTTGTGAAAGGGAGGTTCGGTATGAGATTCGGCAAAAGCAGAAAAAACGGCAAAAAAAGTAAAAAGAGCAGAACAACAGTCTGCATAATAATAACAGCCGCAATTTTTGCAGGCTTTGCGGTAAGGCTTGCCGATTGGCAGCTTGTACAGGGAAAAAGCTACAAGAGTCTTGCCGCAAAATCAACGGGATATACCGAAAAAACCGACGCAACAAGGGGCGAAATCGTTGACCGCAACGGTGTAGGTCTTGTTGTAAACACCACAAAGTATAAAATAATCCTTAACAAGCTTTATATTGAGGAGGACAGGCTTGACGGAATTTTACTTGAGCTTGCTGATATTCTCACAAAAACGGGAGATGCAAGAACAGATTCATTGCCGATTTCGGTCGGCTCGGACGGCAGCTGCGTTTATAAAACAAGCCGTGAAGAAGATGCGAAAAAACTTCTGTCATCGGATTTTCTTGATATGGACAGGAACACAAGTGCCGATGATTGCTTTGACACACTTTTAAAACGCTACAAAATTTCCGACAGGTTAAGTCTAAGTCAAAAAACAACGCTCGTTTCAATTCATTACAATATGGAACTTGAAAATTATTCAAATTCAAATCCGTATGTTTTTGCCGAAAATATCAGCCGAAGTGCCGTGAATGCCGTCAGCGAAAATACTCAGGGTGTGAGCGGTGTTGAAATTCAGACCTATCTCACACGAGGTGCTTCGGATCCCGACCTTGCACCGCACATTCTCGGCGCACTCGGTTCGTTGTCGGAAGATGAATACAATGAGCTGAAAAAACAGGGCAAAAGCTATTCCTATGATGATAAGATAGGCAAATTCGGAATTGAACTTGCCTGTGAAGATGACCTCAAAGGCAAGGGCGGAACAAGGGTTATTCAGCGAAATGCCGACGGAACTCTTGTTGAAAGCGTTGAAACCGAGAGTGCAAAACCGGGCAACACGGTCTACCTCACAATTGATTCAAAATTGCAGAAAATTGCTGTAAAATCGCTTGAAGAAAATGTCAAAGCGGCAAAACAGGCAGGCAAGGAATCGGGACAGAAAAACAACGGCGAGGACTGTGAAACAGGTGCAGTTGTAATGCTGTCGGTCAAGGATTTTTCGGTACTTGCGGCGGCAAGCTATCCTACATACGATTTGAACAGGTACAGCGAATACGGCTCGTACTATGTCAAACTTTCCAAAAACAAAAATTCTCCGATGTACAACCGTGCAACAGTCGGAACATTCGCCTGCGGTTCGGTGTTCAAGCCGTGTGTTGCGGGTGCGGCTCTTGAGGAGAAAATCATAACCGATAAAACGAAAATCTACTGCAAACAGGACTATGATTTTTACCCCACCAATGTGGTAAGGTGTATGCACTATCACGGCAGTCTTGATGTTACGGGCGCAATTGAACAATCGTGCAACTACTTTTTTGCCGACACGGGCAGAAGGCTCGGAATTGAATCGATGTATCTGTATGCGCAGAAATTCGGACTGGGCGAATACACGGGTGTTGAAATTGAGGAATCAAAGGGAACTCTTGCAGGCAGAGACAGCACAGATTGGCAGGTCGGAAACACGGTTTCAGCCGCAATCGGTCAGTCCGACAACGCATTTACTCCCGTTCAGCTTGCAACCTATGTTGCGACAATCGCCAACAACGGTGAAAGGCTCAAAACACACATTGTTGATAAAGTTACAAATTATGAGCGGACGAAAACCGTAAAATCGACAGATGTTGAAAGCTACGGTGATTGCGGAATTTCAAAGAAGAATCTTGATATTGTTCGCAAGGCGATGCTCGGTGTTACTCAGGGCGAAAACGGCACGGCAAATTATATGTTCGGTGATTATAAAGTTAAGGTTGCCGCCAAAACAGGTACGGCTGAAAACTCGGGCTCAGACCATACAACATTCATTTGCTATGCTCCGTATGAAAAGCCCGAGGTAGCAATTGCCGTTGTAATCGAACACGGTGCAAAGGGCAGATATTCAATGCAGGTTGCAAAGGATTTGCTGGACGCATATTTTAATTGAAAATTGAAAATGGAAAATTGAAAATTATGGTCGAGAATACGATATGTTAAAAGATAAAACAAAAATCCCGACCGTATAATGGCTGAACGACCAAACATAAAAACCAAACATAAAAACTTATTTTTTGCTTTTAGCATTAAAAATCAATGAAATTATTGTGCAAACCGTTAAAAATGAAGAATAATTTTATTAACTATCACTAAAATATCAACAAAAATTTTGGCTGATAAAAATAATGTTCGTTTCTTGCTCTTTAACGGATTTTGTGATAGAATATAGCAGAGGTAGAATTTATTATGGATAATGTTATAGTTGTAGCGTCGGGAAAAGGCGGAACGGGTAAATCAACCGTCTGCATTTGTCTTTCCGTTGCTCTTGTAAAGCAGGGCAAAAGAGTCTTGCTTATTGATTGTGACTGCGGAATGCGTGGTCTTGACATTATGCTCGATATGGAGCAGGACATAATTTTTGATGCGTCGGATGCCGTATGCGGCAACTGTACATTCGGTGAGGCTGTTTACAAAAGCAAAAACAATGAGAACCTCTACCTTATGGCGGCTCCCTTTGACACCGAAAACGAACTCAGTCCCTCGGTGTTTACTCAACTTGTCAACTCAGTAAAGGACAGCTTTGATTTTGTTCTTATCGACTCCCCTGCCGGAATCGGTTCGGGCTTTGAAACTGCGGCGGCTCCTGCCGACAGAGCTTTGATTGTTACCAATGCAGAGCCGACGGGCGTGCGTGGTGCGGTTAAGGTGAGAAGAAAGCTTGAGTCAATGGGAAAAACAAATATCCGACTTGTTATCAACCGCTTTGACCGAAAGCTTTTTACACAGCTCGGTTTTTATGAAGACCTCGACAGCGTTATTGATGCAACACAGACACAGCTTATTGCGCTTGTGCCGTTTGATATCCGTATTTCGGTAATTGTTCAGCGTGGTGTTGCCGGACTTAACTGGAGTGCGGCGGCGTCCGTTTTTGACTGTCTTGCACAGAGGCTTGAGGGAAAACATATTCCCCTTGCGTTCAAAGGGTAGTTTGTGCGGGGTGTTTTGAGTTAAAGTTTTGAAATTAATTTGATATGAAATAAATGTCTGGAGGAAATATATATGAATATAGCCCTTATAGCTCATGATGAAAAAAAGGAACTGATGGTGCAGTTCTGCATTGCTTACTGCGGTGTTCTCAGCCGCAACAACCTTTGCGCCACCGGCACAACGGGCAAAATGGTGTCAGAGGCAACAGGTCTTACAATTCAGAAATTCCTTGCAGGCTCTCAGGGCGGAAGTCAGCAGATTGCGGCAAGAATTGCGTGCAATGAGATTGATATGCTTCTCTTTTTCAGAGATCCGCTCAATCCAAAGCCGAACGAGCCTAACGATATGAATATGCTCCGTCTTTGCGATATGCACAACATTCCGGTTGCAACAAACATTGCAACTGCCGAGGTGCTTATCCACGGTCTTGAAAGAGGCGACCTTGACTGGAGAAATATTCTCAAATAATTTAATTATTTTCGCTTTACATATCGGGTGGTGCAATACTGCCCGATTGTTGTGTTTTTTAGGGAAATTTTTTCGTTTCCTTTTTCTATAAAAGATTGTAATTTTCGGAGGAAAAAATGGCACTTATAACCAAGAAAATCAAGGGTACGGAAGATGTTCTTCCGAAGGAAAGCTACAAATGGCAGTTTGTTGAAAAGATTATGCGTGAGGAGGCTCGCTCCTACGGTTTCAGAGAAATCAGAACTCCCGTGTTTGAACACACAGAGCTTTTTGCCCGCGGCGTTGGTCAGACAACCGATGTTGTTCAGAAAGAAATGTACACATTCGACACAAAGGGCGGCGAAAGCGTAACACTTCGCCCCGAGGGTACATCCGGTGCGGCAAGAGCCGTTCTTGAACACGCTCTTGAAAACGAAGGACTTCCGATTAAGGCAAGCTACTTTGTTTCATGCTACCGATATGAAAAGCCACAGGCAGGCAGACTTCGTGAGTTCCATCAGTTCGGTATTGAGGAGTACGGCACACAGGACCCTGTTGCCGATGCAGAGCTTATCAGCCTTGCAAGCTCCGTAATCAACAGACTTCAGCTTGACAGCGTTCATCTTCAGATTAATTCTATCGGCTGTCCGACCTGCCGTGCGGAATATCACAAGGCTTTGAAATCATATTTTGAGGGTTATAAGGACAAGCTGTGCGACACCTGTCTTTCCCGTCTTGACAAAAACCCGATGAGAATTCTCGACTGCAAAAGTCCTATCTGTTCCGAGATTGCAAAGGACGCACCTAAGATTACAGACTATCTTTGTGACGAGTGCAGAAACCACTTTGACGCAGTTCAGAAATATCTTGATGACGCAGGCATTGAATACACGGTTGATCCCACAATTGTAAGAGGTCTTGATTACTATACAAAGACAGTATTTGAGTTTGTAACCGATTGTATCGGTGCTCAGGGTACTGTTTGCGGCGGCGGTCGTTATGACGGACTTATTGAGGAGCTCGGCGGTAAGCACCTTCCCTCCCTCGGTTTCGCAATGGGTATGGAAAGACTTCTCATGGTAATGGATAAGCAGGGCATTGAGATTCCCGACAATGACGAGTGTATGCTCTACATTGCAACAATGGGCGATGCCGCAAAGGTTAAGGCTTTTGAGCTTATCAAACAGGTTCGCAGCTGCGGAATGATTGCCGAAACCGATGTTATCGGCAGAGGACTTCGTGCTCAGATGAAGTATGCCGACAAGATTGACGCAAGATATTCAATCGTTTTGGGCGACAACGAAATCGAGCAGAACACAGCCAAGGTCAAGAATATGGAAACAGGCGAAACAGCCGAGGTTACTCTTGACGGGCATTTCATGGAGAAGTTCATCGAAATTCAGCTTTCCGACGAACAGAAAAATAAGTAATAAAAGAAAATTTTCGGTCGGTCAGGCATTGTGAGATGCCGACCGATTCATATAAAGGAGCATATACAATGGCAGAATTTATGACAGGAATGAAGCGTACCGATTATTGCGGAGATTTGCGTATCGGTGATGTCGGCAGAGAGGTAACTGTCTGCGGTTGGGTACAGCGTTGCCGTGACCTCGGTCAGCTCATTTTCATTGACTTGCGTGACCGCACAGGCATTGTTCAGCTTGCATTCAATGACAAAACAGACAAAGAAATTTTTGATAAGGCATTTTCATGCAGAAGTGAATTTGTTCTTGCCGCAAAGGGTGTTGTTTGCGAAAGAAGTTCAAAAAACAGCGAAATCCCCACAGGCGATATCGAGGTTGTTGTAAGCGATATGCGTGTGCTTTCAAAGGCACAGACACCGCCTTTTGAAATTGTTGACGATACAAACACAAACGAGGAGTTAAGACTTAAATATCGTTATCTTGACCTTCGCCGCCGTCCTCTTCTCAACAATCTTATGATGAGAAGTAAGATTGCAAAGGTTGCAAGAGATTATTTTCACGACAACGGCTTTGTTGAAATTGAAACTCCTATGATGATCAAGTCAACTCCCGAGGGCGCAAGAGATTACCTTGTTCCGTCAAGAATCCACAACGGCAAGTTTTATGCCCTCCCTCAGTCGCCACAGATTTACAAACAGCTCCTTATGCTTTCGGGCTTTGACCGTTACATTCAGCTTGCAAGATGTTTCCGTGACGAGGATCTTCGTGCAGACCGTCAGCCTGAATTCACACAGATTGATATGGAGCTTTCATTTGTTGATGTTGATGAAATCCTCGAAATCAACGAGGGCTTCTTCAAAAAGCTTTTCAAAGAGGTTTTAAACATTGACCTTGAGGAGCATTTCCAGAGAATGACCTACAAAGAGGCTATGGAAAGCTACGGTTCGGATAAGCCCGATATCCGTTTTGACATGAAGATTCAGGATATTTCGGATCTTGTTAAGGACTGCGGTTTCAGCGTATTTACAAGTGCAATTGAGAACGGCGGTTCTGTAAGGGCAATTGTTGCCAAGAACGCATCATCTGTTTACACAAGAAAAGAAATTGACAAGCTCACGGAATATGCAAAGGGCATCGGCGCAAAGGGTCTTGCATATGTAAGATGGGTTGACGAGCCTAACGCATCATTCAAGAAGTTTATGAGTGAAGAAGAGCTTTCGGCAATCTATGAAAGACTCGGTGCGGAAAAGGGCGATGTTATCCTCATCGTTGCCGACAAGAACAGCACGGTTCTTTCAACACTCGGCGCACTCCGTCTTGTTGTTGCAAAGCGTCTTGACATTATCCCCGATGTATTCAAGTTCCTCTGGATTGTTGACTTCCCGTTCTTTGAATATGATGAGGAAAGCGGTGAATGGCTTGCAATGCATCACCCGTTTACAATGCCTAAGGAGGAGTGCCTGCAGTACCTTGACACAGATCCGTCAAAGGTTATTGCAAAGGCTTATGACCTCACACTCAACGGTGTTGAGCTCTCAAGCGGTTCAATGCGTATCACAGACTATGAACTCCAGCAGAAGATGTTCAAGGCTTTGAAGCTCACCGATGAAGAAATCGAGGCAAAGTTCGGATTTCTTGTTGAAGCCTACAAGTACGGCGCACCGCCGCACGGTGGTATGGGTATCGGTCTTGACCGTGTTACAATGCTTATGTGCAAGGCTGACAGCCTCCGTGATGTAACGGCATTCCCGAAGGTTCAGAATGCAAGTGAGCTTATGTCTGCGTGTCCGGCAGAGGTTGACGATGAAAGCCTTGAGGTTCTCGGAATCAAGGTTGTCAACAAAGAAGACTGATTAAGGGTACAATCATATGAGTCCGGATACAATTGCAACAATCATCTCTGTGTCGATAGTCGTACTTGCAATAGCAATTATAGTTACGGTAATTGTCAGTAAGATAAGACATCTTTCAAGAACATTGTTCGGTACAAGCTCCCTTATAGAGGGCATTCAGGGCGTTAAAGAGGATCAAGAGCAAATGCGTGAAACTCCCCGTTCGCTTCACGGAATGACCTCGGTTTATATGCCAATGATAAAAAAGGATTTTCCCGAGCTTGATGTTGAGCAGTATATGAACAAAACCCGTTCACTTTTGCGAAACTACTTTTCGGCGGTTGAGTCAAAAAGGCTGGGCGTTATTGCGGAGGAGGTCACTCCGAATTTTACAAACTATGTTCAGGGAATTATCGACCAGCTTTCATCTGTTGCGAATACACAGCACTATGAGGATGTCAATATTTACGATGTTCAGATTGCCCGCTATATAAAAAACGGAGCAACCGTAACGATACTTTTTGAGGCATCTGTCGGTTACTTTTCGTATGTTACCGATATGAACAATGAGGTGACCTTCGGCAGCAGAGAGAACAGAATGCAGACAATCTATGAGGTTGGGCTGATGTATGTTCAGGACGCTGACCGGCTTCATAACAGAGCAACCGCTCTCGGAGTGAATTGCCCCAACTGCGGCGCTCCCGTAAAAACGCTGGGAGAAAAATTTTGTCAGTTCTGCGGAACGGCAATAAAAGAAATTAACATTCGTTCGTGGAAGTTTAATTCCGTAAACGAACAGACACTTCAACAGAGAAAATTCTGAAAGTTTGACGGTCGGGTTGTCAGAGCCAAATGCCCTCTTCCCGACCGTCTTTTTGCATTATTTATGATGGCAAAACATTGGAACAATAAAAAAACATATGCCATTCAGCCTGTTTTTTAATAATAGTATTGAAATTTTTCTTCAAACATATTATTATTAGTGTAACAGCAATATCTGAAAAATCAGCTATAAGCTACAAAAATTAAGGAGTTAAATTATGGGTATTATTAAAGCAGCGATAAATGCAGTCGGAGGCGGACTCGCAGATTCATGGCTCGAGGTCATTGAACCGTCCCCTATGGGCGACAACACCCTCATCTGTCCCGGTCAGCTTGTTTCACAGAACGGCAAAAGTCAGAACAAAAAGGGTTCTGAAAACATCGTATCAAACGGTTCTGTAATTCATGTTTACGATAACCAGATGATGATTCTTATTGACGGCGGTAAGATTGTTGACTTTACTGCAGAGCCGGGTTATTTTAAGGTAAATAACAGCTCAATGCCGTCACTTTTCTGCGGTCAGTTCGGTGATTCGATCAAGGAAACATTTAACCGTATTAAGTACGGCGGAATCCCCTCACAGGCTCAGAGGGTTTTCTATATAAATCTTCAGGAAATCAAGGGCATTCCTTTCGGAACATCAACTCCAGTAAACTACTTTGACAATTTTTACAATTCAGAGCTTATGCTCCGTGCTCACGGTACATATTCAATCAAGGTTGTTGAGCCGTTCAAGTTCTATCAGGAGGTTATTCCGAGAGAGGCTGTTACGGAAAACAAGTCTGTTGATTTCGCAGATGTAAGAGCACAGTATAACGAGGAGTTCGTCGGCGCTCTCGGTTCTGCAATCAACCAGTATTCCGCTGACGGTGAGAGAATCAGCTTTATCAAGTCAAAACAGCGTCTTATCGGTCAGTATATGGCACAGACGCTTGATGAGGAATGGACACAGGCTCGTGGTATGGAAGTCTTTGCCGTTGGTATGGATGTTTCCTACACAGAGGACAGTCAGGAGCTTATCAATATGCGCAACAAGGGCGCAATGCTCTCGGACGCAGCAGTTCAGCAGGGCTATGTTGCAGCCAATATTTCAGAGGGCCTTAAAGATGCCGGCTCAAATGCAAACGGTGCAATGGCAGGCTTTATGGGCATGGGCATGGGTATGAATGCCGGCGGAAATATCATGGGCGGTTATCAGCAGAATCCGCAGTACCGTCAGCAGCAGCCGACTCAGCCACAGCAACAGGCTCAGCCGCAGCAGACTCCCGCTCCGCAGGCAGGCGGTGCAGCCGCAGGCTCATGGACTTGCTCATGCGGTGCGGTAAACACAGGCAAGTTCTGCTCGGAGTGCGGTTCAAAGAAGCCCGAGGCTCCCAAAAAGCGTTTCTGCACAAACTGCGGATATGAGCTTTCAGCAAATGCAAAGTTCTGTCCCGAGTGCGGTACAAAGACAGAATAATCTGAATTTTAAGTACAAACAATCCCTCTTCTCAAACGGAGGGGGATGTTTCAGAATTTAATTATAAGGGGTAAGTTATGGCAACTGTAAACTACACCTGTCCGAACTGCGCCGCTCCGCTGAAATTTAATCCCGATAAGCAGATGTTCAGCTGTGAATACTGTATGTCCGATTTTACGGAAAAGTATGTTCAGGATTTTTTTGCCAAGAAGGAGCAAAAAGAGAACAGCGCAGAAAAGCAGGAGAAAAAGGAACAGGAAAAGGCTAAAGAGAATGCCGCCAAGCAGGCGCAGAGCAATGACAGCGCACAGGCAGAAAACAAAACTGAAGAAGAGGCTGTTATCTACAACTGCCCAAGTTGCGGTGCTCAGGTTGTTACAACAGCGTCAACTGCGGCAACAACCTGCTTCTATTGTCAGAATCCTGTTGTTCTCGGCGGCAGACTTTCGGGTGAATTTAAACCCGACCGTGTGATTCCGTTCAAGCTTTCAAAGCAGAAGGCAATTGACAAGTTTCTTGAAATGTGCAAAAGGAAATGGTTTTTGCCGAAGAATTTTGTCAGCGAAAAGCATTTTGACAAACTCACGGGTGTGTATTTTCCGTATTGGTATGTTGACGAACAGCGTAGCGCACAGATGGTTGCAAAGGGCGAAAAGGTTCGTTCGTGGACTGTCGGAGATGACCGTTACACGGAAACAAAGGTTTTTGAGCTCCACAGAGCAGGCAATCTGATTGTAAATAATGTTTTTGAAAGAGCGTTAAAAGGTCAGGACAGAGATATGCTCCAATGCGTACACCCTTACGATTTGGGCGAGGCTCACCCGTTTGCAATGTCCTATCTTTCGGGTTTTCAGGCAGAAAAGCGTGACATTGAGCAAAATGAGGTTGCACAGGCAGTTCAAACAAGAATCAACGGATACTGTCAACAGCTTATGAAAGACACGGCAAGCGGATACAGTGCCGTTCAGATTCAGAACTACAACGATAAAATCGACCTTGAAAATTGGAACTATACCCTCTTGCCCGTTTGGGTTGTAACCTATAAATACAGGGGTAAAATTCTGCCGTTTGCAGTTAACGGTCAGACGGGCAAAACCTACGGTGAGCTTCCTACCTCCGCAGGAAAGCTTCTTGCTTTCGCTGCAATTATTGCCGCAGCGCTTATGGCACTCGGCTTGTTGGGAGGTCTGTTGTTCTTATGATGAATGTGACAAAAAGACTTTCCGCAATGTTTGCGGCAATGATTATGGTTTTCTGTACTCCGCTCTTTGTTTTTGCGGCGGGACAAACAGAACTCCGTGATGATGCCGAACTGTTTACCTCGGAGGAAGAAACACAGCTTCAGGCGGAACTTTACGCTTTTGCTCAAAAAACCAGCTGGGTTGCGGTTATCTATACTAACAACGAGGGCAAAACCGAGGACAATATCAAACCGTTTGCAAACCGTTATTATGCCGACAAATACGGCAAAACTACGGCGGGCGTTATACTTACGATTGATATGAAGGGCAGAGCAATCGACTTCAGAACAAAAGGCGATGCGATGTATTATTTCGGCGATGGCCGTGTTAATACTCTTCTTGATGATGTTCAGCGTGATATGAAGCAAGGCAACTATTACAGTGCTGCCGAACAATTCATCTATTATGTTGACCACTACTATGACGAGGGTATTGACGATGACGAGTCAAACGAAAATATTGATTTGCAGGAAAAAGAGGATAACAAATTCCTCTATGTCGTAAAGCATTACGGTATTTTCATTGCAGGCGGTTCAATTATTGTTGCCGTTATTGTTGTTATTGTAGTGAAAAATCGTTACAAGCACAACGGCAAAGCAGGAACTTATGACCTCAAGAAAAACAGCAAGACTATGCTTACCGACAAGAAGGATATCTTCCTGACAAAGCATGTTTCCGTTACGAGAATCCGGAGTGATTCCGACAGCTCGGGTGGTTCATCAAGCAGCTCCTCCGGTGGCGGCGGTTCATCGGGCGGCGGAAGCAGAAGCTTTTAATGCTGAAAACTATTTGAATTTTACGGAGAATGCTGTATTCTCTGTTTGGGGGCGGCAGAAATGCCGTCCTCTTTTAATGTGAAAAAATTATGAGGAATATTGAAATTATTCAAAAACTGAATACCATGCACACAGCCTGTGAAAGCGAACTTTTACAGCTGATTACAACTTACGACGAAAAAGATTTTGAATATCTTCGCAAATGTGCAAGAGATACTGCCGACAGAATTTTTGGCAACAAAATCTATATCCGTGGTTTGATTGAATTTTCGAGTATATGCAAAAATGATTGCTTTTACTGCGGACTTCGCCGTTCAAACGGCAATGCCGTGCGTTACCGACTTTCAAAGGATGAAATTCTCTCGTGTTGCCAAAACGGACACGAACTCGGGTTTCGTACATTTGTGTTGCAGGGCGGTGAGGACGGCTGTTTTACCGATGATGTAATGTGCGACATTGTGTCGGAGATAAAAAATAGATTTCCCGATTGTGCCGTAACGCTATCGCTTGGCGAAAGGTCGTATGAAAGCTATCAAAGACTTTTTGACAGCGGCGCAGACAGATATCTTCTCCGTCACGAAACAGCTGACAAAAAACACTATTCCATGTTGCATCCGCCCGAAATGTCACTTGAAAACCGAATGCAATGCCTGTATAATTTAAAGAGAATAGGTTATCAGACAGGCGCAGGATTTATGGTCGGCTCACCGTTCCAAACTCCCGAAATGCTTGTCAAGGATTTAAAATTTATTGAAAAATTAAGTCCCGAAATGTGCGGAATAGGTCCGTTTGTACCGCACAAAGACACAAAATTTAAAAACGAAAATCATGGCGATGTAAGCCTTGTGCTTATGTTGCTTTCAATAATAAGGCTTTTAAAACCGAACATTCTTTTGCCGGCAACAACCGCTTTAGGCACGGTTGATCCGCTTGGTCGGGAAAAGGGCATTCTTCACGGTGCAAATGTTGTAATGCCCAACCTTTCCCCTGTTAAGCACAGAAAAGATTACTCGCTCTACGACAACAAGATCTGTACGGGAGACGAAGCGGCACAATGTATCGGCTGTCTTGCAGACAGAATGAAAAAAATCGGCTACGAAATCGTAACTGACAGAGGAGATTATACAGAGAATTATGATTAGATACGATAAAAATTCGCTGAAAGCGGAGGAGTTTATCAATGACGGGGAGATTCTTGATTCCCTGAAATTTGCCGATGAAAATAAAAATAACCTTGAACTTGTCGATAAAATAATCGAAAAAGCAAGGCTCAAAAAGGGTATCAATCACCGTGAGGCAAGCGTTCTTTTAGCTTGTGAAGATAAAGAGAGAATCAAAGAAATCTACAGCCTTGCCCGTCAAATTAAGAAGGATTTTTACGGCGACAGAATTGTCATGTTCGCCCCTCTCTATCTTTCAAACTACTGCGTAAACGGCTGTGTCTATTGTCCGTATCATGCAAAGAACAAGCACATCTGCCGTAAAAAGCTCACACAGGATGAGGTCAGAAAAGAAGTTATCGCACTTCAGGATATGGGACACAAGCGCCTTGCGATTGAGGCAGGCGAGGATCCCGTAAACAACCCGATTGAGTACATTCTCGACTGCATAAAGACCATTTATTCGGTCAATCACAGGAACGGTGCAATCAGACGGGTTAAT
>OGXU01000317.1_pt1 | contig 29246 bp, 23 predicted proteins | sample 1576381 | NCBI WGS metagenome assembly OGXU01 (sample SAMEA3541544, study PRJEB24748) | human gut metagenome | biome: human gut; feature: human-associated habitat; material: faeces | place: China | collected 2012 | reverse complement strand
AACTTTTTTCCTTTTATATTGTTAAATGTTTTTATTTTTTGATTTCAATTTAAGATTTTGTAACAGCTCCTTTATTATTTGAGCAAAAATTATTCTTGTATTTCTAAGTAAGGTAAGTTTCTATTTAATTAAATTTTTCAATTTCATTTACTTAAAATTTACAACGTGATATAATGTAGTATGGGATAAAAATTTAATGGAGGGAGCTAGATGAGTAATTATATTTTAACCGTTGATGATTTTTGTTTGTCGTATAAGAATAGAAATATTTTAGAAAACCTCTCTTTTTCTGTGGAAAGAGGAGATTATCTAGCTATTGGAGGTGTCCCTGGCTCTGGGAAGAGTACACTTATTAAAAGTGTGTTGGGACTTATAAATAATGGGATAAGTGGTAACATAGAGTACCACAATATAAAAAAGGTAGATGTAAGTTATATCCCACAAAACTCTATGCAACAAAAGGAGAATTTTTTAGGAACTGTAAGAGAGGTAGTAGCTGTATCTTTACTTTCTAAAAAAAGAGGAAGAGCTTTTACTGAAGAGGATTGGGAAAAGGTGGACAACCTTTTAAGAAGATTAAAACTTTTTGATATAAAGGATAATAAAATAAATAAATTAACTAAAGGGCAACAACTTAAAGCAAGTTTGGCAAAACATATGATAACAGAGCCAAAACTTCTTTTTATAGATAGTCCTAATTCAACTTTAGATATGAAAAATAAATTAGATTTTTATCAAACAATAAAGATGTTATGTGATGAGGATAAATTGACAGTAATATTTATAACTCACAATATAAAAGAGATTTGCCAATATGCTAATAAATTACTTTTTCTAAAGAAAAAAGATAGAACATATTATTTTGGAGATGCTCAAGAGTTTATTAAGGATAAGGAGTAGAGATGTTTAAAAAGAATTTACTAATATTATTTGTTTTACTAAGTCTAAATATTTTTGCTGATTCTATAAGAGTAATAGTACCAGATGGATTACCAGCTCTTTCAATAGTGAATATGGTGTCAACTACTAAAGAGATAGATGGAAAAAAGATAAATTATAAGATAGAAAAACTATCTGATGCTCTTGTAGTGAATATGTTAAAAAGAGAGGGAGATATAGCTGTTGTTCCATCTAATTTTTCAGCTCAGCTTTATAATAAAAACTTAGGTTATAAAATACTTGGAACAGTTGGTTGGGGTTCTTTTTATGTAGTAAGTAGAGAGAATATAAAATCTTTAGAGGAGTTAAAAGGAAAAGAGGTTTATACTTTTGGAAAAGGACTTACTCCAGATATAATATTTCAAAGTATTTTAGAGAAAAAGGGAATAGATAAAAAAGATATAAAAATAAACTATCTTTCTAATGGAAATGAAGTAGCTTCTCTATACTTAGGAAAAAAGGTGGATACTATTGTTATTCCAGAGCCGATGTTGAGTAAAGTATTATCTAAAAGTTTATCTTCTAATATTGTAGCTAATTTAAATGACGAATGGAAAAATATTATTGAATCAGACTTAGGTTATCCTCAATCTACTCTTGTTGTAAAAGAGGAAGTTTATAATACAAATCCTAAATTAGTAGAAGAGTTTATATCTAAATTGACAGAGAGTATATCATTGATTTATAAAAATCAAGATAAAACTACTGAGAATATAAAATTAAATAATTTAGGAATAGATACAAGTATTTTGGATAAAGTTTTAACTAGAGCTAATATTTCTTATACTCCAGTAGTGGACTGTCAAGAGGAGTATCATAAGTATTTTGAGATTTTAGAAAGTGTAAATAAAAAAGTAATTGGTGGAAGGTTACCAGATGAAGAGATTTATGCAAAATAGTCCTAAATTTCTTTCGATGTTCTTCTTCTTTATAATTTGGGAGGGAGTTGCCTTATATATAGACAACTCTCTTCTTTTTCCAAGAGTAAGTGAAATTTTTCTCTCATTAAAAAATTTAGTAGCAAGTGGAGATTTTACCTTAATATTATGGAATACACTGAGTAGATTTTTCATCTCTATCGTCTTCTCTTTAATATTAGCTATAATTTTCTCTGTGGCTTCATATAGATACGAGGTAATAGGTTTTCTTTTATTTCCATTTATAATTTTTCTAAGAGCTGTTCCAACTATTGCTATAATTATAGTAGTGCTTATATGGAGTAGTGTAGAAAGAGTTCCTATTGTTGTAGGAATGTTAATTTTATTTCCGATACTATATGAGAGTATTTTAGGTGGTATAAAAAATGTAGATAAAAATCTATTGAAGATGTCAAAAGTTTTTAAGGTACCTACTAAAAGAGTTGTAAGAGATATTTATATCCCAAGTATATATTACTCTATATCTTCAAATATTCCATCATATATAGGGCTTACTTTTAAAGTGATAATAGCTGGAGAGGTTCTTTCTCAAGAGAGCTTATCAATAGGAGGAGAGATATTTATCAATAAGATTTATTTAGAAAGTTCAAATATCTTTGCTTGGATTATAGTAGTTATAGTTTTAAATTATCTTTTAGAAAAGGGATTAAAAACTATAAATAGTAGAGTGTGTAGGTGGGAAAAATGAGAGTAGAAAATTTAAAAAAAAGCTACGGAGAGAGAAAGGTTTTAGATGGAATCTCCTTTGAAGGAGAGGAGGGCAAGGTAACAGTAATACTTGGAGAATCAGGGTGTGGAAAATCTACACTATTGGGAATACTCTCTAAAAATATAGATGATTATTCTGGAGAGATTATTTTTGATAGAGATATTAATTCAGGAATATCCTATATATTTCAAGAAGATACTCTTATCCCTTGGAAAACAGTATATGAAAATATAGAGTATGTACTTAAAGATAAAATATCAAAGGATAATATAAAAGAGTATATAGAAAAATATCTGAAAATGGTAAATCTTTTAGATTATAGAGATGAGTATCCACAACATTTAAGTGGAGGAATGAAGAGAAGAGTTGGGATAGCAAGAGCCTTTGCTTATCCCAGTGATTATCTTTTTATGGATGAGCCCTTTGAATTTTTAGATATAAAAACAAAACAAGAGATAATTGAATATTTTAAAATATTACAAGAGAAAGAGAAAAAAACAGTGTTATTTATAACTCACGATATAGAGTCAGCTTTAAAAATAGGAGATAAGATTATAATATTTTCATCAAAGCCTACAAAAGTAAAAAAGATTTTTGAAAATATGTCTGATAATGGTTTAGAAGATGAAATTAGAAAAATATTCTTGTAAAAAAATATAAATAGATATATAATTAGTAAAGATTAAAGTAAGTATAGAAGGAGAGTTTAATGATAAAAATAGGAAAAAGACAAAAATTAGTTATAAATAATTTTGCTAGTGTTGGAGCTTATCTTGATGCTGGAACTGGAGATAGTAAAGATAATATTCTACTTCCTAATAATGAACTAGAGGATAGAGATTTAAAAGAGGGAGATGAAGTAGAGGTTCTTGTATATATGGACTCTGAAGATAGACCAGTGGCAACTTTTAGAAAAACAGAGGCATTAGTAGGAACATTGGCTAAGTTAGAGGTTACTGATATACACCCTACACTTGGGGCTTTTATGGATTGGGGACTAAAAAAAGAGTTACTACTTCCAAAAAGACAACAAGAAACTGATGTGGAAATTGGTAAAAAATACTTAGTAGGTATATATGAGGATAGTAAGGGAAGACTTTCTGCTACAATGAAAATATATAAATTCTTACTTCCAAGTACATCTATGAAGAAAAATGATATAGTATCAGGAACTGTGTATAGACTAAATGATGAGATAGGTGTCTTTGTAGCTGTTGAGGATAGATATTTTGGACTTATCCCTAAAAATGAGTATTTTAAAAACTATAAAATAGGAGATGAGATAGAAGCTAGAGTAATCAGAGTGAGAGAAGATGGAAAGCTTGATTTATCTCCAAGAGAGTTAGCTTACTTACAGCTTGATAAAGATGCAGAGTTAATTTTAGAAAAGATGAGAATTTTAAAGGATAGTTTTAGATTTAATGATAAAACTAACCCTGAGCAGATAGTGAATTACTTTAATATGAGTAAAAAGGCTTTTAAAAGAGCTATTGGAAACCTTTTAAAACAAGGTAAGATAGAAAAAACAGAAGATGGGTATTTTAAGCTAGTAAATAAAAAGTAGATTGTAGAAAACATTCAAGGAGGAGATTTTTATGGTAAGTTTAGTTATTTATATTATTTTAGTAGCTGGTATGTGGAAGATGTTTGAAAAGGCAGGAATAGATGGGTGGAAAGCAATAATTCCTATTTATAATATCTATTTAGAAACTGTATATATAGCAAAAAAGGAATGGTGGTATGTAATACTTTATTTTATACCAATAGTTAATATATTTGCTATGATAAAAGTTCATATGGAAGTAGCTAAGAATTTTAGAATTTCATCGCCATTAGCTTTTTCATTAGGAATGACATTTCTATCATTTATATTCTATCCAATATTAGGATTTGGAAATTATCAATTTATAGATGATGATTATGCTGATGTGATTGATTAAAATTATATTAATCAAAGAGAGTGTTACAAATAAAAATCAAGAATGCCGAAGATTGAGGAGAATAAATAGAGCAAGTTAGCGAAAGCAAATGTTAAAAAACACAATTGTTTGAACGAAGTGAGTTTTGTGTTTTTAGTGAGCTAAGCCATACTTGCTCTTTATTCTTTGAACGAAAGTCATTCTTGATTTATTTTAGTTTATATTATTTTTTTTTAAATTATGTGTTGGATTCATTTTATATTTTAAAGTAAAACATATACTTTATATAGAAAGTGTGCTATAATAAGGGATATGAAAAATACGGAGGTAACGAGAGTGTCAAAACATAATACAAGTTTTAAAGTGGATAAAGATAATGAATTGATGAAATTTTTAATGGAGAAGATGCCACAAAATAGTCGTAATAATATAAAATCTTTACTTACTCAAAGAAGGGTAATGGTAGATGATGTAATAGTATCACAATATAATGCTCCTTTAAAAGAGGGACAGATAGTAAGTATAACTAAAACTAAAATAACTAAGCATAAATTAGAGGGAGTATCTATTGTCTATGAGGACAATGATATATTAGTAGTAGAAAAAGAAAGAGGAATACTTTCAGTTGCTACACAAAATGAAAGAGAAAAAACAGCTTATAATATTTTAAAAAATTATTTAAAAGAGAAAAATCCTAAGGATAAAATTTTTGTGGTACATCGTTTAGATAGAGATACATCTGGTGTAATGATATTTGCAAAATCAGAAAAGGCTCAAGATATTTTACAAACTACATGGAATGACTCTGTAAAAGAGAGAACCTATGTAGCATTAGTAGAGGGAAATGTAAAAAAAGATAGTGATACAATAATATCATATCTAGCAGAAAATAAAGCTATGATAACTTACTCTACTGCTAATGAAGAGGAAGGAAAAAAAGCTGTATCACACTATAAGGTTTTAAAGAGAAATAAAAATTATTCTCTATTGGAAGTAAATATAGAAACAGGTAGAAAAAATCAGATACGTGTACATATGCAAGATTTAGGACACAGCGTAGTTGGGGATAAAAAATACGGTTCTACAAAAAATCCTATTAAAAGATTGGGATTACATGCTCACACAATAGTATTTAAACATCCTATAACAAAAGAGGTGTTATCATTTACAAGTAAAATACCAGAAGCATTTTTATCTCTTTTTAAATAAATAGAAAACTTGACATAGTTTATTAATTAAGTTAAAATACTTTTGATAAAAGAAACAAATTATAAAAATTTTAATGAGGTGATTTGATGGAAATTAAAAACAACCTAGAGGAAATCTTAAAATTTAATAAGGAGTTTGTTGAAAAGAAAGAGTATGAAAAGTATAATACTACAAAATATCCTGATAAAAAGATAGCTATTCTTTCATGTATGGATACAAGATTAACAGAGCTACTTCCAAAGGCATTAGATTTAAAAAATGGAGATGCTAAAATCATAAAAAATGCAGGTGGAACTGTAATTCATCCATTTGGAAGTGCTATGAGAAGTCTACTTATCTGTGTTTATGAATTTGATATTAAAGAGATATTTATCATAGGACATTATGACTGTGGTGTAAGTAGTATGGATACTGATAAAATGATAAAGAAGATGATAGAGAAAGGAATAGATGTACAAACATTAGATACACTTTCTCGTGCAGGAATAAAAGTAAAAAAATGGCTACATGGATTTGATTGTGTAGAAGAATCAGTAAGAGAGAGTGTTACAAAAGTAAAAAATCATCCTCTTATGCCTAGCAATGTAGCTATACATGGACTAATAATGGACCCATTAACAGGTAGATTAGATGTAGCAGTTAATGGATTTGAACATATTTAGTGAGGAGAGAAGATGATACAACTTTTTTTAAAAGGAATTATAATAGGAATTGCTAATATTATGCCTGGAGTTTCTGGGGGAACATTGGCAGTAATAATGGGAGTATATGATAAACTTACAGAAGCAATAGGAAATTTCCCTACTGCTCCTGTTAAGAAAAAAATAGAGTACATAAAATTTTTGCTACAAATAGGAAGTGGAGCAGCTATTGGAATAATTTTATTTGCAAGAGTAATAGAATTTTGTTTTACTAATTATCCAAGAGCTACTGCTGGAGGATTTAGTTTATTGATTCTTCCATCTATTCCATATATTATAAAAGGAGAAGATAAAAAAGATAAAAAAAATATTTTTTTCTTTTGTTTAGGAGCTTTACTTACTTTAGGATTTGTATATGCTGATTATAAATTTGGAAAAGATAGTGGAGTAAAAGAATTGGTTACAGTAGTCACTACAAGTTATGCTTTAAAACTTTTTGCTTGTGGTGGACTTGCTGCAGGAGCTATGATTATTCCAGGAATATCTGGTTCACTTTTACTTCTTATGTTGGGTGAGTATTATAATATTTTAGGATTTATAAATAAATTTTTCTCAAATCTTATAAATATTACAAGTTACTCTTCAATAAGTGAGATAATCACAAATTTATATATACTACCTCTGACAGCTTTTGGGTTGGGGGTATTGATAGGACTTGTTCTAATAGCTAAACTTATAAATATGCTTCTTCAAAAACATAGAAGTGTAACACTATTTTTTATAACTGGGATAATAGTTGTATCAATTTTACAAATTTGGTTAAATCTATATAAATAAAGGAGAGAAGATGAGATATTTTCTAGTAGTAGTAGTTTTAATGTTTGTAACAGCTTGTACATCTACTGGAACAGCTAGCTGGTATGGAAAAGGTTTTGAAGGGAAATTAACAGCAAGTGGTTATGTTTATGATTCTAATCAGTTGACTTGTGCTTCTAATGATTATCCTTTTGGAACTGTATTAAAAGTAACTAATAAAGAAAATGGAAAATCTGTACTTGTTGTAGTTACAGATAGAGGTGGATTTGAAAAATATGGGAGAAAGATAGATTTGAGTAGAGCTGCTTTTAATAAGATAGCTTCTACTGGTCATGGGCTTATTGATGTAAAGGTAGAAAAAGTAAGTGATAAAAATACTTTTAAATATAAGCATGGAAGTCCTAGATTTACCTCTTCAGAGTATAAAAAATATATCAAGGGAATTTAGTAAAAAATTCAAGAATAACGAAGAGTGAAAAGGCAAAAGTTATTCTTGAATTTTTTATTTACTAAACTAAGGAGGAAGAAGTGAAACTTTTAATTACAGGTGCTACTGGAGGAATGGGAGAGGAGATTATAAAAATCTTTAGAAAAAATAGTTATGAAGTTATTGCTTTAGGTAGGGATAAAAAGAGATTAAAAAGATTGGAAGAAAATTATCAAGTTAAATCTTATTCTATAAATATAGAAGATGAAGTAAAGATAGAAAAATTTTTAGAAGATATAGAAGATGAGGAAATAGATGTAGTTATAAATGGAGCTGGAATAGGGGAGATAGACTATTTTGAAAATATGGAGTACGAAAAAATAAAAAAGCTTATAGAGATAAATAGTATTGCTCTAACTAAGATCACTCATCATTTCTATAAAAAAATGATAGAGAGGGGCAATGGAAAAATAATAAATATTTCATCTACTGCTGGTTTTCAAGAGGGGGGTCCTCTTATGAGTGTATATTACGGAACAAAGGCTTATGTAAACTCTCTTACTCTTTCTCTTTATGAAGAGGGAAGAGAAAAAGGTGTAGAGGTATATCTCTTAACTCCTGATCCAACTAAAACAAAATTTAAAGGAATGGATAGGAAACTATCTAAATTTGAAAAAATCTACGTAACTACTCCAGAAGAGGTAGCTATAGAATTATGGAAGGGAATAGAAAGAAAAAAGAAGATTATAATTCCAGGAAAAATTAATAAAATTTTATATTTTATTGATAAATTTATTCCGTTAGAAGTAAAATTAAAGTCAATAAAAAAAATTCAAGAAAAAAAGATAAAAAAATAGTTTTATTTTTAGAAAAAAATGGTATAATGTTTTTATGAAAAATATTGGAGGAATATATGAAAAGAAAAATTATTCTAATAATATTATCACTATTTTTATGTAGTTGCTCTTATTTTCAAGTGAGGAATGCTATAAAAGAAGCTGATAGTGGAAATTATGTATCTTCATTGAATGAACTATTGAGTATTTTAAAAGAAAATAATGAGGATAGAAGAGCTTTGGATGCCTTTGAAATAATATATCCAAATGCAGAGAAAAAATATTATGATGAGTTGGATATATCTCGTGGAAGAGATATCATTGGTTATACAAAAGCACTTCTAAATCTACTGAGAGTACAGGATATCTATTATAAATTACCAACAACAAGTAAAAACTCTATTGCAATTATCATACCACCTCAAGAGGAGAGATTAGATATAAAAAAAGAGTTAGCACAAAGTTTTTTCACAATAGGTAATGGCGTGAGAACAGAAACTTATGAGGAAAAGTTAAGGGCTCATGGATTTTTTTCACAAGCTAAAATATATGATTTACAACAGAAAAAAGATATAGATGATAAGTATGTAAGCAGTAGAAAACTTGCTTTAGGAAAGTTTTTAATAAATTTTAAAGGGGAGAATAATAATTTTAAAACTAGATTAAAAGAGAGTTTAAATTCTAATTTAGTAAAATATCCTCTTTTCTCCCTAGGGAATAATAAAAATTATAATTTAAAATTTGATATAAATATTTCTAATATAAAGTATTTTCCACCTAAGGTAGTAACTCATAGTGGAATAGATAGTTATATAGAAAGAGTAAGAAAAACGGTAATGGAGAGAGTAGTAGAAACTAAAATAGTAAATGGAAAAGCAGTGGAAGTAGAGAGATGGGTACCAGTAGAAAGAGAAGTGGAGGTAGAAGTATTTTATAGATATTTTAAACATATAAAAACTACTTCTATGGAGTATCAATTGGAATATAATCTAGCAGAAAAAAATGGAACTCCTATCTCATCAGATAGTAAAAAGATTTTCTATGAAGATAGTGCTGTATGGGTAGAATACTATCCATTACATCCTTTTGCATATGGTAGACCATTTAGATTTCCTGTAAGTGAGTTTGAAAAACCTGTAATGAGTAGAGAAGAACTAAAAGAAAAAGTACTTTCATTAGGAAATGAGGAATTAGATAGTGTATTAAGAAAATTAGATTCTAATAGAATAATAGATTGGTAAGGAGGAAGAAAAATGATAGCAAAAGACTTGGGAGAGAGAAAATTAGTAGATAAGGTATTTAGTGTTGCTAAAAAAGCTAAAGATGCTATGGCAGAACTAGGAGAGGAGAAAGTAGTTAACGCTACTATTGGTTCGCTCTATGATGAGACTGGTAAATTAGCAGTATTAGATACAGCTATGAAGGTGTATAAAGAGTTACCACCTGAAGAGATAGCTGGATATGCTTCTGCTTTTACAGGAACACCTGAGTATAAGGAGAGTGTAAAAATCTCTCTATTTGGTAGAGATTATAAAGAATTTTTAAAAGGACACTATGTAGAGGTATTGGCTACTCCTGGAGGAACTGGAGCTATCAGTAATAGTATAAAAAATTATTTAGGTTATGGAGATACGCTATTACTTCCTAAATGGTTATGGAGTCCATATATTTTAATGGCTAAGGAGAAAAATGGAGATTGTGATTTCTATACTCTATTTAATGAAGAAAATAGATTTGATTTAGTTGATTTTAAAGAAAGAGTAGAAAAATTAGCTAAGAAACAGGATAACGTGGTAATAGTTATCAATGACCCTTGTCAAAATCCTACTGGATATAGATTGACAATAGAAGAGTGGAAAGAGATTAGGAAAATTTTAATCTCTGCTTCTGAAGAGGCTAATATTATACTTATTCTTGATGTGGCTTATATTGATTTTGATGATAGAAGTTTTGAGGAGAGAAGAGAATATCTAGAAACTTTTAAAAATCTTCCAGAAAAAGTACTTACAATATTTACATTTAGTTTATCAAAAGCTCTAACAAGTTATGGAATGAGAGTGGGAGCCCAAATTGCTCTATCAACATCAGAAAGTGTAATAAAAGAGTTTTATGATGCTAACTCTTTTTCATGCCGTTCTACTTGGTCTAATATCTCAAGAGGTGGAATGAAAATGTTTAGTGAGATTATTTTAGACGAGGAAAAAAGTTTTAGACTAGAAAAAGAGAGAGAGTTTTATAGAAATCTTATTAAAGAGAGAGCAGATATATTTATAAATGAAGCTAAAGAGTGTGGACTAGATGTATTACCATATGTAAGTGGATTTTTCTTAACTATCCCAACTGGTAAATATACTCCAAAGGTAGAAGAGTTGTTGGAAAAAAATCATATATATACTGTTATACTAAATGAAGGAATAAGAATAGCAGTGTGTAGTGTAACTAAGAAAAAAATAAAAGGGCTTGCTAAGAGAATAAAAGCTATATATGAAGAAGCTAAAAAAGAGTATTAATCTGTATATAAAAAACAGTTAAAAATTTAATATAGTGAATTATTTTGTTGTTTTGTTTAAAATAATGAAATAATTCACTTTTTTTGCCTTCTAGAGATAGCGTAAAATTAGAGTTTAAAAAGCCACCTCTTAAAATTGATTTTACGAGGTAATGACATTTGTATTTTTAGTCATATATTTAGTCGGAAAAATAAAATTACAGCTGTATAAAAGGATTTTAAAAGGTAGTAAAATATAAGTAGATTAAAAAGGAAGAATATAGTAAAATATAGCTATAAAATTAGAAAGCGGAAAATAGAGCAAGAGAGGTTAGAGATATGAAAGTATCAGTAAAAAATTGTGAGAAAATAAAAAATGGATATCTTGTAGAAGTTGAACCAAAGGACATATTATATATTGATGGAAAAGGTGGACAATTAGGAGATAGAGGTAAGATAGAAGAAGCTCAAATTTTAGAAGTAAAGGAGAGTGGAGTTGTAGTTGATAGAGAGTTAGAGTATGGAGAGTATGAGGTAAAAATAGATTATATAAGGCAGAAGGATATAGCTTGCCAACATACAGCTCAACATATGTTTTCTGCTATTGCATATAATGATTATAAACTTAATACAGTTGGATTTAGAATGGCTGAAGAATACACTACTGTTGATTTAGATTCAAATGAAATCACTGAAGAAGTAATAGAAGAGCTAGAAAGAAAAGCAAATGAAGTTATAAAAAAGGCTATACAATTAAAGATTTTTATAATGAATAATGAAGAGGCTAGAAAGATAGAGGGACTTCGTAAAGCTATCAAAGAGAAAGTAGTAGGAGATGTGAGATTTGTAGAGATACCTGGAGTAGATTTAGGAGCATGTGCAGGTTTTCATGTGGAGAATACGAAAGATATTCAGCTTTTTAAAATTATAAATCATGAAAAGATAAAAGGAAATTATACAAGATTTTATTTTCTAGCTGGAGAGAGAGCTTTGAAAGATTACTCATTTAAGCATAAGTTATCAAAGGATTTATGCCATGTTTTTAGTTGTAAAGATTATGAGATAATGGAGATGTTAGATAAAACTCTTGAGGAGAAGAAAAAAATAGAGAGTGAATATAAAAATTTAGCCTCTCAATATGTGGAATTTCTTGCAAATAAACTTTTAAAAGAGAGTGAGATAGTAGGGGAGTATCAACCAATTTTCTATTTTGGAGATAGTACAGTAGCTCAATTTTTAGGAAAATTTATGGGAGAGAAAAATATTCTTATTACAGGTTTCAATAATAATTTCTCTATAATAGCTCAAAATTTTAATTGTAAAGATTTTATACAATATCTTATAAAGGAAAAGTCTACACTTAAAGGTGGAGGAAATCAAATAAAAGGAAATTTTAAAGGAGATATAGAGGAAAAGGAGTTAAAAAAACTTTTAGTGGAGTATATAGAAAGATAAATTGAAAATAAAATAGGAATTAAGAAAATACAGCAATAGATTTTCTTTAATGTTGTTTTTAAGCTGAAATTATGATATAATACATTGTTAAATAAAAGCTTTATGGAGGAAATAATGTCAGAAAAAATAAATTTATTAAATCTTAATCAACAGGAGCTGGAAGAGTTTGTAGTATCTCTTGGAATGAAAAAATTCTATGGAAAACAACTTTTTAACTGGCTACATAAAAAAATAGTGAGAGATTTAAATGAAGTTACAAACCTTTCTTTAAAAGATAGAGAATTACTTACAGAAAAAGCATATATTCCATTTTTAAATCTATTAAAACATCAAGTATCTAAGATAGATAAAACAGAAAAATTTCTATTTCAATTGGAAGATGGAAATACAATAGAAACAGTTTTATTAAGACATAAAGATAAGAGAAATACTCTATGTATCTCTTCACAGGTAGGTTGTGCTGTAAAATGTGCTTTCTGTGCTACAGGACAGGGTGGATTTGTAAGAGATTTAAATGTAAGTGAGATTATTAACCAAGTTTATACAATTGAGAGAAGACTTGTAAAACAGGGTACAAATTTAAATAATATTGTATTTATGGGAATGGGAGAGCCACTTTTAAATCTTACAAATGTTTTAAAAGCTCTTGAGATACTATCTAATGAAAATGGAATAAACATATCTAAGAGAAAAATAACTATCTCAACTTCTGGAATAGTTCCAAATATTGAGAAGATACTTCTTGAGAAAGTACCAGTAGAACTAGCTATATCTCTACACTCAGCTATCAATGAAAAGAGAGATGAGATAATTCCTATCAATAGAAGATATCCATTAGAGGATTTACATGCTGTATTACAAGAGTATCAAAGACAAACTAAGAGAAGAATTACTTTTGAATATATCTTAATTAATAACTTTAACGTATCAGAGGGAGATGCTAATGCTCTAGCTGATTTCGTACATGACTTTGACCATGTAGTAAATCTTATTCCTTGCAACCCAGTAGAGGGAACAGAGATGACAAGACCATCAGACAAGAAGATAGAGAGATTTGTTAATTTCTTACAAAATGTGAGAAAGGTAAATGTAACTATTAGAAGAGAAAAAGGAACAGATATAGATGGAGCTTGTGGTCAGTTAAGACAAAAAAATAAAAAACCTACTAAATAGGAGGAAGAGATGAAAAAACTTACATACTTAAAAATATTTTTAGTGGTGATATTTTTAGGTGGAGTGATTACATCAGGAGCTGTTTTTAGTTTAGTATATAAATACTACAAAGAGTTGCCAGATATCTCTACCTTGATAGAGGATTATTCTCCATCTATTCCTACTACTGTATATGATAGAAAAGGGAGAGTAATAGATGTTATCTCTCGTGAAAAAAGAGAAACAGCAAAATTCAGAGAGATACCTCAAAATTTAAAAAATGCTTTTTTAGCTATTGAAGATAAGCAATTTTATTCACATCATGGAATACACTATAAAAGATTACTTGGAGCAGTTGTAGCCAATGTAAAAAGTGGAGCAGCTGTACAAGGAGCAAGCTCTTTTACTCAACAGCTAGCTAGAAATGCTTTTTTATCTCATGAAAAAAGTATAGCTAGAAAGATAAAAGAGGCTCTTATCACTTTTGAAATAGAGAGAAAATATACTAAAGATGAGATTTTTGAAAAATATCTAAATGAGATATATTTTGGAGCTGGAGCTTATGGAGTAAAAACAGCAGCAGAGCAATTCTATAAAAAAGATATATCACAAATTAACTTAGCAGAAGCAGCTCTACTTGCAGGTATTCCAAATAGACCAGAAACATATAATCCTAGTAAAAAACTAAATAACTCTTTAAAAAGAATGAGATTAATTCTTTCAGAGATGTATAAAGATGGAATGATAACAAAAGATGAGTATGATAAAGCAATAGCTCATAAATTCTACAATGAAGATAATCTACCAAAGGACTTTGTTTTAGATGAAGATACTACTATTGTGTATAATAAGAGAAGTGAAGTAGAGTACAATGTACCAGATTTTTCAGGATTAGTTGAAAATATCTTATTAGAAAATTTTGATGAGGATTTAATATATACAGGTGGATTAAAAGTTTATACTACTTTGGATTTAGATATGCAAAAAATTGCTAAAGAAACTTTTGAAAATTATTCTTTCTTTAAAAAAGAGGGAAGAGAGGGATTACAAGGTGGAATGGTAACTGTTGATCCTAATAATGGGCATGTAATCTCTATTGTAGCTGGAAAAGATTTTAAAGCTGGTGGATTTAATAGAGCTACTATGGCTAAAAGACAACTTGGTTCATCATTTAAACCTTTCCTATATTTTACGGCTCTACAAAATGGATATGAATTAAACTCTGTAATAGAAGATAGATATTTACAATATGGAAAATGGATTCCAAAAAACTATGGAAATAGATACAATAAAAATCTAACTTTACTTACAGCACTAGATAGGTCTGTAAATACTGTATCTATTCAGCTATTAGATAAAGTAGGAATAAGTACAGTAAAAAGAAATGTAGCAAAACTTGATGCTGATTTAAAAATACCTGATGATTTAACAGCTTCCTTAGGATCTTTTGAAAATACTCCATTACAACATGCTTTAAACTATAGTGTTTTTGCTAATGGGGGATATAAAGTAGCTCCGATTATTGTAACCTCTGTAATAGATAAATATGGAAATACACTTTATGAAGAGTTACCAAAGAAAGAAAAAATATATGATAGTTTAGATACTAGCTTGATAACATATATGTTAAAAAGTTCTGTAATGTTTGGAAGTTCTGGAAGAGCAGCTGTATATGACTCTAATAAGAGAAGAATAGAGCAAGGTGGTAAAACAGGAACAACAAATGAAAATAGAACTCTTTGGTTTGCTGGAATAACTCCTAATTATGTAACTACTATATATATAGGGTATGATAATAATAAACCTATCACTGGTGATGTAAGTGGAGGAAATGGAGTTGCTCCACTCTGGGCTCAATACTATCAAAAACTTGTAGATAGTAATCTATATGATACTAAGGCTAAGTTTTCTTTCTTAGATAATCACTTGAAAAATGGAGATTTAGTTATGCAAACTCTGGCTCTTAACACTGGACTTAAAATGGATAAGGGAAGAGATTTTGTTATAAGAAGAGGAAAGTTAGAATTAGAAAGAGATGATAAATATTCTAAAGGAATAGAGGGAATTTTTGAGAGAGCAGGATATAAAACAAAAGCTCAAGAGAAAAAAGAGGAATCAATTTTTAAAGAGATTACTCCTATTGAAAATAACTCTCAACACCAAAATAATAACTCAAATAATAATGACTCACTTTTCCAAAGATTGTTGGGAAATTAGTTATAATAAAAAGCTCTGGGGATATACAGAGCTTTTTATTTTTAGTAAATAAAATAGGGTATTGTTTTAAAATTGCTTTTTCTATTATAAGAGTTTTATTTAGAATAATTTTATGATAAAATATAAACTAGAATAATAAAGATATAAAGGGGAATTACAATGTTACAAGCTTTTAGTAATAACATAATAGAACAAATGAATGAAGTTCTTAAAAATAAGAAAAATGCAGTAATTAATATTGTAAATGACAAGTTGACAATATCAGTTTTTACTTTATTAGAGAGGAATTTAAGAAATGTAAAAGAGATTAATTTTATCATAAGAGATACAAAATTTGTTCCTGCAAGTAATGAAATATCACATGAATTTGAGATTACTCCTAATGATATTTTATATAACTCTTATGATATAACAGAAAAAAATAAATTAAAACATTTTGCTAAAGCTAAAGCTATGCATGACTTTATAAAAAAACATGTAAATATTAGAAAGATTAAACCAAAGATAAAAGTTGGAGGAAATATATTAATTATAGATGATGACTTTATGATACAAGGTTCATCATCTTTAGAAGTTCCAGATAATAAAAGAGATTCTAAATATAACATAAATTTTGATATTTACTCTAGTGATAAGAAACAAATAGCTAAATATAATGAAACATTTAAAAAAATGTGGTTTAACAATGAAGTTACAGAAGATTATAAAAATCAGTTACTTGAAAGTTTGGAGTTTGTTTATAAAGAACATTCTCCAGAGTTTATTTACTATTTCACTTTAAATGAACTATTTGGTTATCAATTAGATAGTGGAGTAGAAAGATTTGAAAGAGATAGTGATAAATTTAAAAGGACAGAGATATGGAACTCTTTATTTGACTTCCAAAAAGATTGTGTTGTGTCAGCTATCCAAAAACTACAAAAATATAATGGTTGTATAATAGCAGATTCAGTTGGACTTGGAAAAACTTTTGAAGCTCTAGCAATTATAAAATATTTTGAAATTAAGATGGACAATGTTTTGGTTTTAACTCCAGCAAAACTTTATGATAACTGGAACTCTTTTAGAGGAAATTATAAGGATAGTTTTTTAAAAGAGGTATTTAACTATAAAATAATGTTTCATACAGATTTATCAAGGTATAAGGGAATGTCAAAATCTGGACAAGATTTAAAAAGATTTGACTGGGGTAACTATGATTTAGTTGTAATAGATGAATCACATAATTTTAGAAACAGAAAAGATAGATATGATGAAGATGATAGACTTATTATGACTAGATATGCTAGACTTTTACATGATGTTATAAAGAATGGTAAAAATAATACTAAAGTTCTTTTATTATCAGCTACTCCTGTAAATAACAGCCTAGTAGACTTAAAAAATCAGTTGAGTATAATAACAGCAGATAAAGATTATGCTTTTGGAGAGTATGGAATATCAAGTATAGAAAATGTATTAAGACAAGCTTCAAGAGTGATTAATGATTGGGAAAAAATAGGAAAACATGATAAAAATGAGTTGTTAGATAGCTTACCTTCTGATTTCTATAAACTACTAGAAATGATGACAATTTCAAGAAGTAGAAAACATATAACTGGATATTATGGTAATAGTAATGTTGGAAAATTCCCAGATAAAAATAAGCCTGAAACTTACTATCCAGAGATAGATACTAAAGAGGAACTTTTAAAGTTTAAAGACGCAAATGAATGGTTAGAAGAATTAAATTTATCTGTATATACTCCTACTAGATATATAAAAAGTGAATATTTAACATATTATGCAGAAAAATATAATCTTATAGGGAAACGTGGAGGAAAACTTGACTTCCAAACTCAATCTAAAGGAATGATAGTATTACATAGATTTAATTTATTTAAAAGATTAGAAAGTTCTGTATATTCTTTTGCTGAAACTTTAAAAAGAATGTTAGAACGTATAGATAGAACTATTGATTTACTTCAAAAGGGTGGACAAATAGATGAAGAACTAGAAGTTTTTGATGAAGAGGAAAGTTTAGAAGCTTCATATATAGAAGGAAAATACCAAATAGAAGTTCAACATTTGAGAGTTGGAGCATATATAGAAGATTTGATGAGTGATAAAATTATTCTTGAAGAGATTTATAATAGTGCTAAAAAGATTTTAAGTGAAGATAGAGATAAAAAAATAAAAGAATTAGAAAAATTAGTATTTAATAAAATAGAGAATACACCATATAATCAAGGAAATAAAAAGGTAATTATATTTACAGCTTTTGCAGATACAGCAGAATATATTTATTCTAAACTTTCAGAAAAATTATTAGATAAAGATATTTTTACAACTTGTGTAACAGGAAAAGGAATAAATACAACGAATAAAAATATAGATAAAGATTTTAACTCTGTGTTGTGTGCTTTCTCTCCTAAATCTAAGATGAAGAAGGTAATTCCAGCAAGTCAAGAGATAGATATATTGATAGGAACAGATTGTATATCGGAAGGACAAAACTTACAAGACTGTGATACAGTAATTAACTTTGATATTCAATGGAATCCAGTATCTTTAATTCAGAGATTTGGACGTATAGACCGTATAGGAAGTGAGAATAGTAATATTCAAATGATAAACTTTTTCCCTAATATAGAATTAAATGAATATCTAGGATTAGAGCAAAGAGTAAAAGGAAAGATGACAACTCTAAACTTAGTATCAACTGGAGATGAAGATGTTCTTAGTCCAGAGTTAAATGACTTCAATTTTAGAAAAAGACAGTTGGAGAGATTAAAAGATGAGGTAATAGATATTGAAGATACAAATGAAAATATATCTCTTACCGATTTGAATATGAATGAGTATTTGTATGAATTATCTCAATATGTTAAAATGAATGATGTTGTAAAGAAAGTGCCAAGGGGTATTTATTCATTAACTGATGGAGATAAAAAAGGAGTTTTATTCTGCTTTAAGCATAGAAATTTAGAGGAAAAACCTAAGTCAGATAGTTCTCTATACCCATACTACTTAATTTATGTAGATAATAATGGGGATATTCTTTATGGAAATAACCAAGCTAGAGAGGTTGTAAAACTTTTTAGAAAGCTATGCTATGGAAAGAAAGAGCCACTTTCTAATTTATTAAAAGACTTTTTTGAAAAGACAAAAAATGCTAAAGATATGAGTTTTTATTCAGAATTATTAAGTAAAGCTATTACATCAATAAAAGGACAAGAAGAAGAAAATGCTATACAGTCAGTATTTGACTTTGGAGGTTTTGATAATAGTTTTGCTGATGAAACAACAGAAGATTTTGAATTAGTGTCTTTCTTGGTGGTGGAGTAGTATGATAGAGATACCTAAAAAATATGAGATAGGGAAAAAAATACCAATAAAAGATTTTATTCCTCCTACTTTAAGTCCAGATACAAGAAAAAAAGTTAAAGAGATAGTGAGTAAAGTAGTATTAACTTATCAAATAAGTGGGGAAGAGATTCCAAGTGTAAGAAATGAAATGTATGAGTGTAGATTGATACAGTTTTATGATTTTGAAGTAAATGATATTAAGAAGGTTGGATATATATCAGAGATTTATCAAGGACTTATAAAATCTCCATGTATAATTAGAATTTTTGATAAGAGTAAAGAGGTTTATTCTTTTGGATTGAAAAGATTAAATCAAAATGATAGAAATGAGATTGTGTTAGAGGAAAGTTTTATAAGTGATAGTTATAGTAAAGTATTACCAAGCTTGGAGAAAAAAAGTTTGGAAAAAGTAATATCTTTTGAGAATGTAATTAATAAGACTAATAAGGTAAATTTCTATTTGGAGATATATGCAAAAGCTTTTATACTGAAAAATCAAAAGTTATATATGAAGTCTAAAGAGTTATTAGACAAGCCTATATGGTATGATGAAAAAAATATGAGAGAAACTTATGAGCTTTTTAGAGATATGGTTAAGTTAAGAGAGAAAATAGATAAGCTAACACTAGCTTCTGAAAAGGTTAAGTATAATCAAGAGTTAAAAAATAAAATAAATGCTTTAGAAAATTTTATTTTTATTTAGTTATTTTATATAGTTAATATAATAGTTATTAAAGTTAGAAGTAGGTTCACTCATTCCAATACTATATACATGAACTGAAACAGTTTGAATGTTAAAATCTGTAAAAGTAGGAATTGTTATTCCTACTTTTTTTGCTAATGAATCAACTTGAAAATAAATTATTCCCAAGATTATTAATTGTATAAAATGTCTTTTACCTCCATTAGCAGTAGAAGACGAATAACAAATATTATCAATATCTATTCTCAGAATCGATATAAAAATTAACATTTTTTGAATATCACTAAAGTTTAAATTTTTTATAAAATTGTATAATGCATCTATTTCAGAAGTATTTGTTAGCCCTAAACAAGGTGAAGCAATCTTTGTATCATCAAAAAATAAAAAAATATTATTTTTGATAATGTTGATAAAACTTTTAAATAAATCTATATTATTAAAATTCTCCAAAATCTTTTCAAAATGTTCTTTATCTGTGAATTGATTTCCTAAATAATTTAAAATATAATCGTTATTACTTTTATAACCTTTTGATAGAATTAACTTTTCTGTACCAAAACAATACTCCATAAAATTCCTCCCAATCTAAAAAAATTATTAAGACTAATTTTATTAAAAATTTTCTAAAGCTTCAAAATTATATCATAAAATTTCAAAAAAATAAAATCACAATTCTATATAGAATCTAATAAAAAATTGATTTTTTTAAAAAAAAATATTATAATTGTAAAAGAATCTATTTTTAAAAGGTGATGAAAATGTTAAATAGAATAAATAAAATGAATTTTAATCCTTCTACTTTACCAATAATAACTCTTATGAATAGTATAAGAAATGAAAAAAGAAATGGATTAGATTTACAACCAATTTATCAAAGAGGGTACATTTGGGATAATGATTTTAAAGAAAAACTAATCTATAGTTTAACAAAACACTATCCAATAGGAAATATAATTATAAGAAATTTAGAAGAGCCAAATGAAAAAAATGCTAAGAGTGAAGTTGTAGATGGTCAACAAAGATTAACAACAATTTATAAATTTATGACAGGAGAATTGGTAGTTTCTGGAGAAATTGCAAAGAAAATAGTAGAAGAAAATATTGATTACTATGAAGAAGAAGCTGAAATAAATAAGGTTGTTGCAAGAGTTCTAAAAAAATTTAAAGAGAATAAAAAGCTTGAACTTTCTTTTTCAGATTTTCCAAGTGGATTAAAAAGTGATATTGAAACTTTTCCACTATCTTTAACATTTATTTCAAATGCTTCAACAGAACAAGTTTCTGAATACTTTAGATTTGTACAAAATCAAGAAAGATTAAAAGCAGGAGAAATTATTGAATCTTTTCCAGATACTTATTTAGAAAAATATTTAAATATGTTAGAGAGTAAAGAAAATTTATTAGCTGTTATTAATTTTAAAGATAATAGAAAAGAATTTGAAAAAATATTTTATAGTATGCTTGGAATACTAGAAAATAAACTTAAATTGGGGTGTACTGATAAAAGTATTCAAGAATATGTAAATAATAAAAAAGGAGATTTAGAAGGAAAAGAAAAGGAGCAAGTGGAAAAAATGATAGCTAATTTAAATATAATTTCTCTTCTTTCTTTAAAGAACATAGAAATTAATTCAAATAAAAGATATTTAAAATTGTTATTATTGCTTTGTTCATTAGGAAATTTAGATTTTAAGAAAAATGGAAAAGAAATTTTATTAAAATTAAATTTAATTAATGAAAAATTATCTGCTTTTAACTCTGCTAAAGCCAATATTTTAAAAGAAACATTTTTAGAAGAAGAAGAGAGCAAAATAGAAGATTATAGAAGATTGAGCCTTTTAATGAAAGGGTCTCAAAAATTAATGACAGTAAAGGAAAGAATTATATTTTTAGAAAAAGAATTGATGGAAAGAGGAGTAAAATATGGAATTAAATAAAAAAGTTAGTGAAAAAGTAAATAGTATTAAAGAAGATAACTTAAAGAAATTAGCTCAATTATTTCCAGAAATTATAAAAGATGGACAAGTAGATTTTAAAGCTTTAAGAGAAGAGTTAGGAGAATTTGAGGAAGTAAAAGAAGAAAAATATCAGTTTACTTGGGTAGGAAAACAAAATGCAAATAGAAAATTACAAGAAGATGTTGGAGCAAGAACTTTAAAATATGTAACGAAGGAAAATGAAAATTTAAGTGAAAATATATATATTGAAGGAGATAATCTTGAGGTATTAAAACTTCTTTATCAAAATTACTATGGAAGTATAAAAATGATTTACATAGACCCTCCATATAATACTGGAGAAGATTTTGTTTATAATGATACTTTTAAAATATCAACTAAAGAAAATAATTTATTAGAAGGATATATAAATGCTGAAAATGAAAAATTACAAAAAAATCAAAAGACGGGAAATAAGTATCATGCTACTTGGCTAAATATGATGTATCCTCGTTTAAAGATTGCTAAGAAATTATTAGCAGATGATGGAGTTATGTTTATTTCGATTGATGATAGAGAAGAAGGAAATTTAAAAAAATTATGTGATGAAATTTTTGGAGAAGAAAACTTTGAAAAAATAGTTTGGAAAAAGAAAAGTGGAGCAGGAAATACGGAAAAGATTTTAGGAGTTCTTACAGAATCAATTTTTTGTGTTTTCAAAGATAAAAGAATAGGAGTAACAAATTATAGAGAGTTAGAAAGAAAATATAGTTATGAAGATAAAAAAGGAAAGTATAATTTAGAAGGAATAGAAAAAACAAATTTAGGAACTTATGAAAGACCAACTATGTTATTTGGAATAATAGACCCTAAAACAGGAAAAGAATTTTTTCCAAGTAAGGATATGAGATGGACATTAGGAAAAGATACAGTAGAAAAATATTTAAGAGAGGGAAAATTATTTTTTGATTATAAAAATCAGAAAGTTAAGTTAATAAAAAGAGAATGTGATTATGAAGCTTCACAAAATGTTTTTCTTAATTTATTAGATAATCACGGTTCTTTAAAAAGTGCTAAAAATTATTTAGAAGAAAAATTAAAGTTTAATAGAGAAACTTTTGATACTCCAAAACCAGTAGAGTTGATAAAACAACTATTAGAAATTGGTTCAAAAAAAGATTCTATAATTTTAGACTTTTTTTCTGGTTCAGCAACAACAGCTCACGCAGTTATGCAACTTAATGCAGAAGATGGAGGAAATAGAAAATTTATAATGGTTCAATTAAATGAACTTACTTATGATGGGAAAAAAGAAAAATATATAGATGATAATGGAGAAGAAAGAGAAAGATATATTATAGATAAAGAAACAGGCTATCCTATTGTTGCTAAAGATAGTGAAGCTAGAAAAGAAGGGTTTTATACAATTTGTGAAATAGGAAAAGAAAGAATAAGAAGAGCTGGAGAGTTAATTAAAAAAGAGATTGAAGAAAGTAACAGACAATTACAATTAGGGGAAGAGCCTAAGAAAGTTCCAGATATTGGATTTAAGGTATTCAGAACAGCAGATACAAATATAAATTGGAAAAAAATAAAAGAAGTATCTAAAGATAATGTTATGAAATTTGATGACCCTGATATGTTAGACTTTACTCTTGGATTTAATGATAAAGATGTTGTTTATGAAGTTCTTTTACGTCAAAGAGATTTACCACTATCAGAAAAATTAGTAACACTTACAGATATAGGAAGTAGAACTTATTTATATGCAGATTCTTATTTAGTTTGTTTGGAAACAAATGTTACAGAAGAATTAATAGAAAAATTAGCAGAGTTAAATCCATTACCTATAAAATTTATATTTAGAGATTCAGCTTTTGGAAGTAAGATAGGATTAAAAGAGGAAACTTTCAGAAGATTAAAAACATTAGTAGAGAAAAATTCAGGACTTACTAAAAAGGCATATACAGTAGAATTTATATAGGAGGTATGCTTTTATGTTAGAGGTTCAAGAAAAAATAATTTTTCAAGAGATAAAAGAGATATTACAAGAAGCTAAAAATAAAGTGTATAAAGTAGCTAATAATGCTATGGTAGAAGCTTATTGGAATATTGGAAGGGTAATAGTAGAAAAACAAGGTGGAAAAGATAAGGCTGAATATGGTACAGCCTTATTGAAAAACCTTTCAAAGGAAATGACTAAAGAGTTTGGAAAGGGATTTACTCTTACAAATTTAAAGTATATGAGGCAATTTTATTTAACCTTTCCAAAAAGTCACGCATTGAGTGACCAATTAAGTTGGACACATTATAGACTACTTATGAGAGTAGAAAATGAAAATGCTAGAAACTTTTATTTAGAAGAGAGTATAAAAGAAAATTGGAGTACAAGACAATTAGAAAGACAGATAACAACTCTTTTTTATGAAAGAATCTTATCTAGTAAAAATAAAAATAAGGTGGCTCAAGAGATATATAAATTAGAGCCACAGAGAAAGCAACCAGAGGACGTAATAAAAGACCCCTATGTTTTGGAGTTTTTAGGTTTACCAGAGAATATGGATTTCTTAGAGAAAAATTTAGAACAGGCTCTAATAGACCACATGCAAAAATTTTTATTAGAATTAGGTAGAGGATTTTCATTTGTTGCAAGACAAAAAAGAATTACTTTTGATGGTAGACACTTTTATATTGATTTAGTTTTTTACAACTATATATTAAAATGTTTTGTTCTAATAGATTTAAAAGTTGGGGATTTGACACACCAAGATTTAGGACAAATGCAGATGTATGTTCATTATTTTGAAGATGAAATGATGACAGAGGGAGATAATCCACCTATTGGTATAGTTCTTTGTGCAGATAAAAGTGAATCAGTTGTAAAATATACTTTACCAAAGGGAGAAAAACAGATTTTTGCGTCAAAATATATGGTATATTTACCAACAGAAGAGGAATTACTTTCAGAAGTAAAAAAAGAGTATGATATTTTGAAGCAAGAAAAGGAGTTAGAAGATGGGAAATAAAATTGTATTCCAATTTGAAGAGTTATCCTATCAAGAAAAGGCTATTAATTCAGTAGTAGAGCTTTTTAGAGGATTACCTAAAGAGGGAAGTGAGATATATTCAGGAACTATAAAAAAGACTAGACTAGATGAGAAAGACCCAGTAAGAAATAAAAGTATCATTACTGGAAATAGATTATTAGAGAATTTAAGAAAAGTCCAATTAGAAAATGAGCTTTTCTCTGATAACAAAGTAGAAAATAATAACTTTACAATAGAGATGGAAACAGGAACAGGGAAAACTTATGTTTATTTAAGAACAGCTATAAGATTATTTAAAGAGTATGGATTTAAAAAATTTATAATAGTTGTTCCAACAGTTGCTATTCGTAAGGGAGTAGAAAAATCTATTGAACAATTAAGAGAACATTTTAAAAGATTAGAGGGCATAGATATAGGAAAGCATAGTTTTATCTATGATAGTGATAATCTTGGAAAAGTAAGCACAAGTTTTGTAGAAAGTAATGATTTAAGTATTTGTGTAATGAATATTCAATCGTTTAATAAAAATAAAGTAAATAAAATTCGTAAAGATGATGAATATGGTAAAATTCTATGGAATGATATAAAGTTTTTAAGACCTATCATAATAATAGATGAACCTCAAAAAATAGAGGGGCAAAAAGGAAAGAAATCGAAATCGTTAGAAGCTTTAGATGAGTTAGAGCCATTATTTACTTTAAGATATTCAGCAACACATAAAAATCTATATAATCAAATATATAAGTTAGATTCATACCAAGCATATCAACAAAATTTAGTAAAGAAAATAAAGGTAAAAACTATAAATAGTAATGTGCCAAAAGATTATAAATATATTAGGTATATAAAATTTACATCTGACTTAAAAGCTAGAGTAGAGATATTTTATCAAGAACAAGGTGGAATTATAAAATTCAAAAGTTTTGATGTATTAGGAAATACTTCTTTAGAAGAGTTATCAGGAGGATTAAAACAATATTCAGGAATGTATACTGCAGAAAATCCACATAAGGAAAAACCACTAAAAATAGTTGATACAAATGGAGAATTATTATATTTAAAAGTAGGAGAGAGTAATAATAAAGTAGATAACAAAGAAGCTATTAGAATACAGATACGTTTAGCTATTCAAAATCATTTTGAAAAACAATTAAGTATTTTAAAGAAGAAAAAATTCATAAAAATATTAACACTATTTTTCATAGATGAAGTTGCTAAAGTTAGAGATGAGAAAGCAGAAGATGGACGTGGAGAATATCTTAGAATATTTGATGATGAATACAAGAAATTAATTGAAATATATAAAGATAAAATTGAAAAAGAAAGGGAGTTTTTCCCTAATTATGAAGAGGTATTACAAGTTCGTGAGGGATATTTTGCTAGAGATAAGAAAAATAATATAGTTGAAATAGAAGATTGGGATTCTTCAAAAGATGATGATATAAAAGGAAAATCTAAATCACAAGAGGACATAGATAGAGGAATTAGTTTAATTTTGGAAAAGAAAGACGAACTAATCTCTTTTAGAGAACCATTATCTTTTATTTTCTCACATTCAGCTCTTCGTGAAGGTTGGGATAATCCTAACGTATTTACACTATGTACTTTAAAACAAGGAAGTAGCAATATAGCTAAGAAGCAAGAGATTGGAAGAGGACTTAGATTACCAGTTGATATAAATGGAAATCGTTGTTTGGATACAGAGATAAATGAATTAACAATTATAGCTAATGATAGTTATGAAAATTTTTCAAGTTCTTTACAAAATGATTTTAATGAAGATAGAGATGTAAATGAAGTTACAGCAGATGTTTTGATAAAAACTTTAAGAAAAGCTGGGGTTTCTAAATCACAAATAACTCCAAAATTAGTAGATAAATTAAAAGAGGAACTTATCTCAAATAAGATAATAGTTGAAAAAAATATTTTAAATAAGAATATTGATGAGATGAGAGAAGCTTTAGAAAATATAAAGTTTACTGACGAAGTCCTTCAAGAATATGTAGAAGAAATAAGGGAAGAATTTATTAAGGCAATGAGTGATAGAGGAACAAGTCGTGTAGAGATAAAAAATGGAGATAATCCAGATTATGTAAATGATTATACTTCTTTAGTTGATGAAGAGGTTTTTGAAGAAATATTTGAAGGACTTGCAAATAAATTAACTAAGAAAACATTCTATAAGTGCCAAATAGATGATGAAAAATATATTGAAGAAAGTATAGATCTGATAAATGAGGAATTAAGAAATTATACTAAGGCGACTACTGTTAGAATAACAGAAGCTAGTGGTGGATATGAAGATACAGAAGAGTTCATTTTAAAGAAGGAAGTAGATTCTGATAAGGATATAGAAATAACTGAAATAGTAGTAGAAAAAAGTGATTTTGAGATAGTACAATATATTATGTATCATACAATGCTACCTCGTTTAGCTATTTTTAGAATACTTTCTGGAATAGAAAAAAGATTTGCACTAAATAGTCAAGATGTATTAGAAACTGTATCTCAACTTCTTCTAACTAAACTGAATGAAACTAAAGCTAAAAATATTATATCTTATGAAGTTGTAGATGATTATGAGATAGATAGAGATAGAATCTTTGCTATGGACAATATATCTGAAGAGGATTTTGATAAAGAATGGAAAGTTTTTGAGGCTAGAGCTGAAAAAACAAATTCTATGAACAGATATTATAAATTAGATAGTAAAGGGGAAAAAGAGTTTGCAAAACAGCTAGAACAAAATGAAAATATTTTACTTTTTACTAAATTAAAAAAGGGTGGATTTGTAATAGACACTCCATATGGAAATTATTCTCCAGACTGGGCTATTGTATATAGAAATCCTGATGAAGATAGTGATAAGAAGATTGGAGTATATTTTATAGCTGAAAGTAAAATTGATAAAGAGTGGAATGATTTAACTGGAGAGGAACAAGATAAAATAAACTGTGGAAAACTTCACTTTAAAGCAGTATCAGAATTAGTGAGATTTGATTGGATTAAAAATTACCAAGATTTCAAAAAGAAATTTGGTGTAAAAGACAGTATATAATAAAAGTAGGGCTATTTCAAATTGAGGTAGCCTTTTGATAAAAATAAAAGCTAAGAAATTGTAAGGAAGAAATAGAATAAAGTTATAAATTATATAAAAAAATATTAGTAGATATAAAGATTGAAGTGATTAGTTAGTTTAAAATAAATATTGGAATAATAGTGAAAAATTAAAAATAGTTATTATTAAACAATTAAATAGTATTTAACTAATTTTTATAGAAATATTGGGGGGATAAAAAATGAAAGAGATAAAAATAACAGATATAGAGGGGATAAGAGTAGGAAACGCTCAAGACACAGAGGCTGGGACAGGTTGTACAGTTATTATTTGTGAAAAAGGTGGTTGTGCTGGTGTAGATGTAAGAGGAGGAGGACCTGCCTCTCATGAAACAGAACTTTTAAATCCAATTAATACAGTGGATAGAGTACATGGAATAGTTCTTTCTGGTGGAAGTGCCTTTGGATTAGAAGCTACTAGTGGAGTTATGCAATATTTAGAAGAGAGAGGAATTGGATTTGATGTAGGGATAGGAGTAGTCCCAATAGTTTGTGGAGCTTCTCTCTTCGATTTAACAGTAGGAAGTTCAAAAGTTAGACCAGATAAGGCTATGGGGTATCAAGCTTGTTGTGATTCAGAGAAAAATTGTATTCAAGAGGGAAACTGTGGAGCTGGTACAGGAGCTAGTGTAGGGAAGTATAGAGGAATGGATAGAGCTATGAAATCTGGGCTAGGAATCTATTGTGTAGAATTAGAAAATCTAAAAGTGGGAGCAATAGTTGGAGTCAATGCCATAGGAAATGTTATAGATAGTGAGACAAATAAATTTTTAGCTGGACTTTTAAATGAAGAAAAAACAGAGATTATAAGTACTAGAGAAGAGATGTGGAAAGATTTAGATATAAATTACAGTGTATTAAAAAATACTAATACTACAATAGGTTGTATCATAACTAATGCTAAACTTACTAAAGCTCAAGCTACAAAAATTGCTTCTATGACACATAATGGATATGCTAGAGCTATATCTCCAGTACATACATCATTAGATGGAGATACTATCTTTACACTAGGGACTGGAGAAGTAGAGGTAAATATTGATACTCTTGGAACTTTATCTGCTTATGTTATGGAAAAAGCTATACACAGAGCTGTTACACAAACTCAATCTGCCTATGGTTTAAAATCTTGTCAAGATTTAAAATAAAAATATTATTGATTAGAAATTTATAGAAATATTGGATAGAGAAGAAGAATTATTAAAGAATAGTACAGGAAATGAAGAGAAGTTTTTACAAATGATAAAAATTGTATAAGATTATAAGGAGTTTTAAAGGTAGCTATACTAAATAAACTCCTTATTTGTCAATTTTTTTATCAAGATAAACTCAATGTTTACAGCACTTA
>OGXU01000304.1_pt1 | contig 29589 bp, 16 predicted proteins | sample 1576381 | NCBI WGS metagenome assembly OGXU01 (sample SAMEA3541544, study PRJEB24748) | human gut metagenome | biome: human gut; feature: human-associated habitat; material: faeces | place: China | collected 2012 | reverse complement strand
TACACAATCATAAATACCAACATAGGTGGCAGAATACGAAGGAAACGGCGTTTATACCCAACGGTCCCGGCAATATCTGCATAGCTTAATCCCACACAACCAGTCGGCATTCCCCCTACCGATTCATGTGCGTCATTATTCAGACAAATATGGATCAAATTTTGCGGTTTCTGTTTTGCTATATATGCCATACTTCCCATATGCATAAGCACTGCTCCATCTCCATCCAGACAATACACCCTTTTTTTCTCTAATTTGTGAGCCATTCCAAGTGCGATCATAGATGCATGTCCCATTCCCCCTACCGTCAGGAAATCCTGTGCATGACTCCCTTTTATTCTATCACTCTGCTCATATACTTCTCTTGAAATCTTTCCTGTTGTAGAAATGACGACATCACTTTCATCCAACATTTTTATTATTGCCGCTATTGCATCTTCTCTTACTAAACTATTATTGTTTTTATAATCACTACTGTTATTATTCTGTAGAAAGTCTCTTTTCAAAACAAATGCGAATTGTTTTCCTTCTTTTAACACTTGTGCTGCTCTTTCAAAACTACGCATTATTTCCTGCATAGAAAGTTCCTTTTCCAACACTATATATTCGATTTCCAACACACGCAGTAAGTCTTCCGTTATTTTCCCCATATATTTATGCTGAGGTTCATCTTTCGTTCCTGGCTCACCGCGCCATCCCACTAATAATAACATTGGTATGCCATATACATCTTTATTAGCAAGCGATGTAATTGGATTTACCTATCAGCTGCCAATTGGAAAGTTTACGTTGCCAAATATAAGCAGGACAAAACTTGTGCTATCACCTATACTTTTGATGATGGTTTGGCAGAACATTCCACAGTGGCTGCGCCGGAATTGGAAAAGCGTGGCTTTAGAGGAACCTTCTGGGTTTGCGGTTTTTATACGGAACAAGGGGCATCATCCAAGTTACCTCGAATGACTTGGGATGAACTAAAGCAAATGGCAAAGAACGGACATGAAATCTCCAATCATAGCTGGTCACATCAGAATGCGAAGCGTTTGACCTTGGAACAAGTGAAATCTGAAATAGAGAAGAATGATAGTGCGATTTTTGCCAATATAGGTGTGATGCCTGTCACTTATTGTTATCCATATAACTATAAGACAGATGAGATCGTTGCGCTGGCTTCTAAAAACAGAGTGGGAACACGTACCAAACAGATTTCGATTGGCGGAAAATCTACCCCTCAACGATTTGCCAAATGGCTGGATGATTTAATGACGAAAGAGGAGTGGGGAGTAGGTATGACACATGGAATCAATTACGGATATGATGCTTTCAAGGAACCTTCTTTGTTTTGGGAACACTTGGACAAAGTGAAAAGTCTGGAAGATAAGATTTGGGTAGGTACGTTTCGTGAAGTGGCTGCTTATATAAGGGAGAGGGATGATATTCGATTAAACGTTTCCACACATAAGAGAGGATTGACGATTACTCCTGAAATGACATTGGACAAGAAAATGTATACAGAACCATTAACCATGGTGCTTGTGGGAGAAGCAGTAGAAAAGGTGTCTGTGAAACAAGGTAAAAAGCAGCTTTCCGCACATATTTCCGGAGATAAAGTTCTTTTCGATTTCAATCCGTATGCAGGGAAAATTAAAGTAAGTTTCAACAATAAATAATCTAAGAATGTACATGAAAAATAAATTAGTACTATTACTCTTTTTCATATTGACAGGTGCTGTCAGTGTAAATGCTCAAAACTTGCCCGATCAAAAGGAAACATTGGAGGTCATGAAGAAAGTGAACGGTTACTTTATGAAAAAGTATGCCGATTATACTATCCCCAGTTTTTATGGTCGTGTACGTCCCAGTAATATCTGGACACGTGGCGTATATTATGAGGGGCTGATGGCGCTCTATTCTATTTATCCGCGTGAGGATTATTATAAGTATGCCTACGATTGGGCTGATTTTCACAAATGGGGAATGAGAAACGGCAATACCACCCGTAACGCCGACGACCATTGCTGTGGACAAACGTATATCGACTTATATAATATTTGTCCGTCAGACCCGAACATGATCCGGAATATCAAAGCAAGTATCGATATGGTAGTGAACACCCCGCAGGTGAACGACTGGTGGTGGATTGACGCTGTACAGATGGCAATGCCTATTTTTGCTAAATTCGGAAAGATGACTGGGGAACAGAAGTACTACGACAAGATGTGGGATATGTACTATTATACACGCAGTCAGCACGATGAAACCGGTATGTTCAATCAGAAAGACGGTCTGTGGTGGCGCGATCAGGATTTCAATCCTCCCTATAAGGAGCCTAATGGAGAGGATTGCTATTGGAGTCGTGGAAACGGATGGGTATATGCTGCTTTGGTGCGTGTCTTGGATGAAATTCCCTCTGACGAAAAACACCGTCAGGACTATGTCAATGATTTCCTGACCATGAGCAAGGCATTGAAGAAGTGTCAGCGTGAAGACGGTTTCTGGAATGTCAGCCTTCATGATCCTACGAACTTCGGAGGCAAAGAGACTTCCGGCACAGCACTGTTTGTTTACGGTATGGCTTGGGGAGTTCGTAACGGACTGCTCGACCGTAAAGAATATCTTCCCATCCTTTTAAAAGCGTGGAACGCTATGGTGAAAGATGCCGTACATCCGAACGGATTCCTGGGATATGTACAAGGTACGGGTAAGGAGCCCAAAGACGGTCAGCCGGTTACTTATAAGAGTGTGCCCGACTTTGAAGATTACGGTGTAGGTTGTTTCCTGCTTGCCGGAACGGAAGTGTACAAGCTGAAATAATAGAATAATATACACTTCTCCATGGGTAATTATACTCCGGTAGCCTTACTTCCCTTGAATGGATAATTGCCAAGGTATTTGCGTACAATCGTCCATTGTATACTTCAATAAGTACGTCTACATTTGCAGGAGTAAAAAACTAAAAAAAACAATAACTTAAAATGAAGACATCAATGAAAAACATGTATTTAGCTGCTGCTATGGTAGTGTCATTAGCTTTTTCTGCTTGTAGTGACGAAGAGTCGGGAAAGGCGGATCGCGCTTATAAACCCATCGAAATTTATGGAAATATCAATGAAGTGGTGAATAATGTACAGGAAACTCGTGCTGTCGGTGCGGCATGGGGCTCGGACGACCGGATTGGAGTGACTGTTGAAGCGGATGAGGATAATGCGACCGCTAATGCAGTGGATACCTATATTAATATCCAATATCGCAATGAAACCGGAGGTTCGTTCCGTGTTGTGAACGAAGGCTCAACAGACAATAATATCCGTTTGAAAGGAGAAGGTGAGTTTACTTTGAATGCTTATTATCCGTATCAGGGAGCGAATGGTACATTGCCGGGTACAGAAGGAGTGATTGCAAAAACAATCAGCGGAGCAGACCAGACAACCGACAAACAGCCGCAAATAGACTTTCTATTTGCCCAGGCTACCGGAGTTCGTGCAGAGTCTCCTGTTACCTTCGACTTCTCACATAAAATGACTAAAATCATATTGAAGTTTAAAGCAACCAACGGAGCTACATTAAATAATATGAAAGTCTATTTGAAAAGCCTGCAGCTGGAAGGCTCTTTTAATGTGACTACCGGTGAGGCTGTTGCCAAAAGCGGTGCTACTCCAAATTCAGAATTAAGCATGGATATTGCTAAACCGGCAGAAGGTGAAATGACTGCATCCATTATTTTATTCCCACAGGATATGCCGGAGAAAGTTTTGTTGGAAGTGAGAATGAATGATGAGACCTACACGCAATACATGCCTGTTCAGAATCTGGAGAGTGGACATGCCTATCCTTATAATGTGACCTTCGAAAATCCTGCAATGACAATTACCAAAGCGGAAATAGAAGACTGGATCGTAGAAGATGATAAAGATGTAACTGCTTCGGTTACTGAATAAACGACTGACAAGGATTCAAAAAAAGAATGATATGAAAAGAAATGAATTATGGCTCGGTGGTTTATTGGCAGTAGCAGGTTTCTTCGGAGCTTGTACCAATGTAGTAGAAGACGAGTCTCAAAATAATAAATATCCGATGGAGCTAATGGCAGAAAAGTCAGCTATAACTTTCACGCGTAGCATCGGGGAGAAGACCGAATGGGATGGTGGAGAATCCGTTTCCCTTTATGACGGTTTCTCACAGAAATTATATGAGGTTTCTCAATCAGGAGAAATGAGTGCTAAAAATAACGATCCTCTTTATTGGTATACAACGACAGAAGAAGAGACTTTGTTTGCCTGGTATCCTTCTTCGGAAACTTTGTTGACAGAGTGGACCGTAGCTTCCGATCAGACTATTGAAGAATCATATAAAAACTCGGATTTCCTTTATGCCTATGAGAAAATGAAATTCCGTAGCGAGCGGAAACTTAAATTCCATCACGGAACGGTGAAGCTGATTATCAACGTGAAAGGTGACGGGGATACGGTATTAGAAGAAGATTTGAAAGATATTGTGTTCACTGTAAGTGCTGTAACAAAGGGCAGTATGGCAGAAGGCAAATTACAGTCTGCTGCAGGAGTTGAAGCGACAGTGATGAAACCTTATTTGTTGGAAAATGCCAGAGAAGGATACGCTTATTCTTTTCAGTTGCTGATGATTCCGCAGGATATGTCCGGCAAATTATTCTTTAAAGTTGCGTTGAAAGACGGCAGGAATTTCGGTCATACGCCGGGCAATGGTGAAGGCATATTAGAAGGTGGACACCAATATACATACAATGTAGGAGTTGGCAAACCGGGATTGAAAGTGACCATAGAGAAAGATTCTGTTTCGTGGGATGGTGATGACGAAGAGGTTGAAGGAACTGATAGAGAATAATATTCAAAATTTGAAGCGAAGATGAAACAATATAAACTTATACAAGTGGCCTTGCTGGCAATCCTATTGTTCGGTTGGGCTGGTTGTTCTCAAAATGAGGAAGAAGTTCCGGGAAATGTACGGAATGGGATTGTACTGAACGTGACTGATACAGGGATAATTAGCAATGAACCGTCTACGCGTACAGAAGATACGGGATTCGTCACGACCTTTACACAAGGCGACCAGATTGGACTGTTCGCCGTGAAAGGCGATGCGATATTAGACGAAATCAATAATATGCCTTTCACTTTCAATGGTTCGAGCTGGTCGGGTAAACCGATATTATATGATGATCGATTGGCTGGAGTGACTTTCTATGCTTACTATCCTTATCAACCGGAAATGACAGGAAAAACGGATTTGATAGGTGATGACTTTTTTGCTCCTTTGGCAGCCGGTTGGGAATTGACAACAGAACAAAGTGATCAGAAAGCGTATGCGAAACAGGATTTGATGACCTCAAATGCAACTGCATTGATTGGTGAGAACGGAAACTACTCATTGAGCTTTCAGTTAACACACCGTATGAGCTTGGTTGTTGTGAAGTTGCCTTCCACTCGTTATATCTTTACAGATGCCGAAGGAGTGGCAATACCGGAAGAAACTCCTTATGTTGCTATGCCTGTCGATGTAGCTTTTTATCTTGATAATGTAGAGGAAGGGACTAAAATTTCTCCTTATTATGACGCAAAGAAAGATGAATATCGTTTGCTAAGAAAACCGTCTTCGGAAAATCAGATTATCGGTCATTATAATGATAAGCAATGTACGCTTGATACGGCTGAAAAGATGAAAGAAGGAAAGTACAAACGTTTTGTTGTCGATGGTGGGTATAAAGAGGTGACCCATCATCTGCAGGTAGGCGATTATTATTATGCAGATGGAAGTGTGGTAAGTGGCAATGAAGCAGAACCTGCAAAGGATAATTGTATTGGAATCGTTTGTTGGGTGGGAAATCCGATGCCTTCTGTGTTGTATAAAGATGTGGCGGGAACTCCCTATACTGCCAATAATGATGCATTGCTCCGTTCGCATCCCAATTGTGTTCATGGGTTAGTTATGAGCCTCTATACAGAAACGGGCAAATTCTCTCCTGCTCTTACTCAAAGTATACATGACTGGTTTATGACCACTTCGTTTACTTCTTCTTATGTATCTGTTACCGGATATTATGATGCAAATGAAAATAATAAAAACAAACCCCTTCGCTTTTTGGGATATAACAACTCGGAAGTATTAGATTTGTACTACGATACTTTCAAAACAGATTTTGAATGTTTCCAATATCAGGATGATTGTGAAAGTAGCTTCCCGTCTCCGTCTATAACTACCGGTTGGTATGTGCCTTCCAGTGGGGAACTTGTTGCTTTGCAGGATAAAGATAATTCTTTAGAGAGTAAGCTGAATACTAAGTTGATAAAAGTATCGGATAAAACAATGGATATATCTGCTACCTATTGGAGTAGTACGGAACGGAATAATAAGAATATGTACATTGTTACTTATTCTAAAACAGCTGGCTCGGCAGGAACCGGTGGTGTCAAGACCAATACTTACACTTATCGTTTTTTCCTGGGATTCTAAATTAAAGATATTTGTATGATGATGAAGAGAATACTATTTCTTATTAGTCTTTTGTTGGTAACCGGTTGCCTTTTAGTACGTGCGCAAGTTTATAAATTCGACTTTACTTCCGACAAAAAGGTAAAAGAGGGATTTATTAAAGTGACGTCCGAAACCTTGTTCAATGACGAACAAGGTTACGGATATGATTTGCAACCGGCGTGGGATGGAAAAAGCAATCAGCCTTTCTTCTTCTCCGTCAATGTTCCCGATGGCAATTATAAAGTAACCGTCACCCTTGGCAGTAAGGATTCAGCCGGAAATACTACGGTGCGTGCCGAGTCCCGCCGACTGTTTATTGAAAATCTTCCGACTAAAAAGGGAGAAATGATTACCGAATCTTTTACCGTCAACAAGCGGAACATGAAAATCAGCGAAAGAGAGAAAGTCAAAATCAAGGCACGTGAAAAGAATAAACTGAACTGGGATGATAAATTGACTCTTGAATTTAATGGTGATGCGCCCCGTATCACTTCTCTGGCCATTGAACGTGCAGATAAAGTGCCTACCATTTTTCTTTGCGGCAACTCCACCGTGGTTGATTATGATAACGAACCTTGGGCCGCTTGGGGACAAATGTTTCCACGGTGGTTCACCGATCAGGTAGCTATTGCCAATTATGCTGAATCCGGAGAATCTGCTAATACCTTTATCGGTGCCGGACGTTTGAAAAAAGCCCTGACACAGATGAAGAAGGGCGATTATCTCTTTATGGAGTTCGGACACAACGATCAGAAACAGAAAGGACCCGGCAAAGGAGCTTTCTATTCTTTCATGTATAATCTGAAGATTTATATTGATGAAGCCCGTTCCAGAGGTGCGTATCCTGTATTAGTGACTCCGACGCAACGTCGTCGTTTTGATAAGAACGGTAAGATTGTAAACACTCACCTTGATTATCCTGATGCGATTCGTTGGTTGGCAGCCAAAGAAAACGTACCTTTGATTGATTTGAATGAAATAAGTCGTACACTTTACGAGGCAATGGGCGAAGATGACTCTAAACATGCGTTCGTGCATTATCCGGCTAATACTTATCCGGGACAGACAAAGGAACTGAAAGATAATTCCCACTCCAATACTTTCGGTGCTTATGAACTGGCTAAATGTATTATTGAAGGAATGAAGAAAGCTGATTTGGATGCGGTGAAGTTCTTGAGGAAGGATTATAAAGGATTCAATCCAGACCATCCCGACAGATTCGAAGACTTTAAATGGAATCTTTGCCCGTTTACGGAGATAGAGAAACCGGATGGTAATTAATAAATGGAAATATAATAGCGGATTATTCCGGTTCAATATCAATAAATAACGTAGATTAAAAACATAAAATAGAAGAGGGATTATGAAAAAAGTGTTTGTATCAATGGCGTTGGCAGTTCTTGCATTGGGAAGCCAGGCACAAGTTTTGAAGAATGACCTGTTGAAAGGTTATAAGGTAGGCGATACTTTGGAGAAAATGGTTTATGATGATAAACGGGCTCCTATTAACGTAGATACCTGGTGTGGGGCATTTACCACGACACCGGTTGAAGGGGTTGTAAGTCCTACTGTTGGAAAGGCTTTGACTTATGACGGATATAGTGAGGCGGGATCATCTATCAATTTTGGTTTTCCGCAAGGTGTGAAAGGTTCCCGTGTCAGCGTATATTCTTTGGTAGAATCAGGAAAAGTTTACTCTAAAGGAACTTATTACCTGGCTTGTCTGGTGAACTTTGCTAAAGTAGGTTCAAGTAATTTGGCAGATATCCTGGCTGCCAGTGCCAGTTATGTTGGCGGAGGAAATCGTGGTCAAGTATATGTCAGACGTGAAGGAAATGATAAAATCAAATTTGCTGTAGGCTTGATGAAAGAACGCAACGAAGCTCCTATGGTATATGATTATAATACAACGCATCTGCTGGTATTGAAAGTTGATTATGACAAGAATGAGGTTTCTTTATTCGTTGACCCTGAATTAAATCAGAATGAACCGAAAGCCGATGCTGTAGTGGCTGGTGAAGAAGGTGCATTGAAAGCTGGTCTGAAAGCTATTTCGTTTAGAAATCGCAGTGGCTTTAAAGGAAATATCGGTAATTTCCGCTTTGCCAGAGATTGGGCTGGTGTTATAGGAAAATAAGGTAGAACTCATTGTTGTATTGTATGAGAGAGGGGGAAAGCTGTTAAATACGGCTTTCTCTCTCTTTATTGTTTTATAATATCTTTGCGTCACATGAGGGCTGTTTCATTGGTTTGCTGTTATTCTATTCCGGTTTTATGATCTATATTCTCCTGCAACAGATTTGTTGTTTTTAAAGCTTATATAGGGGAGAAACAAGAATGTTGCAAATCTGATAATCAATATCTTAATATCATAAAAGTGCCTTGCTGAAAGTAAATTTGTAAAAACATTAGGTTGTTTATCTCTTTTGGGAGGAAGAAATTGCATTATCTTAATAAAGACTTATTATTAGGATATTAATGGACTGTTTGGCATACTTCCTTATGCTCAACTGTAATATATTGATTCTTATAGATAATTTTATTAATATTATCCGTACGTATGAAATCGTTCATTTATGCGGAAGAAGTAGTTATTTCATCTATGTGTTTAGATTAAAGTGTGCGTTTTTTTAGATCAGGATATAGATGTTAATTGGACATATACAAGTAAAAGTCCTCCAAGCTGCCGCCGGAGGACTTTCACTACTAACCTTCAAACAAATTTATAAATAGTATTATGTCGCTTAATTATATCCTTTATTCTGTTCGTACAATCCTTCTTTTACTTTCATTTGTGAATCCGGTATCGGGTAGATGTATGAGTCCTTGGTGACCAGTTTGTATAATTCGTACGTTTCCGGCTTGGTGATAACTCCATTGGCATCGGAACCATTGCGCTTGAACATATCCTGCAATACACTTACATATCGGTCCTGACGTACCAAATCGTGCCAGCGTATTCCTTCAGATGCCAGTTCACGGCGGCGTTCAATATCTACAGAGTCTGCAAAATTCTCGATGGTAATATCATCATCCAAAGCATCCAGTCCGGCGCGTGTACGAATCTTATTCACCATTTCTTTCCCTTTGCCGGTAGGTCCTACAATTTCAGCATACATCAACATCACATCTTCCAGGCGGATTAGTGGATAATTGATGGGGAAATAGGTGCGGTCGGCAATCTGGTCATCGATGTCTTCGTATCCTAAAAGTTTGCGTTTCATTTTGTGCTCGAAGAATTTTAGGAAGAAATCCCCTCCTGTATAAGGAGTTCCGTCTTCGTCGACAAATTCACTTGTATTGATAGTTCCTGCACAACGTTTGTCAATGAAAGCACCAGTTTCGTCGGTTTGCTTGAAAATACCGTCCAATTGGTTCTCACACCATATTCTGTTACCGGACATTTGTATCTTCGTATAAGAATCGTTGACAGCCGGTACAGAGTTGAATACCATTGGATTACCATAGTTCTTGGCCGCAATATACTGGATCTCGAAAATATGATATTTGTTGTCGTTGTCACTGATCCATATTTTAATCCATTCGTCGGCTGTGCTCGCCCAATATTTATTGTTGGCGAAAGAATAATCGATCACCTCGCTAAATAGTTCCTCGGCCAACGCCTTTTTAGATGCATCCTGTACGGGATATCCTGCCATTGTCAGATAAACGCGTCCTAATAAAGACTTTGCAGCCACTTGGGTAGCACGCCCGGCTGAAGCGCTGTTTCCCATATAATTCAGCGGAGTGTCTACCAGTTTCTTTACTGCGTCCTCCAAATCCGGGACGATTGCTGTCTCATATACCTCCACCGGTTCAGACTGTTTGATCGTCATCGCTTCATTCACAGATACCGGTTCCAATACGATAGGAATACGTCCGAAGTAGCGTACTAAGTCAAAATAAGCCAATGCTCTAAGGAATTTGGCCTCGCCGATAAACTGGTTTTTGATAGCTTCTGAAGAGAAAGTAACCCCGTCGGTTTTGCTAAGAAACATATTGGCACGGGCTATAATCTCGTACAGATTATTCCAGGCTCCGGAAAGGGTACTGATGGTAGAAATGTTGGGATTGAAAGTTCCTATATCGATATAGTCACGTTGTTTATCCGTCGTTTTATCCACCCACGCATTGTCTGAACGAACTTCCGACATAAGCCAGGAGTAGTCCGAAATAGGAAGCAGACCGTTGTAGATACCGATAATGGCTTGTTCCATTTCACTGGGAGTTGAATAGAAATAGTCCGTGGTACGTGTGTCGTTAGGCTCCACTTCCAGCCAACTTTCACAAGAGGACAGTGACAATGTCAGCGCTAATCCTCCACTTATAAGATATTTATATAGTTTCATAGTTTCTTTCTTTTTTTATTTAGAATGTAACATTCACTCCTAACGTAATGACTCTGGCTTGCGGATATGAACCGTAGTCATAGTCTCCCGTTGAACCGCCATTGTTAGCTTCAGGTGAGAAACCACCTTCATATTTATCCCACATCAGAAGATTTTCCCCTGTCAGATAAACACGGGCATTCTGTATGAACTTCTTTTTGAATGGAATACGGTATCCCAATGTTACGTTTTTGAGTTTTATGAAATCTGTACTGTATAACCATCGGCTGTCATAGAACTGTCCCGTATTGGCGTTGTCGATACCCGGAGTTTTTCCGTCGCCCGGTTCTGCTTCCGATTTCCACATATTTTTCCAATGAGACAATACATTACCGTTGGCTCCCATACCCGGACGGTCCATAGCACGTCCCAGGACGCTGTAAATCTGGCCTCCTGTCTGTGCAGTAATCAGGAAAGATAAGTCGAAGTTTTTATACTTGAAGGTGTTTGTTATACCGAAAGTATAATCCGGATCGGGTTTGCCCATCAAGGTGCGGTCGCTGTCATTGATAACTCCGTCGCCATTTGCGTCCCGGTAGCGTACGTCGCCCACTTTGCTGTTCTGCATCACAGGATATTTCTGTAAGTCAGCCTGTGTCTGATAGACTCCGACAGCATCGTACATATAAAAAGATCTCAATGGCTGGTTCACCATAAACACCTGTGTGGTGCTGTCGTATCCTGTAAATACAGTGCTGTTATCATCTCCCAGGCTAAGTACTTTGTTCTGATTGTAAGAAACGTTCAGAGAAGTGCTCCATTTCAGTCTGCCTGTCAGATTCTGCGTAGTTACTTCCAGTTCGAAACCTTTGTTACGGATAGAACCGATGTTTCCCCATGCTTTGGTAAAGCCGAGCAATGCGGGAACAGTCACTTGGTATAACAAGTCTTTGGTTGTTTTCACATAATAGTCGGCAGAAAGGAAGATACGGTTGTTGAACAATCCCATATCGAAAGCAACATTCCAGCTTTCAGTCTTTTCCCATCCAAGATCAGGATTGGCGAGCGATGTCGGTGCAAAACCGTTGATAATACTTCCGGATGAATAATTGGCACTGCTTAGTTTGGCAAGCGCTGTATTTGTAGGAATGGAGTTGTTACCATTTGCTCCCCAGCTGGCACGCAGTTTTAATGAATTCATGACGAAATCTTTCGGCCAGAATTTCTCGTTTGAGATACGATAAGCACCGGAAACAGCCGGGAATATACCCCAACGGTTCGCTTTTCCGAAACGGGAAGAGCCATCACGGCGGATACTTGCCGTCAGCAGGTAGCGATCGTCATATTCGTATTGTAAACGTCCGAAGTAAGACATCAGGCGAGATGGAGTTGATAATGACGCTGTAGCAGCAGTGAGTACGACGTCGGCCATATCGATCACTTCCAGAGAGTTGTCCGGAAATTGAGTAGCTGATAATCTCATGGAGGAACCTCCGGAGCTTTCCATAGAATAACCGGCCATGGCACCGACAGTATGTCTGCCGAATGTCTTGTCGTAATGCAACACTCCTTGGAGGAGGAATTTGTTGCTACGTGACTCGGTACGACTTGCTGTGGTTCTGTATCCTTCTACGTCTGTCCGGTACTTGGTGATAGTGCTCGGTACAAACGAACGGCTTTGGCTGCTGCTGAAGTTATATGAACCGGTCACTTCCGCTTTGATTCCATTCCAGATATCTGCTTTGACATAAGCGGAGGAGCTTAATTGCACCTTTTCTCCTTTGTTTTGTACATGTTCCATATAAGCAACAGGACTGATTTTGCTGGAACTGGTCCAACGATAGTAGCCGTAAGCTCCTGCACCGGTATAGATGCCATCTTCAGGTTCTGCAACCGGAGCCATGGTAAGTACGTTCGTTGCCTGACGGTCTTTACCATCTACACGTCCTCCTTCATTCCAACTGGCGGATGGTGCCAGATTAACTCCGACAGTAATCCGGTTGAGCACTTTCGATTCTACATTGGCACGGAAATTCAAGCGCTTATAATTACTTTCGATAGCGATACCCTCCTGATCTGTGTATCCCATTGATACACGATATTTAGTGTTACCGCGACCACTTGAAAGAGAGAGTTGATAATTCTGTATCGGAGCCAGACGGAAGAATTCATCCTGCCAGTCAATCAATTTCAGATTGCCGTAACCGGGTTCTGTCCAGCGGGGATCATTCAGGAAATAATAACTTTCCTTTCCACCGATCATTGCCAGACGGGTGGCGTAATCATCTTCAATCGTTGCCCCTTTACTTCCGTATTGAGAAATATATCTGTTATTATTATATGCGGTACGGAATTCAATCCATTCTTCGGGCGACAGTACATCTACTTTTCTTTCCAATGACTGCATACCGAAAGAAGCCTGGAACTGTACTCTCACTTTTTCATCTGTACCAGCTTGTTTGGTGGTAATCAAGACAACCCCATTGGCACCGCGGGAACCATAGATAGCCGATGAGGAAGCATCTTTCAATACTTCAATAGACTGTATGTCTCCGGGGTTGAGGCTACCGAGGTCATCGACAGGAATACCGTCCACTACATATAAAGGAGTAGCATCCGCGTTGATAGAAGCAGCTCCACGTACACGAATCTGTAATTCGGAACCCGGTTCACCGGTGGTGCTGCGAACTTCCACACCCGCCAGTTGCCCTTGCAGGGAAGAAGCGATATTGGTTGATGCCCGGTCTTCCAGCTTTTCGGCATTTACTTTGGCGATAGCTCCGGTCACATTTCCTTTCTTGGCACTACCGTAGCCGATTGCTACGACTTCATCCAGTGCGATAGCGGATTCCGACAGTTTGATTTGAAGCGTTTTATCGGTAATGGTTACTGTTTGAGTGTTATATCCGATAAAGGACACTTCCAGTAGTTTGGCACTTTTGGGAGCGGAGAGTACAAATTTACCGTCTAAATTAGTAATCGTTCCTTTGGCGGTTCCTTTCACAGTGACGTTTGCACCGATAATCGGTTCATCTTTCTCATCTACGACTACACCTGTCACCGTCCGGTTTTGTGCGAACGACAGGGCAGATTGTACTACGAATAGAGTCATTAAAAGGAGATATTGAATCTTCCTTCCCAGACTGCCATTTCCATGCAAAATGTTTTTCATGTTAATATCTCTAAGTGATTAAATTAGTAAATAACGGAAGATGCAGACATGGTTTGTTTTTCCATTTGTCTGACTTCCTCTGCAAAGGAAGTGTATTAGGAGAAATTACGCTCAAGTATTCGTACGGAAAAGATGTAATTTCATACTAATTGCTAAAAAAACACATTTGGCATTTGTACGCCACCCCCTATGAACGTACAAATATAGCCTTTTCAACGGATTGCCTTTATCTGTTCATACATCTGTTTGCCCAAATATTCGGCTGAATTTTGGTTGAAATGCAAACGGTCGCCCATCAATTCCGCATCCGACATGTCTATCAAATATGCGTTCTTATCTTCTTTGGCAAAACGTTTCATGGCGGCTTCCACTTCGCTGCCATACTGTTTGTTCTTCTTGGCTACCGTACCGAAAATGAAAGGTAGGTTGGAGTAATCCTTTCCTGTTTTTTCGCTTAGATGGTTGCGTACATAAGTGACTACTGCTTTTAGGTTTTCATAATATTTATCTCCATGTGCATGGTCACTTTCTCCCTGATGCCATAGGAACGCATCAATCTGATAACCGTTTTTCAACTTGGATAATGTATTGTCGATGCAGCCGTCTATGTCATTGATGAAGGACAGAAGTAAAGAACGTCCTTTCTCACTGGTTGCCGTATTGTTTGCCAGCCATTCGGGATTTGCCGACCAATGAATTGATTTGTCCGAAGCATTGGAAGGCTCGATAGAAGTTCCGCCGATTGCCCATTTGATAACATAGAAAGGTTCTTGCCACCATTGTTCCAGCCAATAGTAGGTAATAGCATCGTATCCCCAGGTATTGGGTTTGGCTCTTCTTTTACTCTTAGGCCAGAAGGGACGGAATTTCCCGTCTGTACGGTTCTGGGCAATTCTGCAATACTTGTAGGCTCCTGTCGTAAAAGCCGTATCTGTTGCCATTGTTTTGATGTAATCCGGCAAACGGTCGTTGGGTACACGTCCGTCGGTATTCGATTGTCCGGCGGTGATAATCACATGGGCAGGTTCGTTGTTGCCCGCCATACAGTTGCAGCTGAATGCAAGTATGAAAAGGATCAGTAAATTCTTCATGATAGAAATATGTTTTATGATTTTTAAACTATGGAGGTAATAAAAAGTCCTCCTCACGTTTATTATCGTTCGGGAGGACTTCTTTTATCAAACTAACAATTGTGTGAGAAATCTAATACCTGTTGAAAACTATTTATTTGATTGTTTCGAGAAACTCTACTTCGATGATTCTTAACTGGTTTTTGCTGCTGCTTTTTTCCAGTTCCATTTTATTGGCAGCCTTAGCCTCTACTTCGATAATCTGTCCGAAAGCATCTTTGTCACTGGTGTTTCCTTTCAAGCGGATGGTTATCGTATTAGCACGTACGGGCTTTTCTACATTGAGATGAATATATCCCAGGCTTTTATCCGTGTTTCCGCTCCAAATCAAGGTGTTGCCGGCATATACTTCCAGCGGGTAACTTCGTGAACGCCATCCTTGCAGTTTGATGCATATATCGTCTATTTCGGCATCTCTTTCCAATGTATAGGTAATCCATGCAGTGCTTAGTTTACCGTCATTCTTCCATTCGGTCAGTTCGATATCATCGTAGCTTTTTTCAGCATCATTATTGTTGGAACCGGCTTTTGCCGAAACGATTCGTACACCCTTTTTGCTGTCTTTGTAAGAAGGGGTAGAAGGTGTTTCTCCTCTATCCAGTCTGCCTTTCAAAGTGGCCTGCGGAAGATAGGTACTCAAACCTCCGGTCACTTTTACAGGCACCGTTTCCAATGTGAGAGAGGCACTTAGAAGTCCTTTAGCCTGTGCTGTCAGAGTTACTTTTCCGGCAGCCGTCGTGCTGCGGATCAGTGCGCGGTTGATACCACATTCTACCGGAAGGTTTGTATCAAGAATATGATTGTTTTTACCTTGAGCAATACCTCCGCGCCATTCCGCCTGACCCTTGAGTGTGAACTGAATAGTGCGGTTGTCCAACGGACAACGTTGTCCGTCTTTATCTACCACTTCCACCTGTATCAATGTCATATCCGCACCGTCTGCATGAAAGCCTTCGGGGTTTTGGATAGCGGTAAGTTTCAGACTGGCAGGTTCACCGGCTGTATTTACAGCATAACGACTGATTTCTTTCCCTGCTTTATTGTAGCTGACAGCTTCCAGTTTGCCCGGTTTGAAGGCTACGTTGTCGAAAGTAAAGAGAAAATTGTATTGGCGTTTGCCTTTACCCAGGGAGTTACCATTCAGGAAAAGCTCCACCTCTTCTCCGGTAGATACTACCTGCACAGGTTTTACCGTATTATCCGGATAGTTCCAGTGTCCGATGATGTAGGTCTGGTCTTTTTCCGTATCTACCCATCCGTCCCACATTACCTGATGTGCGTAGAAAGCATCTTTTTCGATACGCATCGCGTCCGTCACTCCACTTCTTCGGTAGTTTTCCGCACCCCGGTAGTGGGTATTGGTGTCGGAGAAGATAATTTTAGTACCGCCGGAGCTGACTCTGTTACCCGTTCCGGGACGCTCACGCCAATAATCATACCAGCGGGCTATCATGGTGATGGCAAGTTCATCTTGGTTGCGGTTATAGTCAGTGGCCGGTTGTCCTTTATAAAGTGGTCCGTCACCTTCTTTGTGGAAAGGATAGCTATATTCATCCCAGTACTTTCTTAAACCTTCGTCGCGGCAATATTCGGTCGCCCACATCGGATGATGTTCGCTTCTGTTGATGTACAGCATTTCGCCACCGTATTCCGCTTCGCGGATATCCAACATTTCACGTGATCCGATGGCACGTCCGCCGAACGGGTCGTATTTGTCGCGGACAGCTTTCATTTCTATCATGTGTTCGCGGCTGATGGCTTTGTTGCCACATTCGTAGAACAGGATACTCGGATTATTACGGTTGTAGATAATCGCGTCTCGCATCAACTCCACCCGTTGTTCCCATTGACGTCCTTCACGGTCTTTTTCTGCATCTCCGGCAGGCATTGCCTGTATCAGACCTACACGGTCGCAGGATTCTACATCCTGTTTCCACGGAGTAGCGTGCATCCAGCGAACCAGATTCGCGTTTCCTTTCACCATCAGGTCATTAGAAAAATCGCTCAACCAGGCAGGTACGGACAGACCTACTGCCGGCCATTCGTTGCTGGTGCGCTGTGCATACCCTTTCATTTGGATAACACGGTCGTTCAACCATATCTTTCCTTCCGCGAAGCGGGTCTTGCGGAAGCCGGTGCGGGTACTGACTTCGTCGAATATCTGATTATTATCATCTTTCAAAGCGGTTTTTACCGTATACAAGTAACCATATCCCCAACTCCAGAAGTGAAGATTATGAAGGATGGCAGATGCTTTTACCGTCTTAGTCTCTCCGGCTTTCAAAGTCACTTTATCACCTTGGAAAGTTTTCATTAGTTTGCCGTCGGCATCAAGTATAGTCACCTGATAGCTGAATTGCCGGGTAGCTTTACTGTCATTTCTGACTTCCGATTCGGCATGAATCGTAGCTTTGCGTCCTTGGATGTCGAAGTCTTGGGCATAGACGTATACGCCTGTCGTTTTCAGGTTGCTATATAGGGGAAGAGTCTGATATACATTATCAGTAACGTACAAGAAGACGTTTTTAGGAATACCGCCATAGTTGGCATTGAAATTGCGGTCGTTCCACTGGAACTTAGAGTTAGTTCCTTCTTCTCTGTACATCCAGTCGTTGTCGGTGCGAACGGCAATCACGTTCTCACCCTCTTTGATATGCGGAGTCAGGTCGAACCCTACTGCCATAACACCATTTTCGTGTCTGCCCAGATAATGTCCGTTGAGATAGAAGTCTCCGCGTTGGCGTACTCCTTCAAATTCGACGAATACTTTCTGATTACTTTTCAGTTCCGGAATCCGGAAACTCTTGCGATACCATACCACTGTATCTGTCAATTGTTCGATGGAAAGTTTGAATGCTTCATCTTCATTGAAGGCATGAGGCAAAGTCACTTGTTTCCATTTACTGTCGTCGAATTTTGCGTCTTTGGCTTTAGGAAAGTCTCCTATCTGCAGCTTCCATTCGCTGTTGAAATTGTATTTTTTGCGTTCGGATGCCTGTCCGTTGATGACAGACAGTGCAGTCAGCAGAAATACGAAAAGAAATAATTTGTGTTTCATGATAGTCTATTAAAATGTTCTGCTGCAAAGGAAGTACATTGAGAGAAAACATACATATACTACCGTACGGAAAGGATGTAATTTTTATCTCATGATGAAAAAAAAGCGACTGGTATTTGTACACACTTTCAGATAATAGTACACATTCCCCGTTGATAGGAGAATGAGATACTATTATCTGCGGTTAGCACATGTTCTTTTTAAACATCCGTTTTATTCCCTTCTTCTTTTTCTTCGGAAGTTTGTTCTGTGTTCTCTGCCGTATCATTGGAAGCCGGAGCTTTACCACCGTTCTTCTGATAAACAGAAGGGGCTATACCGAATTGATTCTTGAAGCATTTGCTGAAATAATAGGGATCGTTGATACCTACTTTGTAGGAAATCTCGGAAACAGTCAGGTCTTCGGTTAACAATAATTCCGCAGCTTTCTTCAAACGAATGACACGCAGGTATTCATTGGGAGAGTATCCGGTGACACCACGCACTTTCTTGTAGAATACGGTACGTCCCAATCCCATTAGGTTGGCATAGTCATCTACGGAAAATTCCGTTTCCACCATGTGTTCGTTCAGCATTTCATTCAGTTTTGCCAGGAATTTGCTGTCCTTGTTGTTCGTACAGATAGCTGCATGAACCATTCCCGGTTCGTTGGAGAATTTTTCACGCAGTTTGTCCCGCTGTTCAATCAGTTTGGAGATTCTGGCCAGTAATAAGGAGATGCTGAACGGTTTGGTGATATAAGCATCCGCGCCGGATTCGATACCTTCCAGATATTTTTCTTCCATATTGAGGGCGGTTAGCAGAATGATGGGAATGTGGCTGGTGGCAAATTCATTCTTTAATTTCTTGGTCACTTCGAATCCCGTCATACCCGGCATTAATACATCGCAGATAATCAGGTCTGCATCATAAGTTTGTGCACGTTCGAAGCCACTGATACCGTCCGCTTCTGCTACCACTTCGAAGTAATGACCGATTTCTTCTTTCAGGAATTCGCGGACATCATTATCATCTTCAATGATTAATACTTTCCGCTTGTTCAACGGTACGGGAGGTGTTGCCTGTTCGTCCGTATTTTCGTCTGTGACAAACTCTTTATGACGTTGTTCCTCTTCTTCAATCAATAACTGGTTAGGAACCAGGAAATCTTTTTCTTCATAAACACTGGCATCCGTTGGTAGTTCGACGGTGAAAATGGAACCGCCGCCTTCATTCTCATTATAAGAAATCGTTCCTTTATGTATATTGACCAGACCGTATGTGAGATGAAGTCCGACACCTACACTGCTGTGTGAGAAGCTGCTTTGCATAAAGCGTTTGAACAGTTCGGCACGCTTCTCTTTCGGGATGCCCAGTCCTGTGTCAATCACTTGTATGCAGAGTTGTTTCTTCTGTTCCTGTACGTCTACTTTGAATATAATCTTTCCGTTGGAAGGAGTATATTTAAAAGCGTTGGAGAGCAGGTTATAGATCACTTTATCAAGATTCCCTTTATCTACAGGCATCTTGTAAGAGTTCTGTGAAGGCTCGAAACGGAAATCCATGTTTTTGGATTCGCTGACATCCTTGAAACTAAGGAATATCTCATAGCAGAAAGCGACAACATCCGTTTCCTCCAGGGAGAGGGCGAGTTTGTTTTTCTGCATTTTTCGGAATTCCAGTAGTTGGTTGATAAGCCTCAACATTCGTTTCGTGCTCTTGTCCATGATCTTCAGGGAGTGTTGCATATCCTTGGAGTGGTTTCCCATGTTGACAATTCTTTCCAAAGCACCTTGAATCAGTGTCAACGGAGTGCGGAATTCATGAGAGATGTTGGTAAAGAATTCCAGTTTATACTCCGTCAGCTGGTTTTCTACGGCGATACGGTTACGCAGCGCATTGAAATTTCTGATAATACGGAAACTGAAGTAACCCGCTATGGCTATCAGAATGGCATAGATCAGGTAAGCCCATCCGGTTTTCCAGAAAGGAGGAGCTATTACGATTTCCATCACATTTTCTTCTCCCCAGATACCGGCGGCGTTGCAGGCTTTCACATGTAGTTCATATTTGCCCGGAGGCAGATTCCGGTAAGTGGCAAAGTTCAGGCTGGAGGGCGAGCTCCATTCCGTATCGTATGGAGGAAGACTGTAAGAGTATTTGGATACTCCGTCCAGATAGTTGAAGGTAGAGAAAGAGATAGTGAGTGAACTCTGATAATATTTCAGGTTCAGTTCGTTGATATAGGGCATTGCTTCCTGTAAAGGCGAATCTTCCACTCCCGGAAGCATGTGTGCACCGTTGATTTGAAGTCCGGTGAAGATAACGGAGGCAGGCTTGTCCAGTGTCTCTATCTTGTTGGCATCCAGTACTACCAAGCCATAGTTTGTTCCGAACAATAATTTGCCGTCATTGCTGACGCAAGCGGTGTTTTCACTATATACATTTCCTAAAGTGTAGGAAGAGAAAAAATAATTCTCTATCTGTTTGGTGGCCGGGGTGAAACGGGAGATGCCATATTCGGTTGCAATCCACATTTTATGGTCCTTATCCTGAACGATGGACTGGACGACTGCATTGGATAATCCGTCTTTTATATCATAGCAATCGAAAGTCAGGTGTTGATAGCTGTCTCCCGGGTGGCAGACTGCGAATCCGGCCCCGGAAGTACCAATCCACATATTACCTTTATCATCGTTCATCAAACAACGGATCTCGTTGCTGGGGAATGTGCCGTTGGCATGATTGTAAATCACGTAATTCTTGGGTGATGCAATCAGTGAATCCGGATGGAAGATATAAATACCGTTGTTGGTGCCTACCCACATGCGTCCGTTTTTGTCCTCTTCGATGACACGGATGCGTTTTTCACCGTAGTTGTCTTGTAAGAAGTGTTTGAACTGGTAGCCGTCGGCAGTTTTAATTGCTAAATTTAATCCTCCACCGAAAGTGCCTAGCCACATACGTCCTTTTCTATCGCGATAAATGGAGTAAACCTGGTCGTTGGATAGAGAGTTAGGGGTCCTGGGGTCATTCTCATACCATTTGTTTGCGCCGATGCGAAGGCCGATCCCTCTCATTCCCAGCCATAAGTTGCCTTCCTGATCTTCGTTCATGCTGTAAACGTTATGGGTGAAGTCCTCTTGCCGGATCACTTTGGTCAGGGCAGAGTTGTATTCGTAAAGGCTACCCATGCGGTTGGCCATGTAGATATTGCCGTTTTGAGTCTGAAAGAGCATGCGGATGGTATTCGAGCGGTCGGAACTGTTTTCACCGCTGGGATGAATACGCTGTGTTCCTTTGTTCAGAATTTCCAAATGAGATAAACCCGAGAATTCGGAGCTTACCCAGATACCTCCGGAACGGTCTTCTATTACAAATTGAAGATAGTTGGAGTTGATGTGGCTGGATTGATTGACTTCGAATGTGAAGTGTTGCAGGTTACCCGTCGATAATTCATAAGCGTAAAGCCCGTTGCCGTAAGTCGATATCCAGAGAATGTCCCGTGAGTCGTGTACGATGCTGTAACGTTCCACATCGATGTAACCGATATGTTTGGAGGAAAGGAACTGGAAAGGTTTGATTTTGCCGGTGGTTATATCGACGTACCATAAATTGCCCGTATAGTTATGTACCCATACATTTTTCTTATTGTCCCTGGTGACAGCGCCATTTTTGATATTCAGTTCCGAGTAACGACTTAGTTTACCGGTCGGAATATCCAGTATGTAGCTGCCGTTGACGGTAAACAATACCCATTTATCATGCAAGAGGAAGTTGCCTGTGACGTGGCCTGTATCATCAAAGCTTTCGGCTAACGACGCAACCTTTTCTAGCTTGTCCGTGGAATAGGTATGACGGTAGATTTCATTTTTATCGGTAATGATACAAGTGTATTTATCATAAGAAATGATGTGTTCCCAGTTCTGTTGTTGCGGGTCGAGGTTGTTCGTTTTACCGTTCTGATACTTCAATAACCCTTTGTCCGTACCAATCCAGACTTCTCCTTTTGCACTTTCCAGAACGAATTGTACTTTATCGGAAGGCAGGTTGCCTGATTTCTCTTTATACGCTTGCGATGAAAATTTGCCGTCCTGATAAACGACTCTGCGGCAACCGTTTTGATTATGCCATAACCAAATAGAGTTGTCGGAAAGGATAATGAATTTGGAATAGTTTTCCTTGTATTCCCCATTTCCGGTGAAATCCACAAAACAGCCATGACGTAAATCATAGCAACTGATAAAAGAAGAAATTGTTGAAATCCACATGAAGCCGTTCGGGTCTTCTTCCATGCTTCGGATACGGGAATCGGCTAATGAGAGCGGGTTATTTATATCCGGATAGATATTGACGAAAGAATTGCCGTCATAATAACTTAATCCGTTGAGAGTTCCCAGCCAGATAAATCCTTTACTGTCCTGCATCATATAGCGGGTCGAATTATTTGCTAATCCATCTCCGGTAGTCAGCTTATTGGAGCGAATTTCCACGGAGGCCGACAGTGGATAGAGATAAAGCAATAAAAGCGATAATATAAGGAATGTATTCTTCTTCATAGTGGATTTATATGTGTTATATGCAGGCAAAGATAGTTATTTCTTTGGATTTTAAACAAATCTGCCCTTCGTATAGTAAAATACCAAGGGCAAGAGATGTGTATTTGTGGTTGGCGCTGATACTTTTAGTATAACACTTACTTGAATTGATATCCTCTGAAAGTACCTTTCATTTTTATAAGGTCCGGTCCGAAATAGAATCCCGGTTGTGTTGGCTGGTTATAGCCTACATTTTGGGTAGCGATACTGATTCTGTATATCGGTTCTTCAAGGAAGGTGTGGAATCTGTATTCGGTCGGAATAGTCGAAACGTAGAGCCGGAGAGCAGCGTTGTTCTCGGAGCGTACGAGTACTTCTTCCCGCCAATCGCCTATAATGTCACCTTGGAGACAAGGATTCGATTTCGTTCCATTGTTGAAAAGAGTTCCTGTGAATTTGACAAGCGGAACAAACTTTTTGTTTTCCCAGTCGTATTTAATAATCATGTTTCTATCCAATAGTTCGCGTAATAGGTCTCCATCCCACCAGACAGCCATATTGGTCGGCATATTTCTCATTTTAGGGGCTATGATTTCTCCTTTTACGTTTCGAATTCCTTGTGAATCTCCTGACCACATTTCCACACCCGGATGAGTCGGGTCAATGTCGGCGGCCATACAACGTCCTACATCGGTATTGCTTTTTATCTGTAATAACACTTCTCCGGTGGCGGCATCTCTGTACGTACTTCCGTCACGTTTGTTTTCGTGGCAGTCCCATACTTGCAGACCTTTACGGGAAGGGTCAAAATGTGTCAGGTGGATGGCGTCTCCATGTCCCATTCGGGTAGAATAAAGTCCTTTGCCGTTGTGGTCGATAGCACAGGAACCGTAAATGATTTCGTCGCATCCGTCACCATCCACATCGCCTACACGCAGATTGTGGTTTCCTTGTCCGGCGTACTGCTCGCATCCGGGATGGTTGCTGTCGAATACCCATCGGTTCTTCAGTTCTTTTCCGTTCCAGTCGAAGGCCGCCAGAACGGTGCGTGTGTAGTAGCCTCGGCACATGACAACACTTGGGTGTACTCCGTCAAGATAGGCTACACAAGCCAGGAAGCGGTCGCTTCGGTTACCTTTTGCGTCTCCCCAGTCGGCAACGTTGCCGCGGGCAGGGATATAGTCGATGGTATGTAAGGCTTCACCGGTGTCTCCTGAAAAAACAGTCAGGTATTCTTTGCCTTTCAGAATACGTCCTTGCTTCATCATTTGATTCCTGCTTGGGTCAAAAGTACCGGCTTCGCGATAGTCTGCATCAGCATTTCCAATTACTTTTCCTTTTCCGTCCACTGTTCCGTCGGCAGTCCGCATCACTACTTCCGCTTTGCCGTCACCATCCAGATCGTACACCATAAATTGAGTATAATGAGCTCCTGCACGTATGTTTTTACCCAAGTTGATACGCCATAGTTGTTCTCCGTTCATTCGGTAACAATCGATGTATACTTCGCCTGTATAGCCTTCATGTGCATTGTCGTGTGAATTGCTGGGGTCCCATTTGAGAATAATTTCGTATTCGCCGTCACCGTCTACGTCACCGATGGAAGCATCATTGGGACTGTATGTGTAGGTATCACCTGCCGGAGTTACTCCGTCGGCCGGTTTTTGCAGGGGAATTTCCAGATAGCCGAGAGGCGCGTTTTCCGGGAGTGTGTATGTACCGTCAATATGATGCGTCTCCTTGCCTTTTAGAACAGGACGCACTTCGTAAACAGCCGTTTTCTGACTGTTATTCTTATCACGGAACAGGGTGCTGACTGTGATGGGAGTGTCTGTCAGTTTCTTCCCGTCTCTGTACACATTGAAACCGGTCTGTATCGGATCGGAAGAAAGATACCTCCACGAAACGATTACTTCTGAAGGGTTTTCGCGAATGGCAACTACGCCGCGGTTTAGTTTCTCCCGTTGTAACTTTGAGTAGTTATAACCAGGTTGTGCTGTCATTGTTGCAACAGGCAGCAACATGAATATGCACAATAGATAAATTGCAATTCTTCTCATATTTGTTTCATCGGTTTGGACCTTATTATATTTATTCACTCGCAAAATTACTCCTTTTTTGAATGTATGAAATGGAGAAATGTACAAAGACTATATACAATTGTGCACCCTTTCAAATTAATTATCCGTATGATATAATATTCTATCTTTTGCGTACATCCGTCCATTACCTCTTTGATGATATGCGATAATTTTGCAACATGAACTAAAAGAAGTAATTATGAAGTATCTTTTATCTATTGTACTATTGGCCTTGATTGGTTTTACAACTCCGAAAAAGACGATTCCTGCTTATGATTGGGGAAGTGTATCTGCAGAGCCGGATTTGTCGTGGGCCGATCAGGTGGGGGCGCAGAGGACTCCGGAAAACACAGAATGGGATGCCGGAAAGTTCGGGTTGCGGAATGACACTTCCGTATTTAGTACTCCTGCTATCCAGGCCGCTATTGATGCTTGTCACCAACAGGGAGGAGGCACGGTAGTTGTTGCTCCGGGGTATTATAAAATAGGTGCTTTGTTTATCAAGAGTGGTGTGAACCTGCATCTTAGTAAAGGTACTACCTTGCTTGCGAGTGATAATATTCAGGACTATCCGGAATTTCCTTCCCGCATTGCCGGTATCGAAATGACATGGCCTTCGGCTGTTATCAATATAATGGATGCGGAAAATGCCGCTCTTACGGGGGAAGGTTTTATCGATTGCCGCGGAAAAGTATTCTGGGATAAATATTGGGCGATGCGGGAAGAATATGAGAAGAAGAATCTGCGCTGGATTGTGGATTATGATTGCAAGCGGGTGAGAGGAGTACTGGTTTCCAACAGCAAGCATATCACGTTGAAAGACTTTACGTTGGTGCGTACGGGATTCTGGGCTTGTCAGATTTTGTATTCGGATCATTGTTCGGTGAGCGGACTTACTATTAATAATAATGTAGGAGGTCACGGACCAAGTACGGATGGCATTGATATTGATTCATCCACCAATATTCTGGTAGAAAACTGTGATGTGGATTGCAACGATGATAATATTTGTATTAAGGCAGGGCGTGACGCGGATGGACTGCGTGTGAATCGTCCGACGGAGAATGTGGTGGTTCGTAATTGTATCGCCCGTAAAGGTGCGGGCTTACTGACTTGCGGAAGTGAGACTTCCGGTTCTATCCGCAATGTACTGGCTCATGATTTGATAGCGTATGGCACAGGAACGACATTGCGTCTGAAATCATCCATGAACCGTGGCGGAACGGTCGAGAATATCTATATGACGCGTGTTGAGGCTGATAGTGTGACTCATATCCTGTCTGTCGATTTGAACTGGAATCCGAAATATAGTTATTCTGCCTTGCCGAAAGAATATGAAGGAAAAGATGTTCCTGAACACTGGACTACTATGTTGACTCCGGTAGAGCCGAAGGAAAAGGGGTATCCTCATTTTCGTAATGTGTATTTCTCTCACGTAAAAGCAGATGGAGCAAAACGTTTTATTTCCGCTTCGGGATGGAGCGCAAGTCATCGCATCGAGAATTTTTATCTGTCTAACATTAATGCGGAGGTGGAATCTGTCGGAAAGATAACTTATGGAAAGAATTTCCAGTTACAGGATATTCATTTGACGGTAAAAGATAAAAGCCGATTGCGGCAAACGGATAATATAGATAGTAAGATTGAGATTAATTACAAATAATTCTCCTTACAGGCAGGAAGCTCTTGACAAAGCCTTTTTTATGTTGTATATTTGTAGGTGTGAATATCAATGGATAAAAGGTTTGATTAAAAAGAATGAAAAAGAAACTAGTACAATATGATGACAATATATCAGGAAGTCCTTACAGTAGTTAAGCTGTGAGAGTTTCTGTATGAGCCAAAGGCTGCGAATCTTTATGGGATTTGCAGCCTTTTTTGTTGCGAAAAATCACGGTTATATCCTTAATTCGGAGATTCATCGTTTATAATAAACTTGGATACCGTTTATAATAAACTCTTCAATAGTTTATTAAGAACGTTGACGAAGATTATGAAAGAAGAGTCATCTTTTTTCTTTTTTTGTTCAAGATAAATTATGTTTTATCTTGGATATGTTATGAAAAGTAAATGATATAGACGTTATTGTCACAAAATTCTATTCTTTGCGTACGATATTACAGCTCTTATGGTATAAAAAACAGTAGCTTTGCTGCTACATAATACTTGATATACCATGAAACGCATTAGCCTTCTTCTTTTTTTTATAAGATGTTTCCTCTTTTCTCTTTCGGCTACGAATTATTTTGTGGCTACTAATGGAAGCGATTCAAACAGTGGGACGATTGATAAGCCTTTTGCCACGTTGGGCAAAGCACAATCAAAAGTGATGGCAGGAGATACTGTATATATCCGGCAAGGTACATATCGAGTGACGGAAGCGGAGATAATGGAACATTATACTGCGGGAAGTACTACTTGGAGCCGGGTATTTAAAATGTCAAAGAGTGGAACTGGACCGGACAAACGAATTTGTTACTCCGGTTATAAAAAAGAGCGTCCGGTTTTTGACCTTTCGGCGGTAAAGCCGGAAAATGAACGTGTTATTGTGTTTTATGTAAGTGGCTCTTATTTGCATTTCAGAAATATAGAGGTGGTGGGAACACAAGTAACTATTGTGGGACATACCCAGTCCGAATGTTTTCGCAATGAAGGTGGAAGTGATAATATCTACGAACATCTGTCGATGCATGACGGTATGGCGATCGGCTTCTATATAGTGACGGGTAAGAACAATCTGGTGCTGAATTGCGATGCCTATAATAATTATGATCCTGTATCCGACGGCGGTAAAGGTGGAAATGTAGATGGATTCGGTGGACATCTCACTTCTCCCCAATATACGGGCAATGTATTCCGGGGGTGTCGTGCGTGGTATAACAGCGATGATGGTTTTGATTTGATTAACTGCCAGGCGGTTTTTACCATTGATAACTGTTGGTCTTTCTTGAATGGATATACGAAAGAGGGAGTAAAGGCGGGTGACGGCACTGGGTTTAAGTCCGGGGGATATGGGATGAGTGATAGTCCTAAAGCACCAAGTGTGATTCCTATGCACATTGTTCAGTACTGCCTTGCTTATATGAATAAGAATAAGGGGTTTTATGCCAATCATCATTTAGGAGGGATAGCGTGGTATAATAATACGGGTTATCAGAACCCGTCCAATTTCTGTATGTTGAACAGGAAGACTGCATCGGAAGCGGTTGACGTGCCGGGATATGGTCATATTATAATGAATAACTTGTCACATACACCGAGGTCTTCGGGAAAACATATCATAGACGTTAATCAAGCGGAATGTGAAATAGCAAACAACTCTTTTCTTCCGGTAGACATGGCTGTGACGGATGATGATTTTGTTACTTTGGATGCTTCCCAGCTTACCTTGCCTCGTAAGTCAGACGGAAGTCTTCCTTATGTAGAATTTTTGCGGCTGAAGACGAATAGTAAATTATATAATGCCGGAATGGGTTGTTTCCTTACCGGGGGCGGTGAAGATACTAGCTATGGTTGGCTGGAAGATGCGGCAATACTTGTTGAGGGAAATGTGGCAAAGATAGTAGGTCATGGCGCAGAAGCATTTGTGTACTTCTATATTAATGGTAAGGCAGTCTCTTTCTCTGATAGACAAGTGGATTTATCGGCCTATAAGGGAGAAATTGATTTGAAAGCGACAACAGATAATGGTGGCGTAACTAAATTGAAAGTGATAAGGTAACGCAGAAATGTAGAATTATGAAACCGATTCATAAAATAAAGAGAATATGAATAGAAAAACGATCATAAACAGACCATTGGATGTATTTAGGAAAGCAATGCTTTTCCTGTTGCTTTGTGTGCTTATCGCATCATGTAGCAAGGAAGATGTTATTACGGAAGAAACGGGTATAACCGGAACTCCTCATTTCACCTGGGATATTGCGGTCGAACTTGAACAGCCCAATAATTGGTGCATGACTTTGGCTACAGAAAAAGTAGCAATAACTAATCTAACAGAAGGAAAACAATATATACTCACTTGGAAAGGAGGACTTTCAACTGGGCGGAAAACAGGCGGGGTATTAAAAACGGTTATACGCGGGGAACAAACAAAGAATACGGATTTGGATCTGCTGGAAATAAAAGAATCAGGAAATAGTACTTATGAAATCTTTCTTCGTGGTGGCGGACGTAAAGGAGAGATTGTGTTTACAAAATAATAGTCTACCGGATTGTTCATCCCGGAATAAATGATATAAGAAAAACTTAACTCTATTCGTAGCGTGTCTTCTTTTATAAAGAGGATGCGCTTTTTTTTGATACTGTGGAGAGCGTTTTATTTTAATTCGATGTATGTACAAAAATAAGTCTGAATATGGAATATTGTATATAGATAAGTAGTATTTGAATCTGTTGCATAGAACTCCATAAGAAAATCAATATCTCCATATCCTTTGCTTTGGGGCAAATGGAAACATGCGGTACTTTTGCAAAAAAAGTAACGAGATATAGAAAATGATAAAGTCAGCATTTTTAATAGTAGCAACATGTTGTAGTCTGCAACTGTTTAGTCAGGAAAAATTTCCCGATGGTAAGATTATACCGGATTGGTTTTACAAAAATGAAAAAACTGATATAAATGGATTAGGAAAGAATTTCTTGATTACCGACTATGGAGTAGTGAATGATAGTACACTATTACAGACAGAGAAAATTCAGGCTGTTATAGATTTGGCGTCTAATAATGGAGGCGGAGTCGTTGTTATACCTGAAGGTACTTATCTTAGTGGTGCGCTTTTCTTTAAGCCGGGAAC
>OGXU01000299.1_pt1 | contig 29910 bp, 17 predicted proteins | sample 1576381 | NCBI WGS metagenome assembly OGXU01 (sample SAMEA3541544, study PRJEB24748) | human gut metagenome | biome: human gut; feature: human-associated habitat; material: faeces | place: China | collected 2012 | reverse complement strand
AAGACGGACAGGAAATCGAAAATATGGAAGAGGCATACACATACATTTCCAGAAACCTCCTTTTGCTCAAAGTAAATTAGTGCGAGTTATAAAAGGAGCTGTGTTAGATGTTGCTGTTGATATAAGAAAAGGCTCTCTTACATTTGGGCAATATGTATCTGTAGAATTAACAGGTGAAAATCATCGTCAGTTTTTTATACCTCGTGGATTTGCTCATGGATTTAGTGTTTTAAGTGAAGAAGTGATTTTCCAATATAAATGTGATAACTTCTATTCTCCTCAAAGTGAAGGAGCAATAGCATGGAATGATCCGGATTTGAATATTGATTGGCGTATTCCTGCTGAAAAAGTGGTTCTCTCAGAGAAAGACAGTAAGCATCCAAGGTTAAAAGATTGGCAGAATGTGTTTTAGGATATTACTCCAATTACCTGCAATTCAGTTCTTAGAATTGAAATAAACGACGATTGGGAGCGTATTCTTGAACGAACGCACCGATAAAAAGAAAAAACATTGAGAAGATTGTATTGAATCTTCTCAATGTTTGAATCCAATCATTAAGAAGATTTCTTCAAACTTCCCAATGATTTTTGTAAGCTTTCAAAGTGACATAATGACAAAAAGGACATATGGCCTCTTTTATAAATTCTTATGATGCGTTCTTTAAACTACTTTGCTGATTTTTAATTTATTGACTGCTTTTTATTGACTGTTTTTATGTGATTGCCGAAATTGTATTTTACGCGAGCTAGATTGTTGCTTTGTTGATGAACACTTCCGGTAGTTTACCAATAAAGTGTTGGATATTATACGGATTATTTAAAGGATAAAGTGTGGGAGATAGCATTAAGGACAATAATAACTGGTTATGCTCATAACAACAGGAAATCAGGCAGATATTTGTACATGATTTTAGGAAAACATGGCCTTTGCTTTCTGTTTTTTACCTTGCTGATCCGCTTCTTTTTCCTCATTGCCATCTTCAAAACTATCATGTGCCTTTTTGTCCTTTTGTCTTTTTGAGAGAGAAGGATAAAGCGAAATTGTATGCCAAGGACGTGATTCCTACATGGTAGTATATCTGGCTGAACAGGAAACTTTCCTCTATATGCGCTTGGTACTTTGAGACCAAAGATTGTATTCCGCTTTGCGGGTATTTGAATAAATCAGTCTGCATGACACCCTTGTGGGATAAGGCAAGGTTTAAGCAATTCAGGTGTAAGTAGTTATTATAGTTTAGATCGGCGGACGAGATTATGGCGTCCCATTGCTCGGTATCTATGTAATGAAACATTTGCATCAACGTATAGAAATCTTTATTCCTCTGTTGAAGAGCCGTTTGCGTATAATACATACCGGATAAGGCAAGTAATGCTACGGCTACTAAAGCTTTTAAATAGGTTTTTATGTGATCTAAGTAACGTGATAGGAAGAATAGAAGCATAACGAGTAGCGCTACTTGCCAAGAGAAGCCGTAGAATGGTTCCAGCTCAATGAAATACTCTACGTAATCTTTCATCCAAAATACATAGTCATAATCGGGTTTACTGCCTCCTAGGACACATAGGGAGCCTACGATAAGTAGCAGCAGCAACGGGATGAAGCTTGCGTACCAGCGTTCGCATTTTTGTAATACATCAAATAGTAAGATGCTAAGGGCGAATAATATAGCTACAGATCCCATCGTGTAAAACAATCCGGTCGCCAGCAAGCAACCAATTAAGGTACGGTACGTCCAATTAAATCTTCGTGCGCTGTAACTATATACGTTAAGCGCCAATGACCAAAACAACATGGCTATCAGTCCTTCATAATGATAGCTATCTTTCATTAGGTAAAGATATTGGAATAGGATGGGGAGAAAGGCCAAGGGCATAAGATATAATGCCGGATGTATCTTTCGTAAGGTCAGCCAGAATAACCAACCGGAGATTCCACCGATCAAGGCGGTCACCAGCGATCCGATAAGCGGGATTCTGAAAAACTGTATCAAGAATTGAGAGATAAAAGTCGCTAGCCCCCCTATCTGCTTAAGTATGCTGAATATATAGGTGGAATCGAATAGGAAAATCTGCTGCTGTTCCCGATAAAAAAAGAGAGGCTCTTGCATGGTCTGCAAATGAAACCATAAGACGCCGGTCAATAGAATGAATGGAAGCGGTGGTAATATCTTCTTATATAAAGTACTCATGTGATTTATTCTATTTACGATAAGTTACGTCAATTCCTTTATCCTCTTTGGCTAGCGTGCTAAGCGCCCGGATCTTGGAGGATACTTTTCCGGTAATAAACTCGGGTATATTATAAGATTTCATGAAACGGTGATAGTAGTCTGTGTCTTTCTGAGGCAAAAGGAAGGGCTTAGACGCATTTCCTTCTTCATCTATATAAGCAAAATAAGGACGTGTGTATAACCCGTCTATCCTTCGACTGCTGAAGACGATCCAGCGGCTGTTGCTACTCCATGAGTGATAGCTCTCCGTATCCGTGCTATTGGCGTTTTGCAAGGAATGAGAGATTCCGCTCGCTATATCCAGTAGATATAGATCTGCGTCTTTATGCCAGATCGAGAAGTTACCGTAGCCGGACAGCGTATATAACAAGAATTTCCCGTCTGGGGAAACACGGGGAAAAGAGGCGCTCTTCCCATCTTTTCCGGCATTGTATAAGGTATCTATACGGGAGCCGAAACTCCGGGTTACGGGATCGAACGCTATGGAGCAAAGGTTATATTTTACTTCTGAATATTCATGCGGCATGGAACGTGCCTCTGCCGAGCAGAAGTAAAGAGTCTTGCCATCGGGAGAGAATGTCGGGAAAGTCTCAAACGCTTTTGCTGTCCGAATGGAAGGCGTACTGATAATCTCATGCTTTTCCGTATCGTATACAACTACGTCGGATTGGCTGTCGAAGACCTCCACCCGGTTTTTGTCGTTGGCATGAAAGCTTTGGCTGGTCTGATTGACAGAGAAGGCTACGTATTTCCCCGATGGATGCCAAGAGGGATAGACCAAAGGCGAGATCGTCTGATCGGTCTTCGTATTTAATTTCTCGATCTTATCTCCGTCGATCAGATAAGTGCCCGAATACTTATCCCTCATGTGGAACAGCATTTTATCGGGGTTTTGCATACAAAAAGAATGGCAATTCATACAGTTTTGACCGCTGTATTTGTTTTCCATGATAGGGCTTTGCTTATAATCTTCCAGATTCCGTTGGTAAATACCCATTTGATTCCAAAGTTCGTATCCGGGTTCGATCAAGCGATAAGCCAGATATGAATCCATGGGTTCCGGAGCGACGAATAGTGAGAATTCCGGATAGGCGAGCCATTCTTTGTCTTTTGCGTAGAGCTTTACTTGTATCGCTTTTCCTGTCGCCCTTTTCAGCAATTTTCTCCAATCGGATGCGGGAAGATAGAATTGTCCCCCTTTTTCCTTGACTTGTATCTTTTCTTCTCCGAATTTGAGTACGGCGAAGGCTTCCGCATGTGGATTTTCTATCTTGAAATTTAAGGGAGCGATATTATAAGGGATCGTTACATCCGCATAATCGGGAAATAATACAGGTTTCTCCGAGGTTTCTTTGCTTACCGGGATCGTATCCGAGCAGGATATTCCTAGTAGAATAAGAAATAAACAGGTGATATATAGAATATTTCTTTTCATGGTTGTTGATCATTTTAGAGTATAATAAGACCAATAAGTGTCTCCGAACGACTTCTTTATAAGTTGCGGAAGTTGTGGGTTGTTCCGGTTCTGCACGACTAAATTCCGATAACCTGCGAATTTGCGGATCACATTTCCGGATACGTTAAAACGCTTCCAGTAATCCACATCCTTCTCTGCTAATAGGATAACAGCCTCTTGGAAACTCACGGGGAGAGAGGGGAGTACCGGTGTTCCATAATACTTTTCTATCAGCCTTTGGAAAGCTTTCATGTCTTTAGACAGCAGATAGATAGCCCCGGTGAATTGGATCGGGAGCTGATTTTCCGGATCTTGTTCCGCACGGATAAGTAAATCATGTTCCAGTCCGTTGATACCGGATAAGTTACTTTCCTTCGGAAGAGCTTTTCGTTTAGGCCCTAATACCGGATCAGCTTCAATCGCTTTGTCGTTATATAAGAAGCCTCTATGCCGTTTGGCCCAATCATGATAGGCATATGTTTTTTCTAAGATACTGATATATTTCTCGGCGATAGGATACGTTCCGTAAATCAAGTTTGTTTGAACAAGCCGTTGCAGGTTCCGGGGATTACCGGCGCCAATTACGGTGACATACCCTTCAAAAGCCATCTCCTGCGATAATGCGATTTCCCCTAGCGTAAAATAGGCGTCGCTTAACAGGGTGGAGACCGTAAAGGTCTTGTTCCAAGAGGCGAGTAACCCTTGAGGACCGTGTTGATCAAAAGCGAACATCCGGTCTGCCAACTCCCCTTTTTCCGCAAGTGCCCTATTTAAGTAAGTTAAATATAAATAGTTTTTGATCGGCCCGTGACAATGCCGGATGATCTCGTCCCATTGTTCGGTACGGGCATAATAATCCAAGACTTTTAGAGGATAGGCTTTCTGGTCGTTATACCGTGGAATCGTTACCCAGCAAAGGAATAGGATTAGGATGAATTGAACGGTAAGCTCTATCCCTGTTTTTTTCTTTGATTGGTTTTTGCCTTTAGGATATACGAATGCCCCGATCAAGCTAAGCGGTAAACAGACCCATGCGAAATAGATGAGATTGGGAGCCGCCAGAATCGGGTGGTAAAAAGCGTCCGGTAAGAATGCGAAGCGATAACTGGTGATGGTAGTTGACCAGACACTTCCGATCCCGATAAACAGGTATTCAATTAAAACCGCTAAAAAATAGAACCCCTGTTTGGAACGGCTTATCGCTTCCTTGAGAACCACACTTAATGAGAATAGCCCGGCAATCGGTCCTCCTATCCAAAAAAGTAGTGGGGTGATTACCAATGCGGCGGATAGCCGGTAACAGGGATCTTTTATGCGCATCCATGCGTTCAGGCTAATCAAACAAAATAGGAATGCGATAGTGCCTTGTACTAAATAATTGAAGTCGTATTGAATCAATAATAAGAATAAAACCGGGAGTAAGTAAAGCAGGAAGAGCTCTTTATTTGGATTAATTTGCAGGATGATCTCCCTCATTGTTAAGCCGATAGACGTAAGTATAGCTGCGATAATGAAAGGCCCTGCATAAGGCGTAATAAAGAATTGTGTCAAGAATTCCCCGATAATCAAAGATAAACCTCCCGGACTGCTGATTTTATCCGCAAGATAATCTTCGGAAAACTGGAATAGTTGAAGCTGCTCGATATAGAAGAAATGAAACTTGCCGGTTATTTGCAAGAAACCCCCTAATAGGACAAACAGGATCAAACCGAGGAGTATTTGTTTATATCTCATGGCTAGAGTACACGTTTCATTTTGATTTAAAGTCAAACAAAGATACGATTTTTATCGGAAATACCAATCTACACAAAACGAAGTTAACTTAATTGGCACATGGAGTTAACTTCGTTGGCAAAGTATGTTAACTTCGTGAGCAAAGTAAGTTAACTTACTTTTGGGGATTAAAAAGCAGGCCGGACATATCACATGCCCGGCTGCCCTTTCTGACTGTTAACCCACTTGTTTATTTCCAGTTTTCATTCTGAACTAAAAGACCATCCATCTTTAAGATTTCATTATGAGGGATAGGCATTGTTGCCCATTTTGCGTTGTATGTACTATTGGAATATTTACCTAAATGCTTAGCTTCGTATTTCACGAAATCATTTAATACCTCGGATGCGATACCCCAGCGAGCTAAGTCATACCAGCGATGACCTTCCATCGCTAACTCGATACGACGTTCCCAACGCAGTGCCTCCAGCGCTTTGTCTTTTGATGCGAATTGAGAAGGTGGATATAAACCTATACGATAGTTTGCGGCAGCATCTGTACTTTGCTTCCCGTTAATCTTGTCATCCAAAACATAAGTAGAACTAGCCTCGGTCATTGTTGCCGGATCTACTGCCTTTACATAGCTATTGGCGGCACGAGCACGTACTTGATTAATGTATTCACCTGCTTGTTGAGGCTGTCCTAACTCGATCAAGGTTTCAGCGTACCAAAGCAATACGTCTGCGTAACGGATCAAGTGGAAGTTTTTAGCAGTGGAGTTTGTTTGCGTCGTGTTAGATAAGCTTCCTTTATCGGCTTTTCTAGGGATATTCTTCTTGTTTAGGTATAAACCTCCGTTAGAAACATCACGTACCCAACCATCCAACGCATTTGGCACTGTCCAATCTAAGAATGGAGTCTCGAAACGACCGGTAGAAACATCCAAACGAGGGTCTGTATAGACGGTCAAATCAGTGTGAGGTAAATTGTTCTCGTCTAAAGTTGATAACGCAGGATCATTACGATAAGAATCATCCATTTTAGGTAATCCGTTTGCGTCAACAATATGAGCGTTGACCATATCATAAGAGGGTTGATAGAATCCCCAACCTCCAGTTCCTAACGCTCCGCTGAAGCCGATGTGCCAAGCTCCGTTGATATTGGCAGTTTGTTCTACGGTGCCGGAAACTGCAGCTTGGACATCGAATACAGATTCTCCTGTCCAGTCACTTTCCCCTGCTGTATAGAGTTCCTCGTATGTATCTGCCAAGCGGAACTTAGTGCCTTTGTTATCTTTTCCGTTTGCGATTACATCTTCCAAAATCGTTTTAACTTCAGTCCAATGATTAGACGTTCCATTTTTTCCGTTATATGGAGAGGATTGGTACATCTTTACTTTAGCCAACATAGCGCCAGCTGCCCATTTGTTTACGCGTCCTGCCTCGGTCCAAGTGTCGGGCAGATTGTCATAGGCAAACTGCAAGTCTTCTACTATCTTATCCCAGATATAGATATAATTCCCATTCTCATCCACATTAGAGACTTGTGGGTTCACGTTCTCTTTCATGGCTATGTCATCTACATAAGGAACAGCCGCTCCAAATAATTTTACGACCTCGAAATGGAAGAAACCGCGTATGAAGCGGGCTTGGGCGATTGTTTCCGTATAGAAGTCTTTACTTTGGCCTGCTATAGCCGAAAGCTCTTCTTTTGCTAAATCCGCTACCTTGATTACGTTGTTTGCGGTGAATACCCCATGGTAACTATGTGCCCATTTTGTTTCAAAATAAGCGTTGTCAGTTGTAAATGTATAAGTTTCCAAGCTGGTAAAGTCTGGTTGGTCTTGGAAAGTTGAACCTTTGTTTGCGTCACCTCCCATTACGTCACCATATACATAGTTGGTCAATGTCGAACGGAAGTATCCATCATTCGCATCTGTAGAGTTTAATCTAGCGTACATACCAGTTAGCAACTGAGTAATACCTTCTTGCGATACAAAATCCGGTTCCTGTTTATTTGTGACTGGCTTCACATCCAAGAAATCGGAGCAAGCAGTCATGCTTCCCATCGTGGCGGCAATGACTGCCGCATATATAAATAGATTTTTCATCTTGTTTCAATTTTTAGTTAGCAAATATTTGTTAGAATGTCACATTTACACCCATGATAAATTGGCGTGGCATACCATAAGAACCGAAATCGGTACCCATCGTACGGTCATTGGAACGACCGTCTGTATCTGTACGAACCTGTGGGTCTAGTCCGGAGTAACCAGTCAATGTGAATACGTTTGCTATTTGACCATAGATGCGGATCTTCTCAAACTTGATTTTATCTAAAATACTCTTTGGAAGTGTATAACCTAAAGTCAACGTTTGCATGCGTAAGAATGAACCATCTTCTATATAGCCGGAATTAGACTCATTTGCGGCGATTGTACTCTCACCATTAGCGGTTGCCCACATAGGATAGATACCATCAGGGTTGGTTACAGGATGCCATGAATTGTCGCGACGATCTTTAGAATAAGCGGACTGTAAGGAACCATAATGTGTATAATATTTATACATGGCGAATAGATCATTGCCTACGGAGAAGTACATATAAGTACTTAAGTCGAATCCTTTCCAGTTAACACCTAAGTTGATACCTCCTGTTAAATCCGGATGTGGGTTTCCAATGAATGTACGGTCACTAGCGTCGATCTTACCATCGTTGTTCACATCTTTTACTTTGAACTGACCTACATAATTGGCAGCGTTTAACGTAGAAGCATCAGATGTACCATATGGCAATACTGTTCCACCGGCATCATTCTTATAGTTACGGACTTCTTCTTCACTCTTATAGATACCATCTAGCTGATAACCGTGGAATTCACCGATTGCATGTCCTTTCATCAATACGTTCATGTTGGAAATACGAGTTCCGGTAAAGATTCCGGCATCAGTACCAATCTCATCCAGTCTATTCTTGTAATGCGACAAGTTTACGCCTACAGAGTAACCTACCTCACCGATTTTATCATTCCAAGTAATATTCAAATCAACACCTTTGTTCGTCATATCACCGATGTTTACTTTCGGCTTGTCAGCGGCACCGGCCAAAGCAGACCAGTTGGCATCGATCAACATATCAGAAGTTTTCTTGATGTAGTAGTCGAAGTTGGCGGTTAATCGTTGATTAAAAGCTGTAATATCGAAACCTGCATTAAACATCTTAGATGTTTCCCATTTTGCCTCGATATCACCAAGATTGGTTACGCCAAATCCTTGATATACCTCTGTGTCAGAACCATTGATGCTATAGAGATAACGGTTACCAGTACCATATTGGAATGCCCAGTTATATGAATCGATATTGGAGTTACCGGTTGTACCGTAACCGGCACGAATCTTCAAATCGTCTAACCAAGTACGTGATTTCTCCATGAATTTCTCGTCCGACATACGCCAACCTAAAGAGATAGAAGGGAATGTACCCCAGCGATTCTTTTCAGAAAAACGAGAGGATGCGTCGCGACGTACCGTAACTGTAGCCAAATATTTACCTTGGTAAGCATAGTCCGCACGAGCGAACATACCGAACATGGTGGATACAGCGTTCTGGTTTCCGCTATTTCTTAAGTCAGAGCTAGCACCGTTGTTGATTACCCAAGTGTTGGGATCATCTTCGAATGGATAGTTGATACGACCTGCCTGGATCCAACGTCCTAAACCCTCACGAAGTGCCTCTGTACCAATCACAGCATTGATCGTATGATCGTCGTTGATTGTTTTGCTATAAGTAGCGGTGTTTGTCCATTGATAATCTAACCAATAGTTTGCTTGCTCGTAGAACTCGTTGTTGTTACGTCCTTCTTTATTGGTCATGATCGTACGTTTGTTCATCCAGAAGTCCCATGCGCCACCTAAACGTGCGCTGAACTGAGTACGGATCTTCAAATTCTCTCCAAGGCTTTCTAAAGGCATAATCTCTGCGTAGATAGCTGATTGGGCACGTAAGAAACGACGACGATTGTCCTTGCCATAATCAACGGACATTGGTGCGCTCTCAGCACGTCCTCCTTCGGCATTTTGTGAACCGGAATAATCACCGCCAACTGTGTAGATAGGTACCCAAGGTTGGATGGAGAAGGTCTTACCGAAGGTATTATCATCACCTTGACGACCGCGTTCTCCTGAGTTCTCGATTACGGCGATGTTGGTATTCTGACCGATATTGAACCACTTGTTCACGAAGAAGTTTGTATTCGCACGCAAGGAATAACGACGGAACCATGACTCCTTGATCGTACCTTCACGATTCATGTAGCCTAAGCCTACTGAATAAGTCGCTTTTTCACCACCTCCGGTGATAGAAATCTGGTGATCTTGCACCTTACCGGTTTGAACTACTTCGTCGTACCAATTCGTGCCGGCACGAGCTTCTTCCTCAGAGTAGCCGTCCTCAAGCATTTGGTAGTAAGCGGAACGAGACCAAGTGTTCTCACCATTGTCTTTGTAAGAAGCTTCCCAAGCTGCGATACTGCCGTATTGAGAGATGATCTGTTCTTTACTATAACCAGCAGGTTTGATAGCATAAGGCATTGTTAAATGACCTGTACCGTCTTTACCTATTGAACCGAACTGGGCGTGGTTTACTGTTTGGCCACCGCGGTAGTTGAATAAATTACGTTGCCCTTCTTCTTGGAATTCCATAGCTTCCCAAGCGTTCAACAGACCATAACCGTCATTGGCCATCTTGGCTACACCGAAGTAACCGTTATAAGATACTTGTACACGGTCGTTCTTTTTTCCTTGTTTAGTCGTGATAACGATAACACCATTTGCACCTTTCGCTCCATAAATAGCGGAAGCAGCAGCGTCTTTCAATATCTGCATGGATTCAATATCATTCGCATTTACCGCATCGATATCTACTCCTTGTACACCATCGACAATGATCAACGGGTCTGAGCCGTTTACGGAACCCACACCACGTATACGAATCGTTGTCTCCCCTAATGGACCACCACCTGCTTGTACAAATACACCAGCAGCTTTTCCTTGCAAAGCCTCAGCGAAATTGGAAACAGGAGTCTCTTTTAACTCATCCGTAGCGACAACAGCCACAGATCCGGTAATATCCTTCTTCGCTTGTGTACTATAACCAGTAACGACGACTTCATCCAAAGCTTGTGAATCCTCGACCAGCGTGATCTTGATGTTTGTCTGATTACTCTTCAAAGTAACCTCTTGAGTTACGTATCCGATATAAGAGACTACTAAGATGGCGTTTGCGGGCACATTCTCTATAATGGCTCGTCCATCCATATCAGAAATATTTCCGATAGTAGTTCCTTTTACGACTACGTTGGCTCCAACGATAGGACCAGATTTATCCACGATGTGGCAGTTAATCTGTCGTCCATCTTGCTGGACACTCATAAATCCCGTACTAGGTGTAGGATACAGATGATCTGTTTCTGTTGCAAAGGCCGTTCCGGCTCCGTACAGAAGAAAAGAAGCTCCTAAGACTAATGGCTTCCATGATACAACATTTCTCATACAAATTTAGAATTTAAGGTATAATAAAATAAAAAACACAAACTTTTAACAAAATGAATTCACTACTCTCTCATACCTCTAAGGTATATTACATCTGTTTACATCTTAAAATAAGTAAACATCACTCTCTTCTTTTCAACTTCTTTTGTGTAGCTTCTTCATTATCATGGTTTTAATTATGAAAATCACTTCTTGTTTTTTTCATGATATTAAAAAAAACGACTAGTTGAAACGATCGTTTAAATCTTGCGTTTTCGAGAAGGGGGAAAGAGGATTTGAAAAAGAAGAGCTTTTTTGTGGGAAGAAAAGGTTATCTTTCCCATTAGCAATAAGATAAAATAAAAAAAAATGAACAAAAAGTTGCATGTGTCAAAAAAAAGACAGATCTTTACAAACGACTAAATGAAACGATCGTTTCAACTAGTCGTTTTATGAAAAAACATTTAGACCATAAGATAGATGAGTAATAGCTACAAGTTGTGATGTTGTGTCTATATGAAAAAATCAAATTGTTAAGTAGATTGTGTTTTTTTGATTTATACCTTAAATTCTAATTTTATGAGTAATGTAGTATTTTGGAGACAGGTGTTTCTGGGAGCCTCTTTATTCCTTTGCGGCGGATATCCCATCATCGCTGCGGAAGTTGGCGATTTAACACCAAACGTAGGAACTCGTAGCCTACAACAAGATGGACGTAGAGTCATTTGTGCTATTTCAGACAAAGCCGGACCAATTGTAGGGGCAAATGTCCTTGTTAAAGGAACCACTATCGGAAATATCTCCGATATGGACGGACGTGTTATTTTAGAAGGTGTGCCTAGTAATGCGATTTTAGTTGTGTCTTACATTGGCTATGTCAGTCAAGAAATTCCTTTAAAAAGTAGTCAGACGAATGTGAGGATTCAATTGGTGGAAGATACTCAAGCTTTGGATGAAGTGGTAGTAGTTGGATATGGTACGCAATCGAAGAAGGACATTACCGGTTCTGTTGCTGTTGTTTCTACAGACGCTATCCACGAGACTCCGGTGGCGACTTTCGCCGAGGCTTTGCAAGGAAAAGCATCCGGTGTGTATATCTCTAATTCCGGAGGTCCCAGCGGTGAGACTACGATCCGTATTCGTGGTGTGGGTTCTCTTAATAGTTCAGACCCGTTGATTGTTGTGGATGGTGTATCCGGGGTGGATATCAGTTCCGTAAACCCGAATGATATTGAGTCTATGCAAGTGTTGAAGGATGCTTCAGCTACCGCTATTTATGGTGCACAAGGTGCGAATGGCGTAATTATCATTACGACGAAGCAGGGTACGCGTGCTGATCGTGTTCGTGTCTCTTATAATGGATATTTTGGTGTCGCTAAGATGGCTAACAGCGGTTATGATTTGTTGAACGGTTGGGAATCGATGGAATTCGAGGAATTAGGACAGCAGAATCTGTATAACTATCGTGGTTTGGCAACCTCTCATCCTCAATTCGGGCAAATCGCCGCTACGGGTGGTAAAGGTATTTCGATGCCTTATGCGATTAAGCCGGCCGGTTATAGCGAACAGCAGATTATTGATATGTATGGGAGCGTAGAGGCTTGGGAAAAGTCGTATGTAGACGATGGAAGCAGCTCTTGGGCCCGATCCGCGTATTATCAGATGTTGGCCGACGGTTATTCCGATGCGGAGGCTCGTAAGGGTACCAATTGGTACGATGAGATTGTACAGACCGGAAAGATCCAAGATCACCAGATCTCTTTGGTGGGTGGTGGCGAGAAAGCTACTTATTCTGTCTCTTTGGGTTATACAAATCGAGAGGGTACGATCCAGAATTCTTATTTCAAACGTTACTCTTTACGTACGAATACGACCTATAATCCTAATAAGTATTTCACGATGGGCCAAAATACGAACCTTGCCGCTATGGAAACGGGAGGAGAGTCTGGTCGTCAAGGAGATGCGAACACGTTCGCTAAGACTTATACCATGAATTCGTGGGTACCTATATATAATGTAGGAGGTGATTATACGGGATCCGTGGCACCTAATGCGGGCCGTGATATTTCCGCCGTGCATCAGGTAGCTATGAATGAGAATGATTGGACACGCATGTTTCATGGACAGACTGCGGTTTTTGCCGAGCTTTCCAATCCTTGGATCGAAGGTCTGAAGCTTCGTTCTCAGTTTAGCGCTCGCTTGAATGGTATGTGGAGTTTGGAGATGACCGAACGTCAAAATATGGCGAACAAAGAGGCTTCTGCCAACAATACATTGACTGAGACGGGCAACTGGCGTTTGAACTGGCAGTGGACAAATACGGCTACTTATACCAAGAAGATTCATGAAGATCATAATATTACCGTTGTTTTGGGTACGGAGGCTATCAAACAAGGTGTCGGCCGTTATATGCAAGGAACCCGTATCGATTACATCTTCGAGAGCGATCCGAATACTTGGACGCTGGATAATGGTTCTTCTTCTAATATAGGTAACTCTAGCCGTTATCAAAGAAAAGTGACTATGTTCGGCCTTTTCGGACGTGCGGACTATTCTTATAAGGGTAAATATTTGGCGACATTCACGATTCGCCGCGACGCTTCTTCCAAGTTTGGTTCCAAGAACCGTTGGGGTAACTTCCCTTCCGCCTCCTTGGGATGGCGTATGTCTGACGAGAAATTTATGGAGCCTACCCGGAAATGGTTGGATGACTTTAAGCTGCGTGCCGGTTATGGTACGACCGGTAATTCGAATATTGGTTCTTACAACTATGCGTTCCAGTATGGTACGGGAAATTATTATATGTATCCTATCACGGGATCGGATTCAGAGACTTCTCCCGGTTATGTGCTCTCGAACTTGGGTGACTCGGACGCTAAATGGGAAACCACAAAAATGTTTAATATAGGTTTCGACCTTACGGCTTTGAGTAACCGATTGACCGCCGGATTTGACTTTTATGTAAAGAATACCTCAGACTTGCTTGTGCCTGCTAACTGGTCTGCGCTGGTTGGTAACGCATCAAAGCCTAGTATCAATATCGGTGATATGAAGAACAGAGGTATTGATTTGTCCATTGGATGGAGGGACAAAGTTGGCGAGTTCGGTTATAACATCACGGCTAACATCTCAAGATACAAGAATGAGGTTACCCGGTTGGGATCTTCTGATTTGTTCAACGATACTCGTTTGAGCAAGGTGAATATTACTACGGTGGGCCAACCTGTCGGAATGTTCTACGGGTATCAGATTGAGGGTATTTATCAAAATGAGCAAGATGTTATTTCCTCGGGCGTTCTGCCTTATGGTGTGGCTACGGAAAACGATTTGGTCGCTTCCGCATGGGTAGGCCGATATAAGATGAAAGACGTGAACAACGATGGTAAGATCGACGCGGATGACCGTACGATTATCGGTAATCCTCATCCTGATTTGACCGGAGGTTTCAATATCTCTTTGACTTGGAGAGATTTTGATCTAAGTACTTACATGTATTACTCGATTGGAAATGATTTGTACAAACACTACGAGTACTATACGATGTTTGGAAACTTGCAGTCTAATTATTCGAAAGATCGTTTGGCGAAATCTTGGGATCCGGTGAATAATCCGAACGGTATTTATCCTTTGTGGACAACGACCTCGACCGAGGGCCCCGAGGCTGGTAACGAATCGAACTCCAATTATGTGCAAGATGGTTCTTATCTTCGGATGCAGACGTTGACTTTGGGGTATTCATTGCCTAAGAAGTTGCTGAAGAAGATCGGTTTCGAGAAGATACGTGTATACGGCCAGATCAGTAACGTGTTTACGATAACCGGTTATGATGGATTGGATCCGGAGGTTCGTTCGCATACTTCGTTCGAGAACGAATATGTATCAAGCGATATGAATAAAGGTATCGATTATGGATCTTATGGTATGCCTCGTCAGTTCTTGATGGGTGTGAATGTGACATTCTAACGTATGTGCTTTATAAACGATTAATTTGAATTCATTATGAAAAAAGTTCTTATATATTTTGCGATGGCGGTGGTTCTCGCGTTAGGCAGCACATCTTGTTCCGATTTCTTGGAAATCGAACCTGTAGGTGCGGTTAATGAAACCAATTTAACGGATCAGGAAGGTATTAATTATCTTCTTACCGGCATGTATTCAGCGTTAAATATTCCGGCGGCTACGACGAACTCTTATTTTGGGGCAAGCTTGACAAACTATACGTATGGTGATGTGATGGGCGGTGACGCTAATAAGGGGTCAACGGCTGCGGACCAATCGGACTTCACGTTGTTGGAGACTTTTAGCTTTACGACCGATAATTCCTATATCAAGCGTAAATGGGTGGCAGTATACGATGCGGTGGCTCGTGCTAATAATGTCATGCATTTGGCCGGTTTGATTAAAGATGAGCTTTCCGCTATACCGGGACAGGAGAAAGATTTTTATACCGAGGCCATAGCCCAAGCTCGTTTCATGCGTGGTTTTTATTTGTTTGAGGGTATCAAGAATTTTGGGGCGGCTATTCCTTATGTATCTTTGGAGGATTATGAGTCGTCCGTGAACCCACTGATATCGAATGTGGATGAGAGCGGTAACTATATTTATATTTGGGAACAGGTGGCTGAAGATTTGCAGTATGCTTATGATAATCTTCCCGGCGCATGGCCGGAAGAGCCCGGTCGTGCCAACAAATGGGCGGCTGGAGCGTTTTTGGCGAAACTGAGAATATTCCAGTCTTCTCCCTATAATGGAACGAATGGAACCTCCAACAAATGGACGGAGGCTAAATCGATTTTAGAAACGGTTATCGCTAATGGTACGGATAGCAAGGGCACGAAATATACCTTGACCCCGAGTTATGAGACGCTTTACACGGCGGGCGAGAGCGACTGGACGGGCGAGTCTGTGTTTGACGTCCAGATGGCAATCTCCGGTACGCAGTATTATACCAACGCGATCAATGGTAACTCTCATATCTCATTGTCTGGCAAGATTGGTTCCGGCTGGGGATTCTACCAGCCTTCTTATGACTTGGTGAATGCGCATATGGTGGATGAGAATGGATTGCCTTATCTCGATAAGTCGTATCAAAGCAAAACCTCGGTTACGACAATTGATGGCGATAATGTACCTCATACGGATTTGACGGTTTATACGGATCCTCGGGTTGACGTATCTGCGGGTCGTTTCAATGTGCCCTATATGGATTGGGATATACCAGTTACTATCGATGGCTGGATTCGTGATTTGGCGAATGGCGGTCCGTTCTTGAATAAGAAGAACCTGCCGAAAAAGGCGGATAAGGGAGGCTTGAGCTTGACTACAACCGGTGGCTCAACTGCCAAGAACTTCCACTTGATGCGTGTAGCTGAGCTTTACCTGCTTTATGCTGAGGCTTGTATAGAAACGGGTGATATCAATACTGCCAGAGAATATATCAACAAAGTTCGCGCACGTGCCGCACAAAGTTGTATCATGGCTGCCGACGCGAATAACAATATGGCTTTAACTTCTTCTCCATATGTATTGGAGGATAAGGTGAGCGGAAATACCATTGCTAATACGGCGGCTAATTATCGCATCGGCTTGTATCCTGCGAGTGGCTGGACAGTGGATAAGGCGATAAAAGCCTTGCGTTTCGAGCGTAGGATCGAGTTGGCGATGGAGGGGCATCATTGGTATGATCTTGTGCGCTGGAATGCGGCTTCTGAGGAGCTGGGTAATAAAGGTTCGGGCTTCTTGGCTTATGAAAAGAGATATTTGCTGAAGTACCAATCGGCTACGTATCCGGATAGATTAGTGACACTTCCGATCCCTAACGATGAAATTGTCACCATGGAAGGCGTATTAGTCCAGAATGAGAACTGGAAATAAATTGTAAGTTGATAATCATTGTGGGCCGGGCATGTGATATGTCCGGCCTTTTGTATATTTGTACCGTGAATTCAACAACCCGGTGAGGTTCGGTGTTCTTAAGATAAACAATAAATGAGGATCATTATGAGATTGGTGTATATTTATCATAGCGGATTCGCTTTGGAAGCGGATGGCTTTTCGATCTTGATCGATTATTTCAAGGATAGCGATCCGGACCCGGCCAAGGGATACGTGCGTAGCGAACTCTTGAAGCGTGCGGGCACATTATATATATTAGCGTCGCATTTCCATCCGGATCATTTTAATCCGGAAGTATTGAAATGGAAAGAGCAGAAGCCGGATATCAAATATATCTTTTCCAAGGATATATTGAAGCGTCGGAGGGCCAAGGCTGATGATGCTATTTATTTGAAGAAGGGGGATGCCTATCAAGATGAACTTCTGACCATCAAGGCATTTGGTTCCACGGATGTGGGGATCTCTTTCCTGATAGAGACAGAAGGCAGACGGATCTTCCATGCCGGCGACTTGAATAATTGGCATTGGAAAGACGAGTCCACCCCACAAGAGGTAGCCGAGGCTGAGGGTAATTACTTGAAGGAACTGGATATAATAGCGAAAGAAACCTCTGTGATGGATCTCGTCATGTTCCCGGTCGATCCTCGTTTGGGTACCGATTTCATGAGGGGCGCCCAGCAATTTATCGATCGTATAAAAACAAGCGTATTTGTCCCGATGCACTTTTGGGAACGTCCGGCGGAGGTTATGGCTTTCGGCCCTTACGCCGAATCGAAAGGATGTCGTTATATCGTATTGTCTGTTCCGGGAGAAGGGACGGATATATAATATATTATTAATGTATAGGTTATTAAACGCATAAATTTATTAGGTATGGAAGTTAAAGGTAGATTTGACCATTTCAATATTAATGTATTGGATTTGGATAAGAGTATCGCTTTTTATAATAAAGCGTTGGGATTGAAAGAGCACCATCGTAAGGTAGCGGAAGACGGTTCGTTTATCTTGGTTTATCTAACGGATGAGCAAACCGGTTTCTTGATGGAGCTGACTTGGCTGCGTGACCGGAAAGAACCTTATGAGCTAGGCGACAATGAGAGCCATCTTTGTTTCCGGGTAGCCGGCGATTATGAGGAAGTACGTAAATACCACAAGGAAATGGGAGCGGTTTGCTTCGAGAATACCAAGATGGGATTGTATTTTATTAATGATCCGGATGACTATTGGATCGAGATATTACCGTTGCGATAATTCTCCATTATTATATAACAATGTTGCTTAACATAAGTTTTCGAAAAAAGAAGATAAAATGACAGGAATCTGTAAAATTTTCTTCAAATCGTATTGCAACTTGTGTTAAACCTCTTATATTTGCTACCTAGAAAGAGGAAAATCATTATTAATCCTAAATATAAAATCATGGAGAAGCCTTATGTAGTAGGTATCGATATAGGTGGTACCAACACTGTTTTTGGTGTAGTTGACGCAAGAGGAACAATCTTGTATAGTGGATCAATTAAGACTGGTAAATATGCAGACGTTAATGACTATGTAGCGGAACTTGCTAAAGGTCTGAAGTCTGTTATTGATCAGGCTGGTGGTCCGGATAAGATTAAAGGTGTGGGTGTAGGTGCTCCGAACGGAAACTTTTTCAACGGATGTATCGAATTCGCTCCGAACTTGCCTTGGAAAGGTAAGATTCCTTTGGCTCAATTGATCAGCGAACAGATTGATGGTATTCCTGTTGCTTTAACAAACGACGCCAACGCTGCCGCTATCGGTGAGATGACTTATGGAGCCGCTCGCGGTATGAAAGATTTTATCGTGATCACTTTGGGTACCGGCGTGGGTAGCGGTATCGTAGTAGGTGGTAACTTGGTATACGGACATGACGGTTTTGCCGGTGAGTTGGGCCATGTTATCATGCGTCGTAACAACGGTCGTCAGTGTGGTTGCGGTCGTCAAGGATGTCTGGAGGCTTATGCTTCAGCTACCGGTGTGGCTCGTACGGCTCGTGAATATCTGGAAATCCGTAAGGACGAGAGTGTTCTTCGCGACTTGGATCCGGATGAAATCACTTCAAAAGACGTATACGACGCAGCTATGAAGAATGATAAGATCGCTCTTGAGATTTTCGAGGCTACCGGCTCTATGTTGGGAGAGGCTTTCGCTGATTTCGTAGCATTCTCTAGCCCGGAGGCTATCATTTTGTTTGGCGGTCTTACGAAAGCTGGCGATTTGATCATGAACCCGATTAAACGTTCAATGGAGAAAAATATGTTGAAGGTTTACGCAGGTAAGACTAAATTATTATTCTCTCAATTGAAAGAGAGCGACGCTGCCGTATTAGGAGCAAGTGCTTTGGGTTGGGAAGTAAGAGACCAAAGCGCTGGTTTGGAAGTCTAAATCCGGTTTTACGTATAACGAAAAGACATTTGCGAAATAAGGCAAGCCGCATCTATATTTAGGTGCGGCTTGTTGTTTTTAATTGAATTATAAATCATAAAGTATGAGACATCCGTTGTATCAATTTCAGTTTTGCCCGGTTTGCGGGGCAAAAGCTTTCGTGGAACATAACGAGAAAGCGAAAAAATGTATGGCGTGCGGTTTTGTTTATTATTTCAACCCGTCGTCGGCTGTCGCTTGTTTCATAAAGAACGCTAAGGGGGAGTTATTGCTGGTTCGCCGAGGAAAAGAGCCGGCTAAAGGTACATTGGATTTGCCCGGTGGCTTCGTCGATATGTTTGAGTCGGGGGAGGAGGCCGCTCGCCGGGAAGTAAGGGAGGAGACGGGGTTGCATATCCAGAATTGCCGTTATTTGTTTTCCTTGCCTAATTTATATATGTATTCCGGCTTTGAGGTGCATACGCTGGATATGTTTTATGAGTGCTTGGTAGATGATTTCAATAACGTGCATGCGGAAGATGATGCCGCCGAGATCGTGATCCTTCGCCCGGAGAATGTGAATCCGGAAGACTTCGGTTTAGACTCTATCCGAAAGGCGGTACCAGCCTATCTTAGAAAATAACAATTAGGAAAATTGTACGAAAATGAAAGATGATATATCTTATCGTTGCAACATGATACATCTTGTCGTTGTAAGATAATACATCTTCTCCCTATAAGGTGTATCATCTTCCATAGAGATAATTTTAGAACGTGTTGTCCTAAATATTAATAGAACTTGCCTTCTGTTTGGCGCATATTACTTATATTTGCGAATTAGAACGAATAGGCACTGAAGTAAGTGCTTGTATTAAAAAGCAAATGAGTGATGAAAAGAATACTTATTCCGCTGTGTCTGGTAGTAGGCAGCCACATGGCAAGCGGGCAGAGATCGTATCAATTTGATGCGCCGAACCGTTTGTTTGTCGAAGGCAAGGAGTTGTTTAGTTTGAAGAATTATTCAGGTTGCATCGATAAGCTGGAGGCGTATAAACAGCATTCCACGGATGCCGACTTGATTCAAGAAGCCGATTATATGTTGGTCTACTCCGCTTATGAGCAAGGCCGTCCCAATGCCGTTGAGTTATTGAAAGATTATCTGGATGTGTACCCGGCTTCCCGTCATGCGGACGAGGTGAACTTCTTGATCGGTTCCGCCCATTTCGGACAGGGAGAGTATCAGAAAGCTATCTTTTGGTTTAACGAATCGAACATTGATATGCTAAGTCCGGAACAACAGGAGGCTTATTGTTTCCGTCTGGCTTATTCCTTGTTGCAAATTGGGGATATGGAGAAGGCCCGTGGTTATTTCGCACGGATCGAGCAGATTGGAACGAAGTACCGGGAAGCGTCTACCTATTATGTCGCTTATATCGATTACGCAACCGGTAAATACAACAATGCCTTGGTGGAATTTACCCGCTTGAAGGACTTGCCTGATTATAAAGAGCGATCCTTGTACTATATCACGCAAATTTATTTTATCCAGAATAAATACGAGAAAGTGATCAGCGAAGGTAAGGAATTGCTAGCCTCTTATCCGGATAGCGAGAACAATAGCGAGGTTTACCGTATCATGGGTAACGCCTACTATCATCTGGGAAATGAGGATCAGGCGATTAATATGCTGAGTAAATATGTATCCTCGACGGATAGCCCGTTGAGGGGCGATTTATATATCTTGGGCGTATGTTATTACAATAAGGGTAATTACAGTAGCGCCGTGAACGCTTTGGGGCGGACCGTACGTGAGAACGATGCCCTTTCGCAGAACGCTTATCTGTATCTGGGGCAAAGTTATCTGAAATTAAAAGATAAGAATAACGCCCGTATGGCCTTCGAGGCTGCCGCGACTTCTTCTTTCGATAAGCAAGTGAAAGAGGCGGCTATGTATAATTACGCTTTATTGATCCACGAGACCGCTTTCACGGGCTTTGGCGAGTCGGTGACAATCTTCGAGGATTTCTTGAATGATTTTCCGAATTCCAAATATGCCGATAAGGTAAACGATTATCTGGTGGAGGTTTATTTGACTACCAAGAACTATCAAGCGGCTCTGAACTCTATCGATAAGATCAAGCATCCGAGCACGAAGATCTTGGAGGCGAAGCAAGATATCTTATTCCAGTTGGGAACGCAGGCGTTCACGAATATGGAATTGGATAAGGCGGTCGATCTTTTCAGCCGTGCGATCTCGTTGGGCGCTTATAATCTGGAATCTCGTAACGACGCTTATTTCTGGCGTGGGGAATCTTATTATCGCCAAGGTGAGTATAACAAGGCGATTTCCGATTATCGTACCTATTTGAATAATACCCGCCAACGTAATACGGATATGTATGCCTTGGCACATTATAACTTAGGTTACAGCTACTTCAAATTGAAAGAGTATGGCGAGGCGTTGAACCGCTTCCGTCAATACGTGAATTTGGAAAGCAATCAGCAGACTCCGGCTTATGCGGACGCTTATAATCGTATCGGCGATTGTTTATTCCACAACCGTCAGTTCGCTATGGCGGAAGAGAATTATACCCGTGCGGCGCAATTGCAACCGTCCGCCGGAGATTATTCGGTGTATCAGAAGGGCTTCTTGCTGGGATTGCAGAAAGATTATAAGGGAAAGATCAGCGTGATGGATCGCTTGATCCGTGAGTTCCCGGAATCACAATATGTGGATGATGCCTTGTTCGAGAAAGGACGTTCTTACGTGTTATTGGATAACAATCAAGCGGCTGCGGCAAGCTTTGAGCAATTGATGCGTGATTTCCCGCAAAGCAGTCTGGCTCGTAAGGCCGGCGTACAGCTTGGTTTGATTTACTTCAACGACAATCAGCCGGAGAAAGCGGCCGACGCTTATAAGAGCGTGATTAGCAATTATCCGGGTAGCGAGGAGGCGAAAGTGGCCTTGCAAGATTTGAAGTCCGTATATATCGAGCTGAACGATATCAATTCGTTTGCCGCCTATGCGAATTCGTTAGGTGGAAATGTTCGTTTCGAGGTGAGTGAGCAAGACTCCTTGACCTATCTGGCGGCCGAGAAGTTATTTATGCGAGGCGATAATGAGGGCGCTCGTCGTAGCTTGACGAATTATTTGCAAACCTTCCCGCAGGGAGCGTTTAGCTCGAACGCTAATTTCTATTTGGCAAGTATCGCTTTTGCCAAGAAAGATCTGGAGGAGGCGAAACGTCTGTTCTCATTGGTATTGGAGAGCGGTGATACGAAATTCAGGGAAGAGTCTTGGGCTCGTAAAGCTGAGATCGAGTATCTGGATAAGGATTACGCCGCCGCTATGGAAAGTTTCAAGCATCTACAGGCGGTAGCGGAGAATCCGGAGAATAAGGAGGCCGCTAAATTGGGCTTGATGCGTTGCGCCGAGTTGATCGGTCAGCCGCAAGAGGCTTTGCTTGCCGCCAACGATTTGCTGAAGGAACCGAAGCTATCTCCGGAGATCATGTCCGAGGCCCGTTATGTCCGTGCGAAGGCTTATATCAGCTTGAAGCAGGAGAACAAGGCGTTGGCCGACTTGAAGGAGATCAGCAAGGATACCCGTACGATACACGGGGCGGAGGCTAAATATCTATTGGCTCAATTGTATTATGATAATAAGGATGATAAGAATGCCGAGACTGTCTTGATGAACTTCATCGAGAACGGTACGCCTCACCAATATTGGTTGGCACGGGGCTTTATCTTGTTGGCTGATATTTATATCCGCCAAGGTGATGATTTCCAAGCTCGTCAATATCTGACCAGTTTGCAAAACAACTACAAGGGCGATGATGAGATCGCCGCGATGATCGAAGACAGATTGGGTAAACTAAAGAAATAAAAGAAAGCGATGAAGACTATATATAATGTAAAGGCGTTGTGTGTGGTAGCTTTGCTGGGTTCGGCTGCTGCTGCGAGTGCGCAAGAGGATGTTACGAAAGAAAAGAACCTGAACCGAGAGATGACGCTTGAACGGGAGTATGATCCTTCCGTGCAGGACGCTAGCAAGGTAAATACGCTTCCCGTGGTGAAAGAGCCGGAGGTTCGTAAGATCCCGATCGATTACTCGAATTATACGATCGCCGCCGATCCGCAGAAAGAGATTAGTTTGTTGCCTTCCGGAAATATCATGACGCAGATGGATTACAACAAGCGTCGGGGATATTTTAACTTTGGTATGGGTACGCGCATGAATATCAACGGAGACTTGGGCTATCATATCCTGAGTACCGAGAAGGATCAGCTGAATCTATGGTATTCGCATCGCTCCACGAACGGAAAGCCAAAGGATTATGATGTCAAGGCGAAAATCAATGACAACTTGGGAGGCATCAACTACAAGCACGCTTTCGAGAAGACGATATTCAGTATCGGAGCGAAGTACGGCTACTCCGCATTCAATTATTATGGGGCGGCATTGTCTGATCCTACATCCAGTTATGCCCCTTCGGAGGATTTGTTACAGAGAGATCGCGAAACCAACCAAGTGAACCAGACGATCGCTGCTACGATAGGTTTCGAGTCGAAGGAGGAGGCTGAGGTTGGCTATTTGTTGGACTTAGGTTATACTAATTTCTCGCATAAATATGGATTAAGTAGGGTGATGGACGGCCCTACGGAGCATACTCTAGAGGCAAAGTTTGATCTGAACGCTGGTTTCAATGGGAATATGCGAGTAGGCTTGGGCGGTTTGGTCGAATATTTCAATTACAGTTTGCCGGAGGTAGGAGGTTATGAATATGAGTTCAAGAACCATGTCGAGGCGATGTTGTCGCCTTATTATAAGGTAGAGGGTGATAATTGGAATTTAAAGCTGGGTGCGAACGTGATGCTGGCTACGAGCGACGAGACAAAATTCATGGCCTCTCCGAATGTAGCCGCCGATGTGGAGGTGGCCGACAAGACGGAGCTATACGTGAACGCTGGCGGCAAGATGTACTCCAACAGCATGTACGAGATGTCGCGTGTGAACCGCTACCTCTACCCGATGGCAGAACTATTGCCCTCGCGCAATTGGCTGGACGCTGTCTTGGGTATCCGGAGCGGCGTGGCACCGGGCTTTTGGTTTGATGTGTTCGCCGGATATAAGATAACGAGCGATGATGTGCTGTTTACTCAGTCTGATGTTTGGTCAGCGAATTATTTCGGCAGTTTCAGTGTTGCGGAGCCGGGTATCGACACGAAGCAACTTTTCGTGGGAGCCAACTTGAAGTATAGTTATCAACAATGGTTCGATATTGCTTTGAAAGGTGTATATAATAATTGGAAAGCGGAAACGGATGAAGGCGAGTTGCCTCATGCGTGGGGGAAGCCGGAAATGGAACTGAATGCGAACCTGACCGTCCGCCCGATTGAGAAATTATCTATCGCTTTGGATTATTATTTGGCTACCGGACGTTATGCGAATGTACGGACTTGGGGTGTCAATGGGAACACTGGTATGACGTACGATAAAATGAATGAGTTTAAGATGGATAACATCAACGAGCTAAACCTAACAGGTACCTATACCTTCAACGATACCTTTGGTGTTTATGCCAAGTTGACCAATATTCTTTGCCAGAAGTACGAACTGTATTACGGTTATCCGATGCAGAGTTTTAATGCGATGTTGGGCGTGAATATCAATTTCTGATATCCGGAGGACAGGAAGGATGGGCGACATAAATATCAAACAACTGGAAAGCCTTCGCTGGAGGATGCGGGTGATCGAGACGCTGACCGTGATCGGGACGGCGTGGATCGCCTTGGCGGTTTACCAGAAGAAGGAAGAACTGGTTTATTATTTGGTGGGAGCCGTAGTCCTTCTATTCCTGTTAAAGTATTATACGCAATTCCGTCTGCGAAAAAGACAGTTCGTCTCTAATCTCGTGGAGCAGCGGACGATGGAATTGCGTTTCCAGCGGGATGCGATGCAAGCGGAGTCGGAGAAACTATCCCGTGCCCTTTCTGCCTTGGCGGACGCTCAAGACGAGTTGGTTCGTAAGGAACGTCTGGCATCGATCGGCCAATTAACGAAAGGTCTGGTAGACCGTATCTTGAATCCCTTGAATTATATCAATAACTTCGCTCATTTGTCTGCTGCATTAGCGAAAGATATCAAGCAGAATATCGATGAGGACGAAGAGACCGATAAACACGATAATTATAATGATACGCAAGAACTGCTGGTTCTTTTGACTGGCAATCTGGATAAGATAGCCAAGCATGGTGATAACACGGTGCGGATCGTAAAAGCGATGGAAGAATTGCTGAAAGATCATTCGGCGAATCGAACCTGCGTGGATATTAATGATTTATGTAAGGTCAATCTGGATATCTTGCGAAAGAATTATGCGAAGGAGATCGAGAAGAATCAAGTAGATCTATCATTCTCCGGGCTTTCCGTACCGTTGACAATCGAGGTGAATATCGATCAGATGGGAAAAGCCTTGTCGCAGATATTGGATAATAGTATATATGCGGTCTTGAAAAAGGCCGGAGAGCCGGGATATCAGCCTTCTGTCTCGTTGGTATTGCGTATTCAAGCGGATAAGCTGCAAGTGGTTATCCGTGATAATGGCGTCGGTATAGAAGAAACGATAAAGACGAAAGTCTTTTCTCCGTTCTTTACCACCAAACCGACCGCGGAAGCGGCAGGAACAGGTCTTTACTTGAGTCGGGAGGTCGTTTTGAACCATAAGGGTACGATCGCTATCGAGTCTGAGAAAGATAAATATACGGAAGTTACGATTACGTTGCCTATTTATAGTTAGGAAAGGAGGTTCATCATGATACAGGATTTACATACCGAGATCGATCGGTTAAAAAGGCGAATTAAACTTTGCGAGCGGATTACGCTGGGTAGCTTGGTCGGTATTTGTGTATCTGTGAAGTTCGGTCATCAAGAATGGATCGGATTGCTTTTCTTGATTCTGTTTTGCCAGATCTCTAAGTTGGTTTTCAAGCGGAAACTCAAACAAAAAGAGTATTTGGTGAAAGAGGTAGAGGAGCGTACGCAGGAGATCCGTTCGGAGAAAGATGCGATCCAAGAGGAATCCGAGAAATTGGCGGCGGCTTTGAAAGCCTTGGGTGAGGCGCAGGACGAGCTGGTCCGTAAGGAACGGATGGCTACCGTAGGGCAATTGACCCAAGGTTTGGTGGACCGTATCTTGAACCCACTGAATTATATCAATAACTTCGCAAATCTGACATCGGGGTTGGCCAAGGATCTCCGGGAAAATCTGGATAGTCAGAAAGAGCATCTGAAACCGGATGTGTATGATGACTCGGTAGATTTGCTGAATATGATGACCAGTAATTTGGAGAAGATCTCTGAGCATGGTTTCAATACGGTCCGTATCGTTAAGGCGATGGAGGAATTGCTGAAAGACCGAAGAGGTAATCTTACGCTTACCAACATAAACGGATTATGCCGGATCGCCTTGGATAAATTGAAGAAAACGTATGAGCAGGATATTCAAGAGAAGAATATCCGGATTATTTTCGATAATTTGACGCTAGCGGGGCGCGAGCGTGCGGATGCGTTCGGCCAGCTCTTCGTCCGTGAGCAGGTTGCAGTCGGCCGTATCGACACGTATCCCGCTTATCGTGCGCTCAAGGTAGGTTTTCAGGTAGGAAATTCCGAGCGGATAAACGGGGTAGGGCGACGTGTGACGGTTTGCCGAAATGAGTAATATGCTACATGCGCTCACGACCAGAACCGATAGAAATTGAACCATTGCTGCGGATAGCGCCTCACCACGGCTTCGAGCGAGCGGACGTAGCTTTCGAGCACGGCGTTCGGGGTTTTGCCGTCCGGCGTCTCCGGAATGTCGAAGATGAAGCGGTAACGCCTGCCGCGTTCGCGCATTGCATAGTAGAATACCGCCGGCGTCCGGAACTTCTCGGCGACGACGAAGGGTCCCGCCGGGAAGAGGGCCTTGCGGCCCATGAAGGTCACCGGCGCCGTGGCGCCGCCTTCGACGAAGCGGTCGCCCTGAAAGCAGACGTACTCCCTGCTGTCGAGCACCTCCTTGATCCGCAGGATCGACTCGATGCCGCCCTCGTTCACGGGGATCACCTTGTAGCCCTCCTGTTTGCAGTGCTTGTCCATGACGTTTTTGATCCGCCGGTATTCGGCGTCGTACATCACGAGGTGCATTTTGCGGGCGTAGTCGCCGAAGAACCCGGCCCCCGTGCCCCAGCAGCCGACGTGCGCGCCGATGATCACCGCGCCGCGCCCGCCGTCGAGCAGACGCAGGAAAGCGTCGTAATTCTCGAATTCGAACTTGTACCGGTCCGCCATGCCGCTGCCGATGGCCACCCGGTCGATGATGGTCTGCCCCAGCGCGTAATAGTGGGCATAGAGTTTGACCGCCGAGCGGAAGACGCCGTAACGGAGTATGCGGCGGTTATAGAACCAGACGGCCCGCGTGGCGCGGGGTGCGAAAGGGATGAAGTAGACGACTACCAGCGAGAGGAAAGCGTACGCGGCGCGTATTCCGAACACGTTCATCAGGAAGATGAAGAAACCGTATCCGAAAGATCCGCCGCGCGAGCGTCCGCTCCACCGTTTGTCGTTATTTGCCATTCGTCCGGCTGATGATCAGGTCGTAGAAGTCCTGAAAAGTCTTCAGCTCCTTGAAGTCGGGACCCGTGAGCGTCACGCCGAAATTCTTGTCGACGAGCACCACGACATCCACCAGATCGAGGCTGTCGAGGTCGAGCGTTTCGAGCAGCGGCGCATCGGGGGTGATGACCTCCTGCTCCACTTCGAATTCGTCGGCCAAAACGGTATTGATTTTTTCGATGAGTTCCTGTTGTGTCATTGTCTGCGTGGGATTTATTTGCATTTCTTGATAATGAGGGTCGAGTTGGTTCCGCCGAATCCGAACGAGTTCGACAGAAAGCGGTCGAAGGCGAGGTCCACCTTGCGGGCGGGGATGTTGAGCTTCGAGGTGGCTTCGTCTCCCTGCGCGAAATTGATGTTCGGGGCGATGAATCCGTGCTCCATCATCAGCATCGAGTAGACGATTTCGCTGGCTCCCGCCATCCACATTTCGTGGCCGGTCATCGACTTGGTCGAGGCGACGTAGGGCCTGTTCGCGCCGAACACCTCGTCGATGGCCAGCGCTTCGTTGTAGTCGCCCAGCGGCGTCGAGGTGGCGTGGGCGTTGACGTAGGGAATCTCTCCGGGCTGCATGCCCGCATCCGCCAGACAGCGCAGCAGCGAGCGGCGCGGTCCGTCCACGTTCGGCACGGAGATATGCTCGCCGTTCGACGAGAATCCGTATCCGGCCACTTCGCCCAGTATCGCCGCGCCCCGGCGCACCGCCGAGTCGTAGCTTTCGAGGATCACGGTCGCCGCGCCTCCGCTCGGTACCAGCCCGTCGCGGTCCTTATCGAAGGGGCGCGATGCCGCCGCGGGGTCCGATTCGCGCTTCGAGAAGGCTCCCAGCCCGTCGAAACTGCCGACCGAATAGAGGTTCACCTCCTGCGCTCCGCCGCATACGATGCGCTCCTGCAGTCCCTGCCGGATCATCAGGTATCCCATGCCGATCGCGTGCGAGCCGCTGGCGCAGGCCGCCGAGAGGGTGAGGTTGACGCCCCGCAGGTTGAAGATCACCGAGAGGTTCATCGTGACGGTCGAGTTCATCGACTGGAAGATGTTTCCCGAACCGACCATCGCCGTATTCCGCTTGGCGCGGATGATGTCGATGCCCTCGATCACCGGGGCCGCGCTGCTGTCATTGCCGTAGATGATGCCGACCTCGTTGGCCGCCAGAAACGCTTCGTCCATTCCCGCGTTGCGCATCGCCTCGGCCGTGGCCATGTAGGCGTACTCGCCCTGCTGGGGCAGGCAGAGCCGCTTGCGGCGGTCGAGCGCCCCCTTCAGTTCGGGGCGCTTGACGATGCCGGTCAGCGCCGATATGTATCCCAGCTCCCTGCGCTCCGGGTCCAGCCCGATGCCCGAACGCCCTTCGCGCAGCGATTCGGTCACTTCGCCGAGACTGGTGCCGATCGAGGACCAGATGCCCAGTCCGGTGATGACTACTCTGTTTTCCATGGTGTCAGGTGTATAATCCTCCGTTGATCGATATCACCTCCCCCGTGATGTAGGAGGCCTTGTCCGAGATGAGGAACATCGCCAGATCGGCGACCTCCTCCGCCTCGCAGAAGCGTCCGGCGGGTATCTGTTTTTTGAGTTCCGCTTCGTCGAGGTCGGCGGTCATGTCCGTGCGTACGAATCCCGGCGCGATGGCGTTTACCGTCACGCCTTTCTTGGCCACCTCCTGCGCCAGCGCCTTCGTCGCCGCGATCACGCCGCCTTTGGCCGCCGAATAGTTGGTCTGTCCGGGCAGTCCCTTGATTCCCGACAGCGAGACGATGTTGACGATGCGGCCGAAACGTTTGACCAGCATGTCCTTCAGCAGCGGGCGCGTGACGTTGTAGAATCCTCCGAGGCCGGTATCCACTACCGAGTGCCACTGCTGCGGCTCCATCCACATCATCAGAGTGTCGCTGCGGATGCCCGCGTTGTTCACCACCACCTCGATGACGGCTCCCTTGTGCCGCTCCTGCCACGCCGCGATCGCCGCCGCGGTCTCTTCGCCCGCGGCCATACTTAGTTTAACTAAGGGTGGCACGAGTATAACGCCTCTCGTCCCTTTTT